>Ga0066428_1000022_pt1 | contig 47516 bp, 42 predicted proteins | sample LakWasMet40_LOW7_2_FD_59516 | JGI IMG/M metagenome (GOLD analysis project Ga0066428, IMG submission 59516) | Freshwater sediment methanotrophic microbial communities from Lake Washington under simulated oxygen tension - Sediment Metagenome 40_LOW7 | ecosystem: Environmental > Aquatic >...
AGGTCTTCTCGATCAACTCCATCAACAACGAGAGCTGGCTGAACGACCACATGGACCCGCGGCACAAGGCCATCCGCCACCAGCAGTTCAACGGCTACGTGACGGAGGAGGTCATCCCCTTCATCCACAGCCAGTGCGGCGGCCGCGTGATGACCATCACCGCCGGCGCCTCCTTCGGCGCCCTGCACAGCGCCAACACCCTCTTCCGCCGCCCCGACCTGATCGACGGCTGCATCGCGATGTCCGGCGCCTACGACCTCAAGGACTACACCAAGGGCTACTGGGACGAGGACGTGTATTTCAACTCGCCGATCGACTACCTGCCCAACCTCACCGACGAGGGCACGCTCGCCCACCTGCGCGCCAAGTCGCACATCCATTTCGTCGGCGGCCAGGGCGCGTATGAAAAACCGTCCTCCGCGCTGGACCTCGGCCGCATCCTTTCCGGCAAGGGCATCCCGCACACGGTCGACCTCTGGGGCCACGATGTGAACCACGACTGGCCCTGGTGGCGGAAGATGCTGCCGCACTACCTCGGCACGAAGTTCTGAGGCGGCGGGTTCCTGGAGGCGCGGAGGGGATTCGAACCCCACGGGCTATCATCCGCCGGCGACCTGCTCGGCCGCGCCATGTTCAGGAATCAATGTCGGATCCCAGTCTAGCCTGCGGCCCGCCGCCGGCAATGCCGCCCCGGGCCCCGCGCGCACTCCGCAGCAAACCTGCTGGGCCCGATGAATTTGTTTACTGGGCAACCCGCGCGGGGCATCCGCATGCATCCCTCTTTTTTCCAACGCCTTGCCCACGGCCCGCGCGCCCGCAGGCCGGCCGCTACCGCAGGTGCGCCCGTCCGTTTCCCCGGGCCTTCCTCTCCATCGCCTCCACGTGGCAGCGCATCAGGCAGGTGCCGGACTCGTAGGTCGGCAGCTTCGAGATGATGAAAAGCGCGTCGAGGGGCGTTTCCTTGCGGAAGGCCGCCACCACCGTGCCGACGTAGTTGTCTTCGCGCACCAGCGTCCGGTCGGGCTGCGCATTGGCCAGGCCCTGGGCCAGCCACTCGTCCGCCTCCCGCTTGAGGAGCGCGTGCGCCACCATGTGATACGGGTTGTCCGGGTCCTTGCTGTAAATCGCGGTCATGCCGGGACGCAGATTTTCCCAGCGCATCTGCTGCAGGACGAGCACCGTGCCTTCCGGATAGAGCGGATCCATGCTGCCCCCATGGCCGATGACCACGGTGCTCGCCGGCACCTTCGCCGCGACCGCCGCCGCCTCCTGCCAGGGATCCTTGGTGACCAGCGCGACCGGCGGCGAAAGCTTCGTGTGCAACACCGCCGGCTCCTGACAGCCCGTGAACCCAAGCAGCCAGGCCAGGACCAACGCAAGGCGTCCGCCCGGCCGGCCTTTCAGCGTGCGTGGTGGCACCAACATGAGCGCTTGATAACGGTCCCGGGCATTTTTTCCAGTTCATCCTTCCGCGAACGCCGGAGCCGTTCGCCCCTGACCGGCCCTTCCTTGGGCGCTTGGGGGCAAGCGCCCCACCTCAAATCCATCAATCCCCGAACTTGATGCCCTGCGCCAGCGGCAGGGCGTCCGAGTAGTTGATCGTGACCGTCTGCCGGCGCATGTAGGTCTTCCACGCGTCGGAACCGCTCTCGCGGCCGCCGCCGGTTTCCTTCTCGCCGCCGAAGGCCCCGCCGATCTCGGCACCGCTGGTGCCGATGTTGACGTTGGCGATACCGCAGTCGCTGCCGCGCGCCGAGAGGAATTGCTCCGCCTCGCGCAGGTCGGTCGTGAAGATCGCCGAGCTCAAGCCCTGCGGCACGCCGTTCTGCATGGCGACGGCCTCGTCGAGCGTCTTATAGCCCATGACATACAGGATCGGGGCAAAGGTCTCGTGCTGCACCACCGGCCACCAGTTCTTGGCCTCGGCGATGCAGGGCGTCACGTAGTTCCCGGTCAGGCGGCCGCCGCCGAAGAGGACCTTGCCGCCCTGCTTCTTCAGCCCGGCGATCGCCTGCTGCATGGCCTCGACCGCCGCCCCGTCGATGAGCGGGCCGACGAGGTTGCCGGACTCCAGCGGGCTGCCGATGGGCAGCTGCCGGTAGGCGGCGATGAGGGACTCCGTGAACTTCGCCTTGATGGATTCGTGGACGATGATGCGACGCGTGCTGGTGCAGCGCTGGCCGGCCGTGCCGACGGCACCGAAGACGATGGCGCGTTTCGCCAGCTTCAGGTCGGCCGAGGGGGCCACGATGATGGCGTTGTTGCCGCCGAGTTCGAGCAGCGAGCGGCCGAAGCGCTTGGCCACGACCTCGCCGACGCGCCGGCCCATCCGGGTCGAGCCGGTGGCCGAGACGAGCGGGATGCGGCGGTCGTTCGTCAGGAGCTCGCCGACCGTCGGGCCGTCGCCGATCACGAGCGAGAAGATCGCCGGGTCCACGCCGTTCGCGCGGCAGACTTTCTCCGCGATCTTGATGCAGGCGATGGCGGTGAGCGGGGTCTTCTCCGAGGGCTTCCACAGCGTCGCGTCGCCGCAGGCCGCCGCGAGCGCGCTGTTCCAGGCCCACACGGCCACGGGGAAATTGAAGGCCGAGATGATGCCGACGACGCCAAGCGGCTGCCACTGCTCCATCATGCGGTGGCCGGGGCGCTCCGAGGCGATGGTCAGGCCGTGCAGCTGGCGCGAGAGGCCGGTGGCAAAGTCGCAGATGTCGATCATCTCCTGCACCTCGCCGCCGCCCTCCGGCAGGATCTTGCCCGCCTCGAGCGAGACCAGCTGGCCGAGTTCGGTCTTCAGGTCGCGCAGGGCGTTGCCCAGCTGGCGGACGACCTCGCCGCGCTTCGGCGCCGGCACGTCGCGCCACGCGAGGAAGGCCTTCTGCGCCGCGGTGACGGCCGCCTCGTAGTCCTCCGGCGTCGCCTGCTTCACCCGGCCGAGCAGCGAGCCGTCGACGGGCGAGTATTTCTCCAGCACGGCGCCGGAGCCGCCCCACGTGCCGGCAAAGACGCCGGCGTTGGCGGATTTCTGGGACAGCCCGAGCTTCGGGAAGATCGCCTTGGCGACGGCGGGGACGGAGGTGGATTTGGTGGCCATGGGATTACTTGCCGTAGACTTTGCCGCCCCACTGGGTGGAAAGGAAGCTTTCGAGCGAGACGGATTCCTGCTTCACGAAGCCCGGGCCGAGCTTCTTTTTCGAGAACAGCTCCAGCACGCCGACGATGCCGGCGGCCGTGGTCAGCTGGATGGCATTCAGCTTCCGGCCGTGGATGGTGTCGCCGTGCATCTTCTTGATGAAGCTGCGCTGCTTCAGGCCGCCGCCCTGCTCGGTGCCGACGACGCTGACGTAGAACACGACGACGTCCGACTCGGTGAGCGGCACCTCCTGGTCGAAGATCTGGGTGACGAGCTCCTGGCGCGGCGCGAGGTTGAGGTCCTGCAGGAGGAACTTCATCAGGTCGCGGTGGCCCGGGTAGCGCATGGTCTTGTAGTTCAGGTCGCCGACCTTGCCGGCGAAGGTCTGGCACATGGTCGCCACGCCGCCCGAGGTGTTGAAGGCCTCGTATTCGGTGCCGTCGATCGTGATGCGCTCCACGCCGTCCAGCGGCATGGTCGTCACGAGCTTGCCGCCGTGCAGCGCCTCGCCGACCTGGCAGTATTCGTTGATCAGGCCGGCCGTGCTCCAGCTGAGGTAATACTTCATCTGGTTGCTCGCGTTGAGCGGCAGCGCGCCGACGCGCATCTCGCAGTTGCGCACCACCTGCAGCGACGATGCGAGCGAGCCGCCCACGATGTTGATGGCGCCCGGGGCGAGGCCGCATTGCGGCATGAACGTGGCCTTCGGGGCCTTGGCCGCGAGCTTCTGGATGAACGCCGTCGTCTCGACGTCCTCCGTCAGGTCGAAGTAGCTGACGCCCGCCTTGGCGCACGCGCTGGCGATGGCCTTGTTGAGGAAATAAGGCGCGGCGCTGACGATGGCGTCGACGCCCGCGACGAACGCGGCGAGCTGCTTCGCCTGGTTGACGTCGACCTGGACGAACCTGGATTTCTTCAGCCCGGTGAGGTCGATGTTCGCACGCGCGTCCGCGAGGGCGACACCGGTGCAGAACTTGCAGGATTCGAGGAGGGTGGCGATGGTGCCGCCGACTTTGCCGGCGCCGACAATTCCGATTTTCATAATGCGTGGGATAAATGGTTGGTGGAGGCGGGGCCGTCAGCCCCGCGGGACTGACGGTCCCGTCTCCAGGAATGATTTCAGTGCGAGGCGTGCGCCGCCTGGACGAGGCGCGGGTCGACGGCGGAGATGATGGCGCTGACGGCCTTCTGGTTGAAGCCCTTGAAGCCGCCCTTGCGCTCGAGGTTCTCGAGGTGGCTGCCGATGGCGCCGTCCTTGATGAACCCGTCGGCCTGGGCGTTCGTGATCAGGCCCTTCTTGCGCAGCAACTCGACGCGCGCCGGGTTGACCGTCCAGCGCTCGCCCTCGGTGAAGGCCTGCTTGAGGAACGGGAAATCGGAGAAGGGCTTCATCGTGACGATGCCCTCGGCCGCGAGCTGCTCCTTGAGCAGCGGGTGGTTGAAGCGCGCCTCGAGGTGGTGCATGCCCGCCTGCAGAAAGCTGTCGCCGTGCAGGCCGCACCAGAGGCCGACCGTGCCGACCTTGGCCACCTCCGGCAGGCGCTCGGCGGCGTAGTCGCGGTCCACCTCGTCGGGCTGCAGGTCCACGTCGGCGAAGACCACGATGCCGACGGTGGCCGTCTCCATCACCTGCGCGCCCCAGCCGGCCTCGGCGCCGGCGTAGAAGCGCTCGCGCTTCTCCAGGCCGAGGTTCATCAGGAACCGGACCAGGCCCGGGAAATGGCGGCGCGAGCAGCGGAAGGTGTGGTGGTCGTGGTTGGCCCAGCCGAGGCCGAGCCGGTCCTGCCGGAGCTTCTGCACCCGGCCGGCGCGGTTGCGCAGCATCCAGAAATCACGCTCCTCGGCGAAGAACAGCTCGCAGGCCACGTCGACGCCGACGAGGTCGAGGCACTTCTGCTCCACCGCGAAGGCGTGCTTCTCGCCGTCGTCATCGTCGGCGAAGTCGCGCTTCCGCGTGCGCCACAGCTCGCGCACCTTCAGCACGGCGTCGGCGAAGCCGGGCCGCGGCTCGCTGACGATGAACCCGCGGTAGCCGAGCCGCTCGACCGCCTGGAGCAGCGCGCCGTTCTCGTTGCTGACATCAATGATCCGGTAACGGGCGCAGGGCGCGCCGATCGGCGAACCGGTCAGGCCGTGGCGGGCGATGAAGTCGGCCAGGAATTCGGGGCGGACCGCCAGCGAGATGGGGGCGGCCGACGGGTCGGCCTTCAGGCTGACGATGACGCGCGGCAGCATCGCGTGCGGATGCGCCAGCACGGTGTGGAAGGTCGCCACATCGGTCACCTCGGTCACGAACCCGGCGGCGCGGAACGCCGCCTCGTGGTTCTGCGACACGACGAAATGGTCGGTCCACTCGAAGAACTCCGTGCCGGTCTCGGCGTGCATGCGCGCGGCCAGCCGGGCGGCGAAGGTGTTCTTCGCCAGGAAGGCGTTGATGTGGGTCGAGAGCAGCGCCTCGGCCTCGTAGGCGAGCGGCCAGTTGAAATTAGCGGGGGCGTTCAGGGCGGTCATGGCAGGACGGGTTTGGTTTATGACATAAGCCCCGCATCCGTCCCTGTCCAAGCCTCTTCTACTGGGCCGAAAGGAGTAGTTTGCGCGGGATTCCCGTCTGAGCGCGAAGCCCGCGCCAAGGCTGCGGCGGGCAAGCCGGACGGCCCGGGGAATGCGCGCGGCCGGGTTCCCCCTTGCCCGCACGTTGCCCGGGCCTCTATTTGAATGCTGCCCATGTCTGCCGTCGCCACCGCTCCCGCCGACCTTTCAACCCTCGCCGCCCGCCTGACCGGCGAACTGCATTACGACCGCACGATGCGGACGCTCTACGCGACCGACGCCTCCGAATACCAGGAGCTGCCCGTCGCCGTCGCGCTGCCCAGGACCGAGGCGGACGTCCGCGAGCTGATCGCCTTCGCCAACGAGCACGGCATCGGCCTGATCCCGCGCACCGCCGGCACTTCCCTCGCCGGCCAGGTCGTCGGCCACGGCATCGTGGTCGATCTCGGCCGGCACCTGAACCGCATCGTCGCGACCGACGCCGCGAAGCGCCGCGTCCGCGTCCAGCCGGGTGTCGTCCGCAACGAGCTCAACCTCGCGCTCAAGCCGCACAGCCTCTTCTTCACGCCCGAAACCTCCACCGCCAACCGCGCCATGGTCGGCGGCATGGTCGGCAACAACTCCTGCGGCGCCAACTCCATCGTCCACGGCACGACCCGCGAGCATCTCGTCTCCACCCGAGGCTTCCTCAGCGACGGCTCCGAGGTGACCTTCGGCCCGCTGACCAAGGCGCAGTTCGAGGCCAAGTGCGCCGGCCCCGACACCCTGGAAACGAAGATCTACCGCACCGTCCGCGACCTGCTCGGCGATACGAAGAACCGGCAGCTCATCCGCGACAACTACCCGAAGCCCACCGTCACCCGCCGCAACACCGGCTACGCGCTCGACCGGCTGATGGAGTGCAACGTCTTCGATCCTGCGTCGGACAAGCCCTTCAACCTCTGCCAGCTGCTCGCCGGCTCCGAGGGCACGCTCTTCCTCGGCGTCGAGTTCGAGCTCAACGTCGAGCCCCTGCCGCCGGCGGGCGCCCTGATGTGCGCCCACTTCAAGACGATCCAGGACTCGCTCAACGCCACGCTCATCGCGATGCGCCACCGGCCCTTCGGCTGCGAGCTGATCGACCGCCACATCCTCGAGTGCACCAAGGCCAACCTCGAGCAGGCCAAGAACCGCTTCTTCGTCCAGGGTGACCCCGGCGCCGTGCTCGTCATCGAGGTGCGCCTCGAGAAGCGCGAGGCCATCGAGGCCGTCATGCGCACGATCGAGTCGGAACTCCGCGCCGCCGGGCTCGGCTACGCCTTTCCCGTGCTCTGGGGCGACGACGCCAACAAGGTCTGGGATCTCCGCCGCGCCGGCCAGGGCCTCATGATGAACGTCCCGGGCGACGCCAAGCCCCGCGAGGTCGTCGAGGACACGGCGGTCGCCGTCGAGGACCTGCCGGCCTACATCGCGGAATTCGACAAATTGATGCGCGAGAAATACGGCATCAGCTCCGTCTATTACGCCCACGCCGGCGCCGGCGAGTTGCACACCCGCCCGCTCTTCGACCTCAAGACCCCCGAGGGCATGAAGTTCTTCCGCGGCATCGCGACCGACGTCGCGCACCTCGTGAAGAAATACCGCGGCTCCCTCTCCGGCGAGCACGGCGACGGCCGCCTCCGCGGCGAGTTCATCCCGTTCATGGTCGGCCCCGAGTGCTACGCCATGATGCGCCGGGTGAAGGAGACCTTCGACCCGCGCGGCCTGTTCAATCCCGGCAAGATCATCGACACGCCGCCGATGGACACGTCGCTGCGCCACGGCCCGGACCACCCGACACCGGAATACAGGACGGTCTTCAACTTCAGCGCCTCCCAGGGCGTGCTCCGCGCCGCCGAGAAGTGCAACGGCGTCGGCGAGTGCCGCAAGACGCACCTCATGGGCGGCACGATGTGCCCGAGCTTCATGGCGACGCGCAACGAGCAGGACACCACCCGCGCCCGCGCCAACATGCTGCGCCACGTCCTGACCGAGGCCCGCGACGGCATGAACGCCTGGGACAGCGAGCAGGTGAAGGGCGTCATGGACCTCTGCCTCTCCTGCAAGGGCTGCAAGTCCGAGTGCCCGTCCAACGTCGACGTCGCCCGCCTCAAGGCCGAGTGGCAGCAACACTATTACGATGCCAACGGCGTGCCGCTGCGCTCGCGGCTCGTCGCCGGCTTCACCGGCTCCATGCGCCTGGCCTCGCTGTTCCCCGCGCTCTACAACTGGGCCGTCACCGCACCGGACGTCTCGCGCTACATCAAGCGCTTCGCCGGCTTCGCCGTTAAGCGCAGCCTGCCCACGATCCACGGGACGACGCTGGCCGCCTGGCACAGGCAGCACGCCAACCCGCCGACCCTCGCCTACCCCAACGGCCGCGTCTTCCTGTTCTGCGACGAGTTCACGGACTACAACGACACGCCCATGGGCATCAAGGCCGTGCAGCTCCTCAACCAGCTCGGCTACGAGGTTGTCATCCCGGAGCACGTGGAGAGCGGCCGCGCGCATTTCTCCAAGGGCCTCATCCGCGACGCGCAGAAATTCGCCATCCGCAATGTCGAGCTGCTCAAGGACGTCGTCAGTGCGAAGACCCCGCTGATCGGCCTCGAGCCATCCTGCATCCTCTCGTTCCGCGACGAGTATCCCGACCTCGTCCCGGCGCACCTGCTCGACGCCGCCAAGGCCCTCGCGAAGAACGCGCTGCTGATCGACGAGTTCATCGCCCGCGAGGCCGATGCCGGCCGGATCACCCCGGCCGCCTTCAAGCCGCAGACCCGCGCCATCAAGCTCCATGGCCACTGCCACCAGAAGGCGCTGTCGTCGCTCACGCCGACCGTGAAGATGCTCGAGCTGCCCGCCGGCCACAAGGTGTCGGTCATCCCCTCGGGCTGCTGCGGCATGGCCGGCTCGTTCGGCTACGAGGAGGAGCATTTCCAGATCTCCCAGCAGATCGGCGAGCTCGTGCTCTTTCCCGCCGTGCGCAGCGCGCCGGAGGACACCCTCATCGCCGCCCCCGGCACCAGCTGCCGTCACCAGGTCAAGGACGCCACCGGCCGCACCGCCCTCCACCCGGTCGAGATCCTGCACGCCGCGCTGCTCTGAGTCATGACCCGGGCATGACTTTCTTCCTATATCGCCAAGCCGCCTTGGCGTGCTAGGCTGCCGACTGATGACACCCGAAGCGCATGCCCAGCACCGCAGCGGCAGCCTCTATGGCGCCTTTGCCTTCGGCACCATCGTGCTGACCTGCTTCGGCGGCTATTTCTTCACCAACCGGTTCTACCAGCCGGCCGAGATGGTGCCCGTCGCGTTTGCCCTGGGCGCGGTTTACGTGGCCCTTGGCATCTTCTCGAATGACTTTCTCGTCTGCGCCGGCAAACGCACACCGTTCGTCCTTTATTACGTGATCCAGGCCGCGCTGCTCACCGCGCTGGTGTTCCTGAGCCCGTCCCGCGGTTTTTTCGGCATGATCGTGCTGCCGGTCGCCAGTCAGGCCGTCTTTGACCTGCGCCCGCGGAACGCCTTCCTGACCTGCGCCTACCTGCTGGGCGTCAACATCGCCGTGTGGGGGTTCGATTTCGGCTGGGGCGCGGCGTTCGAGGCGGTGTTCAACTACTCCGCCGGCTTCGCCTTCACCATCGCCTTCACCCTCATCACCAAGCGCGCCCTCGACTCGCGCGCCCGCGAGGAGAAGCTCCGCCTGGAGATCGAGGCGGCGCACGAGAAGCTCCAGGCCTACGCCGTGCAGGCCGAGGACCTCGCCACCACCCGCGAGCGCAACCGCGTCGCCCGCGAGATCCACGACGGCGTCGGCCACTACCTCACGGTGGTGAAGACCCAGCTCGACGCCGCCGCCGCCATCCTGCCGGGCCAGCCCGACAAGGCCCGCGAGGCCATCCTCAAGGCCGCCAAGCTCACCGGTGACGCGCTCGACGACGTCCGCCGCTCCGTCAGCGCGCTCCGCACCGACACCGCTCGCCCGCCCCTGCCCGAGTCCTTGCAAACGCTGGTCCAGGATGCCGGCCTGCCGGTCAGCCTGCGCCTCTCCGGCAATACCCGGCCGCTGGCGGCGGGCCTCGAGCACGCGCTCTACCGCTCGGCGCAGGAGGGCCTCACCAACATCCGCAAGCACGCCGGCGCCACCGCCGCGGAGCTCGCCCTCGATTTCACGGCGGCCGGGCGCGTGACGCTCACCGTCTCCGACAACGGCCGGGGCGCCAACGGCAGCGCCGCCAGCGGCTTCGGTCTGGTCGGCATCCGCGAGCGCATCGAGATCCTCGGCGGCCGCGTCCAGGCCGGCAACCAGCCGGGCGGCGGCTACCTTCTCACGATCGAGGTGCCGGCATGAAGAAGCTGAAGCTCATGCTGGTCGACGACCAGTCGCTCTTCCGCGAGGCGCTCCGCACCCTGCTCACGCTGCAGCCGGACTTCGACATCGTCGCCGAGGCCGAGAACGGCGAGCGCGCCCTTGCGCTGGCCAAGGTTCACAAGCCCGACGTCATCCTCATGGACCTGCGCATGCCCGTCATGGGCGGCGTCGAGGCCACGCGCCGCGTGATGGCCGCCGTGCCCGCGACGAAGGTCGTCGTGCTCACCACTTTCGAGGAGGACGAGGAGATCTTCGAGGCCATGCGCGCCGGCGCCCTCGGCTACCTGCTGAAGGCCTGCTCGGCCGACAAGCTCAACGAGTCCGTCCGCGCCGCCGCCAAGGGCGCCTCCGTCCTCGAGCCCGCCGTGACCGCGCGCATGATGGCCGAGCTCAACCGTCTCTCCGCCCGCGAGGGCAAGAAGGTCTCCCAGACCCTCGCCGACCCGCTTTCCGACCGCGAGTTGGGCGTGCTCAAGCTGCTCGCCGCCGGCTGCAGCAACAAGGAGATCGGCTCCCGGCTGAACATCACCGAGGGCACCGTGAAGAACCACATGACGAATGTCCTCGGCAAGCTGGGCGTCCTCGACCGCACGCAGGCCGCCCTCCGTGCCCGGGAAATGGGGCTGATCTGAGAGATAGTGAGAGCTGAGGGTTGAGAGTTGAGAGCGAAGCCAGGCCACTGGCTTGGGTTATTTTGCTCTCAACTCTCAGCTCTCAACCCTCAACCAGGTGACTTCTGGTCACCCCCTACCATGACCATGACGGTGACTTCCGGGCGATGTGGCTGGCCGCGGGTTCCGGTATCTTCGGGGCGTGCTCACCCGCTTTTTCACCGAACTGACCGCCGCCGCGCGCCACCTGCGCCGCGCCCCGGGTTTCGCCTCCCTCGCCATCGCCATGCTGGCCCTCGGCATCGGCGCGAACGTCGCGATCTTCTCCATCTTCCAGTCCATCATCCTGCGCCCGCTGCCCTACCCGGAGCAGGAACAGTTGGTCGGCTTCAAGTCCCTCAACTCCGCCAAGGCCCTCACCCAGCCCGCACTCTCGCTCACCGACTTCCGCGACTTCAAGGAGCGCGTCACGTCCTACGACGCCCTCGCCGCCTACCGGCCCGACTTCGCCGGTTATGCCCCCTCGGGGGCCGATCCGGTCCAGCTGGTCGTCGGCAAGGTCACCGAGGAATTCTTTGCCACCTTCCGCGTGACGCCGCAGCTGGGCCGCGCCTTCAACGCCGATGAGTTCAGCCTCGGCGCCGGCCGCGCCGTGATCCTCGGCCACGCCGCCTGGCGCCGGCACTTCGCGCAGCGCGCCAGCGTCATCGGCGAGACCATCCTCCTCGACAACGAACCGGCCACCGTCATCGGCATCATGCCGGAGGATTTCCGCGAGCCCGAGTTTGTGGACGCCTGGCTGCCCTTCCCCGTCGAGGCCCCGGAGAACCTGGTGCGCGACTCGCGCTTCTGGGCCACCGTCGGCCGGCTCAAGCCCGGCGCCACGCTCGCCGCCGCCCAGGCCGAGGCCGCCGGCATCGCCGCCTCGCTCGCCACCGAATACCCGAACACCAACCGCGGCTGGAGCGTCGCCGTGCAGCCGCTGCTCGCCATGCGCGTCGGCGGCCTGCGCTCCTCCCTGCTGCTCCTCGTCGGCGCCGTCGGCCTCGTCCTGCTCATCGCCTGCGTCAACCTCGCCAACCTCATGCTCGCCCGCGGCGTGTCCCGCCTGCAGGAACTCGCCGTCCGCCTCGCGCTCGGCGCCACGTCGCGGACCCTGGCGCGCGCCGTTCTCCTGGAAAGCCTGCTCCTCTCGCTGCTCGGCGGCGGCGCCGGCATCACGCTGGCCGCGGTGGGTCTGCCCGCACTCACCAGCCAGCTGCCCCCGGGCCTGATCCCGCGCTCGTCGGCCATCGGGGTCGACGGCACCGCCTTGCTGTTCGCCGTGGCCGTGTCCGTCCTGACCGGCCTCATCTTCGGCCTGCTGCCCGCTTGGCAGGTGCTGCGGGCCAACGTCAACGAGATGCTCAAGTCCGGCGGCAGCCGCGGCGCCTCCAGCCGCTTCGCCGGCCGGGTGCAGGGCGCGCTCATCGCCGGCCAGGTGGCGCTCACCCTCGTCGTCCTCACCGGCGCCGGCCTGCTCATGAAGAGCCTGCTGACGCTGCAGCGCACCGCGCCGGGCTTTGACCCCGCCAATGTGCTCACGCTCCGCATCTCACCGCCGCCGTCGCGCTGGGATAATTTCACGCAGCTCGGCGACTACTACGAGCGCGTGCTCGCCGAGATCCGCCGCGAGCCGGGTGTGACCGGCGTGGCGCTCAACAGCAGTGCGCCGCTCACCGGCATCACCCTGCGCTACCCGTTCTGGGTCGAGGGCCGGCCCGTCGAGGAGGGCAACGCCGACGAGGCCGTGTTCAATTCCGTCAGCGCGGACTATTTCGCGACGATGCGCATCCCGTTTGTGCGCGGCCGGGGTTTTACCGACGCCGACGACCTCAAGGCTGCGGCCAGCCGCCCGGTGTGCGTGATCAACCAGACGATGGCGAAGCGCCTCTTCGGCGAGGCCGACCCGGTCGGCAAGCGCATCCGCACGATGCCATGGATGGTGCGCGGCTGGCGCGAGGTGGTCGGCGTCGTGGGCGACGTGAAGCAGGACACGCAGGCCGACGAGGCCGTGCCGCAACTCTATGTGCCGCAGCGGCAGTCGCCCTGGTTCTTCACCACGGTGGTCGTGCGCAGCACCGGCACCAGCGCCGCCACCATCCAGAACGCCATGCGCCGCGCCGACCCGACGCTAACGATGAGCGTCCGCACGATGGAGGAGAACCTCGCGCGCTCCGCCACGCAGCCGCGGTTGCGGGCCGGGCTCTTCGGGCTCTTCGCCGCGGTGGCGCTCGGGCTCTCCGCCTTCGGCATCTATGCCAGCATGGCCTTCACCATCGGCCAGCGCACCCGCGAGATCGGCGTGCGCATGGCGCTCGGCGCCTCACCGGGCGCCGTCCTGCGCTGGGTGCTCGCCCGCGCCGCCCTGCTCGCCGGGATCGGCGTCACCGCCGGCCTGCTCGGCGCCCTCGGCCTGACCCGGCTCCTGCGCGGCGCACTTTATGGCGTCACACCCGCCGACCCGCTCGTGCTCGGCGCGCTGCTCCTGTTCCTGCCGGCCGTCGTGCTGGCCGCCGCCTTCCTCCCCGCCCTGCGCGCCGCCCGCCTCAATCCGACCCAGGCGCTGCAACAGGAATGAATTCCACCCAACCCATCCCATGAAAACCAACCTCCTACGCGCGGCTCTCGCCGCCTTCCTCCTCACCACGCTGGCCGTCGCCCAGACGCCCGCCGGGCCCGTCGACGCAGCCAGCTTAAACAAGCAAAGCATCGAAAGCCTCCAGCAGAAAAAGGCCAAGGAAGCCGTCGAATTCGCCGAACAGGCGACCAAGGCGGACCCGGCCAAGCCGGAGTATTTCTCCCAGCTCGGCGTGGCGCTCAGTGCGCGCATGAACGAGGTGAATTTCATCCAGATGGCCGGCCTCTCCTCGAAACTGAAGAAGGCGTTCGAGAAATCCGTCGAGCTCGACGCCAACCACGTGCCCGGCCTCATCGGCCTGTCCCGCTTCTACACCAACGCCCCGGAGATCGCCGGCGGCAGCCTGGCGAAGGCGGCGGAGTTCGCCACCCGCGTGCAGAAGATCGAGCCGTTCCTCGGGGCGATCGAGCTCGGCAACATCGCCAACAAGGACGAGAAATATGCCGAGGCCCTCGTCCACTATGAAACCGCCGCGAACCTGAAACCCGGGCATGCCGGCGTGCAGGCCGGCTGCGGCCGCGTCCTCGTGAAGCTCGGCCGCAAGGACGAGGCCCGCGCCCGCTTCGAGGCGGCCCTGAAGCTCAACCCGGAACTCGAGTCCGCCAGGAAGGCCCTGGCCGAGCTCAACGCGACAGCGGACCCGAAAACCTGACGGCACAGCGGCACGGCGGGTCGCCGGCCCGCCTTTAGCGTTGGCGGGATCGGCGATCCCGCCCTACATAGCGGCATCCCCATGACCATTGACTACGCCGCCCGCCGCGCCCGCATCGCCCCCGCCCTCGGCCTGACCGACGAGATCCTCCTCGCCGGCGCCGGCCACCCGATCCCCAAGCCCGAGATCAGCGACATGGTGCTGCCCTTCATTGCGCACCAGGAATATTATTACCTGACCGGCCACCCCGAGGCCACCGGCGGCATCATCGCCTATGATCCGAAGTCCGGCTGGGTTTCCTTCGTCCCTGAGGTCACCGAGATGGACCGCGTGTGGGAGGGCAAGGAACAGCTGCCCGGCGAACTGCTGGGCGCCTTCCCTGCGTGGCTTGCCGCGCGAAAGGGCCGCAAGATCGTCATGCTCGGCGCGCCCGTCGCGGGCGTGGCCTGCGACGAGACCCGCACCGCCGCGGTCCGCGAGGCCTACAAGCACGCCCGCCGGCCGAAGGAGCCGGCCGAGATCGACCTGATGACTCGCTGCGCCGCCGCCGCGACCGCCGGCTACGCGAAGATCCAGCCGCTCCTGAAGCCCGGCGTCAGCGAGCGCACCCTCCAGATCGAGCTCGAGGCGGAATATTTCCGCCACGGCGCGCAGATGACGGGCTACGATTCCATCGTGGGGGTCGGCGCCCAGAGCGCGGTCTTCCACGGCTCGCCCTCGCCCGACCGCGCGGCGCAGGACGGCGACTTCATCCTGATCGACAGCGGCCCGCAACTCGACCGCTACGTGATCGATGTCACCCGCACCTACGTGGCGGGCAAGGCGTCGGCCTTCCAGCGCGACTTCGCGTCGGTCGTGCTTGAGGCGCAAAAGCGCACCTGCGAGCGCTGCCGGCCGGGCGCCGAGTGGAAGGACCTGCATTTTTCCACCGCCATCGACATGATGGGCGGCCTGGTCGCCATGGGGGTGCTCAAGGGCAACCCGTCGTCACTCGTCGAGCAGGAGGCGCACACGCTGTTTTATCCGCACGGCCTCGGCCACCTCGTCGGGCTCGGCGTGCGCGACGCCGGCGGCCTGGAGCCCGGCCGCACCAAGGACCCGCGCCCGTCGCTCCGCAGCCTGCGCATGGACCTGGTCCTGCGCGCCGGCTACATCACCACGGTCGAGCCCGGCCTTTATTTCATCCCCGCGATCCTCAACGACCCGGCCCGCCGCGCGAAATACCGCGACGCCGTGAACTGGCCGCTGGTCGAGCAGCATATCCACCTCGGCGGCGTGCGCTTCGAGGACAACCTGCTGGTCACCGACGGCGCCCCGGTGAACCTCACGGCCGCGATCCCGAAGGGGATCTGAGGCGGCTCAGTGGAGGCGGGACCATCAGTCCCGCGAGACATGGGCCGGGTATCCCGCGGGGCTGATGGCCCCGCCTCCAAGCTCACGCCGCCGGCTGCTTCGTCGCGAAGAGCTTCGGGAAAAACACCGCGACAAACAGCCCGATCACCAGCAGCGCCATGACCACGATGATCACGCCCGCGGCCAGCAGCGGCCAGCCCGCGAAGGCCAGCAGGAAGCCGCCGAAGAGCCGTGAGTCCTGGGCATACTGGTTGCGCAGGTCGCTGCCCTCGCGCTCCACGAAGTTGGCGGCTTCGTCCAGCGCATCCATGTATTGATCGTAGGCGGGACGCAGCACCTCGATGTTGAACCGGTTGGCCTCGGCGATCTTGTCCGCCCGCGCCAGCGCCAGGAACTCGCTCACCTTCTCGTCGTAGGTGCGGCCGTAGCCGGCCATCGCCGCCACGTGGCGGCTGTCCTTCAGCGAGTCCATGGCGCTGATCTCGAGGGCGTGGGTCCGGGCGTTCCGGCTGCCCTCGGCCATCTGCGGCAGCAACGCCGCCCAGGCCGCCTCGTTCTTCGGGTCGGACACGCGCCGGGCCAGCCGCTGCACCGCGCCAAGCTCGCGGGTCAGGGTGCGGAGATTGTTGATGAGCGGCACGCTGCGGTCGAACAGGGTCGCGTAGCGCTCCTCCATCGAGCGGAGGAACAGCAGGCTGAGCACGCCCACCAGCAGGTTGGAGGCGAGCAGGGCGAGGATGAGGACAAAGCGGAGACGGCCGAATTTCATGCGTGGTGATACGGCAAAGCCGTTTCCATGCCTAGCGGCCGGCCGGCACCGGGAAAAGCACCAAATGCTCCGCGCGCAAAAACACCTCGCCGCTGGCATCGGCGCTGCTCAAATTACCCGCATGCCCCTCACCCGCTTTTCCGTCCCGCCGCTGCACACCGTCACCCGCTCGCTCGCCGCCGTGGCCATGGGCCGCGAGGCGCCCGACCTCGTCATCACCGGCGCCCGCCTCCTCTCCACCTACACCGAGCGCGTCCACCCCGCCCGCGAGATCTGGGTCAAGTCCGGCCGGATCGCCGTCGTGAAGCCGGCCGGCACGTTCTCGCCAGCAAAGGGCTCGAAGACCCGGGTCTACGACGCCCGCGGCGGCATCCTCGCCCCCGGCCTCGTCGACCCGCACATCCACATCGAGAGCTCGATGATGACCGCCTGCGCCTACGCCGAGGGGGCGCTGCTCAACGGCACGACCACCATCTTCTGCGACAGCCACGAGATCGGCAACGTCTGCGACGCCGCCGGCATCGAGTGGATGCTGCGCGACGCCCGCCAGGCCCCGCTCAACATCTTCCTCACGGTCCCCAGCACCGTGCCGGCCACCTCCCCGCACTTCGAGACCGCCGGCGGCGACCTCACCGCCGCCAAGATCGGGAAGCTTTTTGACCAATGGCCCGAGGCCGTCGCCCTCGGCGAGAAGATGGACTTCGTGCAGGTGGCCATGGGCGACAAGCGCAGCCATGCCGTCCTGGCCGAGGCCATCCGGCGCGGCAAACCCGTCTGCGGCCACATCTACGGCCGCGAGTTCGTGGCCGCCGGCGCCGCCTCCGGCATCAACGACACCCACGAGTCCATCGACCGCGACATCGCGGACGACTTCCTCGAGAACGGCCTGTGGATCTTCCTCCGCGGCGGCCCGCCGACCACGCCGTGGCACTCGCTGCCGCTCGCGATCAAGGCCGTCACCGAGCTCGGCGCCAACCCGAAGCGCGTCTGCGTGTGCACCGACGACCGCGACGCCGACGACCTCTTCCTCTTCGGCCTGGACTGGGTCGTGCGCGAGGCCGTGAAGCACGGCATGAGCACCACCGCCGCGTGGAGCATGGGCTCCCTGCACCCGGCCACGCGTTACGCCAAGGACGGCGACATCGGCGGCCTCGCCCCGGCGCGCCGCGCGGACATCGTCCTGCTCAACGACGACCTCGTGCCGCAGAACACCTGGTATGGCGGCGAACTCGTCGTTGAGGACCGCAAGGTCACCCCGATCCTGGACAAGGCGCTCTCGAAGCGCTACCGCTACCCCAAGGCCGCCTACGAGACGGTGAAGATCGCCCCGAAACTGAAGCTGACCCCCGCCCTGCCGGCCGGGCCCGTCACCGCCAACGTCATCCGCACCGCCCTGCCGGGCATCATCCTCTTCCACGACAAGGTCGCCCTTGAGCCCGCGCCGGGCGGCACCTGGGCCGATTTGTTCACCAAGCACGGCCTGTGTTTCGTCACGGTCGTCGAGCGCCACGGCAAGTCCGGCAAGGTTGCGCACGGCCTGCTCAAGGACTTCAATCTCCGCGAGGGCGCCGTCGGCAGCTCCGTCGGCCACGACGCGCACAACATCATCCTCGCCGGCACCAACGAGGCCGACCTGCAGCTCGCCCTGAAGACCATCAAGGCCATGCGCGGCGGCGTGTGCGTCATCCGCGGCGGCAAGGTTGTCGCCAAGGTCGCGCTGCCCGTCGCCGGCCTCCTCTCCGACAAGCGCGCCACCGTGGTCGCGAAAGAGTCGACGGCGCTCAAGGCCGCGTGGACCGCCGCCGGCTGCACGCTGCCCTACATGGGTTTCAACCTCATCCCGCTGTCGGTCATCCCCGAGATCCGCATCACGGACAAGGGCCTGGTCACCGTGCCGCAGATGCAGATCCTGCCGCTGTTCGAGCCGCGTTAACGGGCCAGCCACCGGCGCATGCCGCCGGCCACGATGGCCAGCGTCAGTAGCGAACTCACAGGCATCAGCACCGCCGCGAGCAGCGGGCTCATCCGGCCCGCGACGGCCAGCCCGACGGCGAGCAGGTTGTAGGCGACCGAGAACACGAGCAGCCAGGTCTGCGTGCGCCGGCGCGCATCGTTGACCTCGAACAGCCGGCGGATGCCCGCCAGGCCGCGGCCGAGGTAATAAAAGTCCGCCTTCCCCTCCAGCACGCCGCGGTGGATGACCGGTGTGCCGCGCGCGAACGCCGCGTCGAAGGCCAGGCTGTCGTTGGCGCCGTCACCGAGCATCAAGGTGTCGCGGGCGTCGGTCCGGCCGATCCAGTCTGCCTTCCCCTGCGGCGTGGCCTCGGCCAGCCCGTGGTCCGGCGGCAAGCCCAGCGAGGAGGTCATCAGGTCCACCTTGGCGCGGCGGTCGCCGCTGAGAATGAAGGCCTCCAGCCCGCGCGCCCGCAGCGCCGCGATCTCCCCGGCCGCATCGGTCCGCACCGCATCCGTGAACCGGAAACGTGCGAGCACCACGCCGTCGCAGGCAAACTCCGTGTCGTGGGTCTCCGGGCCAATGTCACTTAATAGGTGACGTTCATGGCCGCGCCAGCCGGGCCGGCCCAAGGACCAGCGGCCGGCGGTATTCTCCAGCGCAACGCCGTAGCCCGGTTCCTCGTGCATTTCGCCGGGCAATTCGGGCGCGTCGGGCAGACCCAGCGCCAGCAGGTTTTCATGCAACGCGCGGCTGACCGGGTGCGCGTTGTCGCGCACCAACACTGCCAGCGCGGTGCGCGCCTCCGCGGAGAGCGCCGCCAGGCTGTCGGCATTGGCCAGCACCGGCGTCTCGAGCGTCAGCGTGCCGGTCTTGTCGAAGATGATCTTGCGGATGCGCGCCAGCCGGGGCCACAGGTCGGCCTCGCGGACGAACACCCCGGACCGGCGCAGCGCCGTCGTGGCCATCTCGTCCGCCAGCGGGAACGCCAGCCCGATGGCGCAGGGACACGACACCACGAGCACGGCCGTGACCACCGACCAGGTGCGGACCGCGTCGTGCGTGCCCAGCCACCAGCCGAGCCCGGCCGCGGTGGCGACCAGCAAGATGCCGATCAGGTAGCCGGCGATGACCTTCTCCAGGAAACGGTGGCGGTAGGCGTCGCGCGTCACCGGCTGCAGCAGCTGCGCGAGCAGCGAGCCCTCCCAGACGCGCGCGGTCCGCAGGCGGATGTCGCCGAGCCCGAGGTTGACGGCCCCCGCCGGCACGCGCGCGCCCGCGCGGCATTCGCGCGGGTCGGCCTCACCCGAGATCCACGCCGTGCCGACCGTGGCCACGGGCGTCTCGAGCCGAGCCTCGACCGGCACCACCTGGCCGGAACGCACCGCAAAGACATCGCCGATCCTCAATTCGCCGACGGCCCGCTCGACCGGGCCCGCCGGGGTCTCGACCCGCACCGGCTGCGGCCGGTCGCGCGACGTCAGGAGCTGGCGGCGGTTGCGCTCGACGACCGTCACCTGCGCCCAGCGGCCCACCAGCATCAGCAGGATGAAGGCGGCGACGAAATCGAAATACACGAACTCCTCCCGGTGGGCCAGCCAGCCATAGAGCGAGCCAAGGTAGGCGCCCACGATGCCCAGCGCGATGGGCAGGTCGATGTGCATGGTCCCCGCGCGCAGCGCCGACACGGCGCGGCCGAGGAAATACATGCCGCCCGTCAGCAGGCTGAGGGTGGCGAACACCAGCGACAGCGTGCCGAACAGCCGCGCATAGGCGAACGTCGCCTCCATGCCGAAATACACCGGCAGCGTGAAGAGCATGACGTTCATCGAGAACGCCGCAGCCAGGCCCACGCGCCGCACCAGCCGGCGGCTCTCGGGCACCGCGGGCACCTCGCCCGGCGGGCCGGCGAGGTAGTTGAAGGACTGCAGCAGCCGCGCAAAGGCCGGGGCGTCAAACGCGCCGCGCGTCCAGCGCAGCAGCATCCGGCCGAGCTGGGCGTCGGTCTCGATGTGCAGCGCACCGGGCTGCTGCGAGAAGACCCGCTCGATCAGCCAGACGCAGCCGGCGCACGAGATGCCCTGCACCTCGAGGGTCAGCGCCGGCGTGCCGGGCAGCGCCTCGGCCTCCGCCTGCATTTTCGCCAGCCAGGCGTAGTCGCGCGGCTGGAACACCGCCTCGCCGACCGGGGCGGTGACCGCGTCGCGGATCTTGTAGTAACCGTCGAGCCCGTGCTCGGAGACCAGCCGGAACACATAGCTGCATCCCGCGCAGCAGAAGCCGACGGCCTGCGCCGCCGGGCCCGCCAGCGGCACGCCGCAATGCCTGCAATTAAGGTGAACGGGGGCGGCTTGCTCGGCACGCAGTCCACGCACTCGCACCGTCGGGCTCACACCCCCGTTCACCAATTCTGCCCCGGACGGCAGGCCGCCTGCACCCTGCGGTGAGGTCCGGTCGTCCAGGAAATTTGTCGTCAGGCCCTTCATGCTCAGAAGCAGATGAAGTCGGCCGCGCCGGGCCCGCCCAGGCCGAGCGTGCCGCGCAGGCGCCAGACCAGCAGCGCCGCGACGGCCAGCGCGAAGGCGCCCTGCAGGCGGGCCAGCGTCCGCGGGCCAAGCCGCGCACGCACCCAGTGGAAATTGGCCTGCGCCAGCCAGAGCAGCGGCACCGTGCCGAGGCCGAAGGCCAGCAGCGTCTCGGCACCGCGCAGGGCGGAACCGGACAGCAGGGCCAGCGAAAGCAGGAAATACAGCGGGCCGCACGGCAACAGCGGCGTGGCCGCGCCCAGGGCGGCGGCGGCACGCACGCGCGAGCCCCCGCGCAGGCGGGCCAGCAGGGCGGCATACGCCCGGCCGAGCAGCGGCAGCCGCGGCAGGCGCTGGTCGAGCCGGAACGCGATCGCGACGAAGAAGACCACGAGCAGCCACGGCAGGTAGCGCAGCACGCTTTCCCCGAGCAGCGTGAGCGGCCAGCGCCCCACCCCGCCCGCCAGCGCCCCGAGCGCGGTGTAACCGGCGAGGCGCGTCAGGTGATACACCGAGGCCACGACCTGCGGGTCGGCATCATCCCTCGCGGCGGGCATCAGCGCGCAGGCCAGCGGCCCGCACATCCCGGCGCAATGCAGGCTGGTGACCAGCCCGGCGATGAACGCCGTGCCCGGTCCGGTGATGCCGGCGAGCTCGCCCGTCATGGCCGGCCTCCCTGCGTCGCCAGCGGCACGGTGCGCGTGTCGGCCTGGCGGGCCGCGGTGAACATGGCCGTCCAGAGGATGGCGATGAAAACGAACCCCGCCGCGACCCAGAGCCACAGCGTATACCCGCCCTTCGCGGCGGTGACTTCAGCCTTTGGGGTCATGTTCCTCCTTGTGCTTCTTTTCCTGCTTCCCGTGCTCATCGTCCTCCAGCAGGCGGGCGTCGGGGCCCATGAACTCGACCTCGCGGGCGAGCGTGAAGGTCTGCGCGTCGTCGCGCACGCGGACGGTGAACTTGAAAGGCCCGTGGTAATCCCGGCGCCGGGCAACGAGCACGAGCGGGCTGACCGACTCGGCCATGGGCGCCAGGGTGACCGGCGTCTCGAAGCCGCTCTGGTGCAGGCCGTCGGGCAGGCCCTCGCTGCTGACAATGAACGTGGCCGGCACGGTGCGCTTGTTGACGAGGCGCACCATGAACTGGTTCCTCACGTCATCCGGTCCGACGAAATAGGAGGCGCCGCCCGTGCGGAAGACGAGGAAGTTGGCGGGCTTCACCGTGGTGAACGCGAAGGCCGCCACCGAGATGCCGACGCCGAGGAGCACGCCGTAGAGGATGGTGCGCGGCCGGACCCAGCGGGTCAGGCCGCCGCCGAGGCCGGCAAAGGAGTCATAGCGGATCAGGCCGGCCGGGCGCTTCACCTTCGCCATGACCTCGTCGCAGGCGTCGATGCACGCCGCGCAGCCGATGCACTCCAGCTGGAGACCGTGGCGGATGTCGATGCCGGTCGGGCAGACCTGCACGCAGCGGTTGCAGTCGACGCAGGCGCCGGCGTCGGGGGTGCCGAGCTTGCCGCGCGGCTCGCCGCGCCTGGCGTCGTAGCCGATGGAGAGCGAGTGGTCGTCGGTCAGCGCCGACTGGAGCCGGCCGTAGGGGCAGATGACGATGCAGAGCTGCTCGCGGAACCAGGCGAAGTTGAAATAGAGCACGCCCGCCGCCCCGAAGACGAAAACGAAGGCCGCCCAGTGCTCGCCGGGGGCGGAACGCATCATGTGCCAGACCTCGGGCAGGCTGACGAAGTAGCTGAGGAAGAGGTGCGTGATGAGCAGGGAGGCCAGGACATACAGGCCGTGCTTGGCCACGCGCTTCACCGCCTTCGCGGCGGTGAGCGGGGCGGCCGAGAGCGCGCGCCGCTCGGTGGCGTCGCCGTCGATCCAGCGCTCGATCACGCGGTAGACATGCTCGAGGTAGACCGTCTGCGGGCAGGCCCAGCCGCACCAGAGGCGGCCGAAGAGCGCCGTGAGGAAAAACAGCGCGAAGCCGAGGCCGGACACGCCGAAGAAGAGCAGCCAGGTGTCCTGCGCCGCCAGCGTGTAGCCGAAGAAGTGAAACCGGCGCTCCGCGATGTCGAGGAACACGGCCGGGTGCCCGTTGACCGGGATCCACGGGAGGACGAGGTAGAAGGCGATCAGCGCCCACCCGCTCCAGCGGCGCGCCGTCGTGAAGCGGCCGTGCACGTCGGCCGGATGGAGGTCGCGGCGCGAGCCGTCGCTGGCGATGGTCGTGACCGAGTCGACGACCGGGCGGAGGACCGGGCGGCGGGGAGAGGCGGGTTTGTGGTCGGCGCTCATGCGTGGTTTGAGCGAAGGGGGCGGAGCCCGCACGGGGTGCGGGCCGAACCTTGTTACTTCGGGACCTCGACCGTGATGGTCTCCCCCTTTTGATGGTGGCTGAGGATGTAGGCGACGACCTCGGCGGTCTTCTTCTGGCCGAGGACGGGCTCCCAGGCGGGCATGCCCTTGGCGAGGACACCCTTGGCGACGGTGGCGTAGAGCTCCTTCGGCGTGCCGCCGTGGATCCAGGCGGTGTCCGTGAGGTCGGGGCCGACGGCGGCCGGGTTCTCGGACTTGCCGCGCATGCTCGGCAGGTGGCAGGGCGTGCAGAGCGAGGTGAAGGTCTGCTTGCCGGCGTCGGTGAACACGGCGTTGGCGCTCATCTCCCAGAACTTGTCGTCGTTGGTGACGTCGATGGACGAGGCCATCTTGGCGGCGTTGATCCCGGCCATGGCCGTGTCGACGCGACTGCCGTCGGTCGGCATGATGCCGGCGATCATGTAGGCGAACCAGTAGACGACCCAGAAGACGATGGCGCCATAGAGGGTGTAGAGCCACCAGTTGGGCAGGCGCTGGTCGTATTCCTGGATACCATCGTAAACGTGGTCCCGGAGCTTGATGCCGGGATCTTCGGGCGGTTGCGGAGTCGAGGACATGGGTGGCGGCTTATTGGTTCTCGAAGGGCAGGTTGGCGAGGCGTTCGGCCTGCGCGGGCTTCATGCGGGAAGCCCGCCACGCGGCGACCAGGTAGACGCACGAGGCGACGGCGAGGGCGATGACGGGAAAGATGAGCTGCCAGTCTTCGTAGATGATGCGGCGGAGCATGGGGGGCGGGAGTGGAGGGTGAGAGTGAGGGTGGACAGATCAGGGGGTGCCGGCGGCCGGGGTCACGGGTTGGGACGTCAGGCCGAGGCTCTGGAGGTAGGCGATGAGGGCGACGACCTCGCGGTCGGGCTCGACGTAGCGGCCCTGCGCCTTGAGCTCGGCGGCGATGGTTTTCGCCTGGTCCTTGGCGAGGCGGTCGATGTCGGCCGGCGACCAGTTGGGGAACGGCACGCCAAGCATGCGCTGCACGCGGATCTTGGCCGGCAGCACGGCGTAGTCGGTGTCCTGCTTCAGCAGCCAGGTGTAGCCCGGCATGTTGGAGCCGGTGGAGATGTTGCGCGGGTTCTCGAGGTGGTCGTAGTGCCAGGCGTGGTTGTATTTCACGCCGACGCGCGCGAGGTCCGGGCCGGTGCGCTTGGAGCCCCACTGGTAGGGGTGGTCCCAGATGGACTCCCCGAGGCGGGAGTAGTCGCCGTAGCGCATCACATCGGGCACCAGGGTGCGGATCATCTGCGAGTGGCAGTTGTAGCAGCCCTCGCGGACATAGAGGTCGCGGCCGGCCAGCTCGAGCGGGGTGTAGACGCGGGCGACGCGGTCCTCGGTCTGGAGGCGGCGGTCGATCGTCATCATCGGGATGATCTGGATCAGGCCGCCGGCGGCGACGGCGAGGAAGGTCAGGACGGTGAAGGGCAGCGCGTTGACGAGGAGCTTGTCATACCAGTCGGACCAGGCCTTGCCGCGGGACTCGAAGTGGCCGATGGCGAGCAGCACGCTGACCACGGTGGCCAGCAGGCCGAGCAGGTTGAGCACGCCGCTGGTGAACATCCACACGCAGGCGGCGGTCAGGCCGAGGAGGGTGTAGACGACGGGGGCGTTGAGGAAGGTGCCGCGGACGCCGAGGGCGTCACCCGGGAGCGGCGTCTCGACGAAGACCTCCATGGTGCCGTTGACCGCCGACGCGCCGCGGATGCTGCGGAAGACGTTGTAGCCCATGATCAGGAAGCCCGTGAGGTAGAGGCCGCCGCCGACCACGCGCAGGAGCATGAGCGGACGGATGGCGTTCAGGGTCTCGAGGAAGTTGGGATACTTGAGGATCGTGCCGCCCTCGGCGGTGGCGTTGAGCATGAGCCCCTGCGTGATGCCGGAGGCCCACATGGCCGCGACGTAGAGCAGGATGCCGAAGGTCCCGAGCCAGAAGTGGAGGTTGGCGAGCGACTCGGAGTGGAGCTTCGTCTTCCACAGGCGCGGCACGAGCCAGTAGAACATGCCGGCCGCCATGAAGCCGTTCCAGCCGAGGGCGCCGGCGTGGACGTGGCCGATGATCCAGTCGGTGTAGTGGCCGAGGGCGTTGACCGACTTGATCGAGAGCAGCGGCCCCTCGAAGGTGGCCATGCCGTAGAAGGTGACACCGGCGGCGAAGAACTTGATGACCGGGTCGGTGCGGAGCTTGCCCCACGCGCCGCGGAGCGTGAGCAGGCCGTTGAGCATGCCGCCCCACGACGGGGCCCAGAGCATGAGCGAGAAGGTCATGCCGAGCAGCTGGAGCCAGTTGGGCAGCGCGGTGTTGAGGAGGTGGTGCGGGCCGGCCCAGATGTAGAGGAACACGAGCGACCAGAAATGGATCACCGACAGCCGGTAGGAATACACCGGCCGCTCCGCCGCCTTCGGCAGGAAGTAATACATGATGCCCAGGATCGGCGTGGTGAGGAAGAACGCCACGGCGTTGTGCCCATACCACCACTGGACCAGGCCGTCCTGCACGCCGCCGAAGACCGGGTAGCTGTGCGTGAGCGAGGTCGGGATCGACAGGTGGTTGACGATGTAGAGCATCGCCACGGTGATGATCGTCGCGATGTAGAACCAGATGGCGACATAGAGCGATTTCTCGTGGCGCCGCGCGAGCGTCCAGAAGAAGTTGACCGCGAAGACGACCCAGATGCCGGCGACGGCGATGTTGATGGGCCAGATGAGCTCGGCGTATTCCTTGCCGCGCGTGAGGCCGAGCGGGAGCGTGATGGCGGCGGCGACGATGATCAGCTGCCAGCCCCAGAAGTGGAGCGAGGAGAGGAAGTCACTCGCGAGGCGGGCCTTCACCAGGCGCTGCGTCGAGTAGTAGATGCCGGCGAACATCATGTTGCCGACAAAGGCGAAGATGACGGCGTTGGTGTGCAGCGGGCGGAGGCGGCCGAAGCTCAGCCAGGACTGGCCGAGGTTGGCCTGCCAGAAGTTGAGCTGGGTGCCGATGATCACGCCGACGAGCATGCCGACCACGCCCCAGATGAGGGACGCGAGCAGGAACTGCCGCACGATCTTGTCGTTGAATTCGATGGTGGTTTTTTGACCGTTTGTCATGGGGGGCGTGGAAGGACTCAGAAGTAGATGGGATCAGAATCGGCGGAATCGATGGCTTGGGGTGGAACCTGCGCCCCGCGCAGGTTCAGCCCGCGCCTCGCGCGGGTTCCCCCCGCCTCGCGGGCGGTCTCCTCCGCCAGCGGCAGCAGGGAGTCGTGCTCGGCGCTGGTGAAGCGGCGGCGGCGCTGCTCGTGGACGAACAGCGCGATGAACAGGCCCGCGAGCAGCAGGCTGAAGAAGATGGTGAGGGGGATGACGGACATGGCGTGGAAAATCCGGGCGGTCAGGCGCGCGGGCGGCGCCGCGCCGGGCGGATCCGCCCCTCCGGCCGGTGCACGTGGTGACGCACGAGTTCCCGCGCCTTCAGCCAGATGTCGAGGTCGCGGCCGGTCGGGCTGCCCTCCTCCTTCCAAAGAAAATAGGCGCACTTCCGGATATCCGCCTCGGCGGGTTCAGAATGGGCGTGACTGTGTCTGGACGGCTGCATGCGTGGTGAGCGGGCATCACTCTAGCCGTTTGTCCGCGCCGGCTCTCTGCACGGGTTGCCCTTCCCCGCGCATATTTTGTCAGCCGGGCGCGCCGCCGCCCGGCCGGGCCCGGTTCAGCGGTTCTTGAGGCGGATCGCCTTCACCTCGGCGGGCTTGAAGGCGGCCCCCTCGTTGCCCCAGGCATTGTAGACGTAGGACAGGACGTCCGCGATCTGCCAGTCGCTCAGGATCCCCTCGAGCGGCGGCATGGCGCTGTTGAGTGACACGCCGTTGACCGTCACCGGGCCGGACAGCCCCTTCAGCACGATGCGAATGGCGCGCTCCCGGTCGGCGAGCAGGTAGTCGGAACGGGCGAGCGGCGGAAAGGCGCCGGGCAGGCCCTTGCCATCGATCTGGTGGCACGCATAGCAGAGGCTGAGGTAGACCTGCTTGCCGCGTTCGCCCTGGATGTCCTTGCTCAGCTCGGCGAGCTTCGGGTCGGCCCGGACCGCGACGGAAAACAAGGCGGTCAGCTCGGCCTCGTTGCGTGCGGCCTCGGCGGACGCATCCGAGTGCACCCCGAGGTAGGTCGCGTCGATGTCCGCGCCGGCATAGACGGCCGGGGCGGGTTCGCCCGTCACCCGGAGCATGCCGAGCGCACCCTTGTCAAAGGCGCGGGAGAGCGAGTGGTCCATGAGCGCGAAGGTGCCCGGGACGTCCGCCTTGAGCTCGACCACCGCCGTGCCGCCGGAGGGCACGAGGACGGTCGAAACGTTGCGGGCCGGCCGGTCGAAGGCGCCCTCGGCATAGACGCGGTCAAAGGTCTCGCCGATGATATGGAACGAGGAGGCAAGATTGGGGCCGCCCACGCCGAAGAACAGGCGCACGGTCTCGCCGGTGCCGGCGGTGAGGGCCGATTTGCCGGCCAGCGATCCGACCGCGCCGTTGAAAACGACGTAGGTCGGGCGCTCGTCGAGGGCCTTGGCCGCGTCGAACTCCTGATAGCCAAACTCACCGTATTTCCCGGTGGTGTAGATCTCGCCCTGCATGACGTAGTATTCCTTGTCGACCTTCGGCAGGCCGTCCTTCGGCTCGACCAGCATGAGGCCATACATGCCGTTGGCCACGTGGGCCGCCACGGGGGTCGTCGCGCAATGGTAGACGTAGAGCCCGGGCTGCAGCGCCCGGAAGGTGAACGACGTGGCCTGGCCCGGGGCGGTCAGGCTGGGCGTCGCGCCGCCGCCGGGACCGGTGACGGCGTGCAGGTCGATGTTGTGCGGTAGCTTTGAGCCCGCGGCATTGGCGAGGTGGAACTCGACCTCGTCACCCTCGCGGACGCGGATGAACGAGCCCGGCACCGTGCCGCCATAGGTCCAGAAGGTGTATTCGACGCCGTCAACCAACTGGCCGACCTTCTCGACCACCTCGAGCTTCACGACGACGCGCGCCGCATACTGGCGCGTGATCGGGGGCGGAACCTGCGGGGGCGGGGTGAGGACGGCGTGCTCAATGGGCAGGAGCGCGGCCGCCGGGGGCGGGACCTCGGCGGCGCCGATCAGGCTGGCGGTGACCAGGGCGGCCGCGAACGCGAGTGCGGCCAGCAACACGGCGGGAATAACGCGGGGATTTTTCATGGCACACACAGGGTAGCGAAATCTTCCCGCCGGGGCCGGGCGCTCCTTGGCCATTGCTGGGCATATCTTGTCCCGCCCCCCCGGGGGGTCAGTCGTCCCAGTGCCAGCACGCAATCTCGGGCTCGTCCCTCGGCGGCGCCGGCGTCGGGCGCGACGGGTGGCCGAGCACGACCGGCAGCACCACCTCGCAGTGCGCGGGGATGCCCAGCTCCGCCTTCACGTCCGGCCGGTTGAACCAGGACCGCGCAAAGCCGATCGGGCAGCTGCCGAGGCCGAGCCCGTGCGCCGCGAGCAGCAGGTTCTCCGCGGCCAGGTAGCAGTCGTCCACCGCCGGGAACGGCGCGGGCTTCGCGCAGATCACGACGATCGTGTCCGCCCCGTGGAACAGGTTGGCCGTGATGTCGGCATACTGGTCGATGCGCGGGTCCTGCCCGAACATCGGGTTGGTGGTCGCCAGCAGGTGCGCCTTGACGCGGCGGGAATACCCCTCGATGCGGGCGCGGCCGTGGAAGACCGCGAACGCCCACGGCTGCTGGTTCATCGTGCTGGGGGCCTGCACCGCCGCGCGGAGCAATTCCTGCACGAGCGGGGCGGTCATTTCCGCGTCCGAGTAATCGCGCACCGCGCGGCGCTGGTAGATGGCCTTGAGCAACTCCACGGCGGGATCACCGGCGGTCCATGGGCACGACCAGCACGGGGCAGCGGGCCCGGCGCAGCACACCCGAGGCGGTGCTGCCCACGAGCAGGTCGAACATCGCGCCGTGGCCGTGGGAGCCGAGGACGATGTAGGCGGCCTTGGTCGCGCGGGCCCGGGCCAGGATCGTGCCGACCGGCTGGCCGGTGACCTGCACCGTCTGCACGGGGCGGCGCTTCGCCAGGCGCCGGGCGAGCGCGCGCAGCTTGAGCGTGGCGCTTTGCTCGACCGCCGCCATGGCCTGCGCCAGGTGGCCGGTGTCGAAGGCATAATAATCGTTCATCATGATGGGCGGGGGCGGCACCACGTGCAGCAGCACGACCCGTCCGCCGATCAGTTCCGCCAGGTCACACGCCGCCGCGCATACGCGCGCGGTCGCGGCCGAAAGATCCACCGGGACCAGGATGGTTTTCATGACTGAATATGCGCCCCTTCCCCGCCCCGGGCTGCGCACAACTTGGACAAAACTGGGCGGATTTTGACCCCGCCCCGGCCGCCCGATCCGGCTACCGGCGGGTCCAGGGCGCGGCCCGCAGGCGCTGCGGCGAGATCCGCCGGCCGGTCGTCTCGCACACGCCGTAGTCACCGCCGAGGATGCGCTCGATGGCAGCGTTGATCTCGCCGAGCGCGTCCGGTTCCCGCGCGAGCAGCGCGCGGATGAAATCACGGTCAAACTTGTCGGTGGCCTGCGGCGACTTCTGCTCCTGCACCAGGTGGTCCCGCAGGGCGACCAGCGTCCGGTAGTGCCACGCCCACTGGGGTTCGATCCAGAGGAGGTCGCGCCGGGGCCGGGCGGTCTTGGGGGAGGGTTTGGGCATGGGAAACAGCAGGGCTGGGACCCCAGCCTGCCAGTTTCCGCCGCGGGGCGCTTGTGCTCCCTTGGCCTTTCCTTCTCATATTTTGCGCTTCGTGGCGCGCGGCGGGCTCAGCCGCCCGCGCCGCCCTGCGTCTCGACCCACCGGACGGCATGCCGGACCAGCGCGGTCGTGTCCCTGAGGTCGAGCTTCGCCTTCAGGTTGCCGCGGTGCACGTCGACCGTCTTCGTGCTGAGGCCGAGCTGCTGCGCGATCTCGCGCGTGCTGCAGCCGCGGCCGATCATCTGGAAAACCTCGAACTCGCGGTCGGTCAGCTTGCCGAAGGGCGAGTCGGCGTCGCGGGTCTTGCGGCCGGAGAAGCTGTCCAGCAGCTGGGCGGACATGCGGGGGCTGACGTAGACCTGGCCGGCCAGCACCTGCCGGATGGCGGCCAGCAGGTTCTCGCCGCCGGCCTCCTTCATGATGTAGCCGCGGGCCCCGGCGCGGAGGGCGCGCTCGGCGTAGACCATCTCGTCGTGCATCGACACGACGAGGACGGGCAGCTGCGGGTGCAGGGCCAGCAGGTCCTTGAGGAAATCGAGGCCGCTGCGGCCGGGCATCGTCATGTCCGACAGCACGAGGTCCACGCCGCCGGCGGCCAGCCGCAGCAGGGCCTCGGCGGGGTTGCCGGCCTCGCCGCAGACCACGAGGTCGGCCTGCCGGTCGATCAGCTGCGCGAGCCCGGCGCGCATGAACGGGTGGTCGTCCACGATCAGGATGCGCCGGCGCGCGTCCGCGGGGGCCGGGGCCGCCGCGGGCGCGTCGGGTTTCTTGGGGGCGGGTTTTTTGGCGGCAGGTTTTTTCATTTGCGCAGGGGCACCCGGCAGCGGATGGAGGTGCCTTGGCCGGACTTGGACTCCACGGTGAGCTCGGCGTTGATGACGCTGGCGCGGTGCCGCATCACCTGCAAGCCCATGCCCGGGCGCAGCACCTTGGGGAAACCGCGGCCGTTGTCCGTCACGGCGAGCTCCAGCGCGCCGGCGGCGCGGACCAGCGTCAGGGAGATGCGCTTCGCGCGGCTGTGCTTCAGGGCGTTGTTCACCGCCTCCTGGGCGATGCGGTAGAACTGGCCCGCGGTGTTGTGCTCGTCCACCAGCACCACCGGGCTTTCAAACTTGCACTCCACGCGGCCAGGGACGTTGGTGCGGTCCGCGAGCTCGACGAGGCTGGCCCACAGGGCGTCAGGCCGGTCGCTGACCGGCACGAGGCCGCGGGAGAGCGAGCGCACCTGGGCGATCGACTCGCGCAGGAACCGGCCGATGCGGTTCACCTGTTTCGCCAGGCGCGGGGTGCCGGCGACGTCCTCCTTCAGGCCGGCGCAGAGGATCTCGACCGCCGTGAGCTGCTGGCCGAGGCCGTCATGCAGGTCCTGGCCGATCTGGCGCTGGCCGTTCTCGGTGATCTCGATGATCTGCGCCTCGGCCGCCTTGCGCCAGGTGATGTCGGTGCGGATGGCGACGAACTGCGTGGGTTTGCCGGCGGCGTTGACGAAGGGAAAGATGGTCGTGTCCACCCAGTAGAAGGAGCCGTCCTTGGCGCGGTTCTTGATCTCGCCGTGCCATACGCGGCCCCGGCCGATGGTGCCCCAGAGGTCGTGGAAAAACTGCCTCGGGTGGTGCCGCGAGTTGATGATGCGGTGGTCCTGGCCGATCAGCTCGTCCCGGGAGTATTGGGAGATGGCGCAGAACTTGTCATTCACGTAGGTGATCCGGCCGGCGGCGTCGGTGATGGCGACGATGGAGTGCTCGTCGAGGGCGGCCTTGATGTTCTTGAGTTCCTGCTGCGTGGCCTGGAGCCGCTGCTCGGTGTCCGACCCGGCGGCCGACGGGTGCTCCAAGGCGGACAGGCGGGCGATCAGCTCGTCCTTGGTCATTTCGTTATAACTCTTTGCCGGCACGCTTGAACGGCTAGCAGGCGGCAACCCGGGCGCAAGACCGGACAATCCTCCGGCCTAGCCGGCCTAAAGGTTTTCCCTAGCCGGAAACCGCCCCGCCTCCAATTCACAGCCCCGGCCGCAACTGCTATCGTCCGGCCCATGGAAACCACGCCTTCCTCCGCCCCCGCCGCCGCCGAGACCGCCGCCCGCGAAAGCGCCGAGCTCGTCACGCTCCTCCAGAACTCCGAGATCTACCGCGACTACCAGCGCGCGTTCCAGTCCATCACCGGGCTGCCGCTGACGCTGCGGGCCGCCGGCGCCTTCGCCGCCCCCATGCAGGGCGCGAAGCTCGGCAACCCCCTCTGCGCCCTGCTCGCCGGCAAGAACAAGACCTGCGCCGCCTGCCTCGACGTCCAGCAGCGCCTCGAGCGCACCTCCGACGGGCAACCGTCCACGGTCGCCTGTTTCGCCGGCCTCAACGAGTCCGCCGTGGCCATCCGCGTCGGCGAGAAGGTCGTCGCCTACCTCCAAACCGGCCAGATCCTCTTCCACCGGCCGACCGCCGCCGAGACCCGCACCGCCGTCCGCGGCGCCGCCGAGCTCGAGCCCAAGCTGGACCGCGCCGCCCTCGAGGCCGCCTTCCGGGAGTCCCGGGTGGTGGAGCGCGCGCAATACGACGCGATCCTCCGCCTGCTCGCCATCTTCGCCCAGCAGCTCTCCGCCGTGAGCAACCAGCTCATGGTCAAGCAATCCCTCGCCGAGGCCCCGGCCATCACCCGCGCCCGCGAGTTCATCGCGGCGCACCTGACCGAGGACATCTCCCTCGCCCAGGTCTCGCGCACCGTCGGCATGAGCCCGTTCTACTTCTGCAAGAACTTCAAGAAGAGCACCGGCCTGACCTTCACCGAATACCTCTCCCGCATGCGCATCGAGGCCGTGAAGGAGCTGCTGCTCAACCCCTACAAGCGCGTCAGCGAGGCCGCCTACGAGGCCGGCTTCCAGTCGCTCTCGCAGTTCAACCGCGTGTTCCACCGCATCGCGGGCCAGTCCCCGAGCGTCTACCGCGACCAGCTCCACGCCCCGCTGCGCACCGGCCACCGGGCCCAGGCCCACGCGGCCTGACCCGCGCCGCCCGGTCGAAAGGGCCCCGTGAACCCGCCTCCCGACATCCGGAAAAAATTCGGCCGCCAGGACTGCGTGGTCCGCCCGCTGCACGCCGGCGACGAGCCGCGGCTGCAGCAGTTTTTCCACTCCCACACGCCGGACACCATCTACGAGCGCTACGGCTGCCTGGTCTCCACCATGACGGCCGAACGCGCGGCCGCGCTCGTCAACGTGGACCAGAGCCGCGACTGCGCCCTCGGCATCTTCGCCGCGCCGCCGGCACCGGAGACCCTGCTCGCCGTCGGCCGCTATTGCCTGGACACCTCCGGCGAAGCCGCCGAGCTGGCCTTTGTCGTGCGGGAAGACCAGCGCGGTCAGGGCATGGGCACCGGGCTGCTGCGGTTGCTCATCAAGACCGCCCGGACCCGCGGCCTCGCCCGGCTCTGGGCGCAGACGAACAACCACAACGCCGACATGCTGGGGATTTTCCGCCGCGCGGGCTTCAACCTGGTCCCGGAACCCGACAACGGGATCATCTGCGCGAACCTGCCCCTGACCCTGGCGCCGGCCCCGGCCGCGAAGAAGCCCCGGACCGCCGCCCGCCGCGCCTGAGGCCGCACGGCAAAATCCGCGAAGGAGTTGCCAAGAGACGGGCATCTTCGGGGCTTTGCTCCGGCCGCCCGCCGGCCAGTATGGGGCCACTCCCATGACCGACCACGCCATCAACTGGAAAGCCCGCGCCGTGCTCGCGGCCGACGCCGTCGCCCACGTGCGCAACGGCACCAATGTCTTCATCCACGGCGCCTGCGCCACGCCCACCCCGCTGATCGACGCGCTCTGCGCCCGGCACGACCTCGAGGATGTGCGGCTCTACCACCTGCACACCTCCGGCCCGGCGCCGTTCGCCGCGGCCGACCGCGGCAAGGAGTTCCGTTCGGTGTCCCTCTTCACCGGCTCCCCGCTGCGCGCGGCCGTCGCCGAGGGCCGCGCCGACTTCGTGCCGATCTTCCTTTCCGACATCCCCGGCCTCTTCCTCAGCGGCAACGTGCCGCTCGACGTGGCCGTGCTCCAGGTCTCCCCGCCCGACCGCCATGGCATGTGCTCGCTCGGCACCTCCTGTGACGCCGCCAAGGCCGCCGCCACCACCGCGCGCGTCGTCATCGCCGAGATCAACGAGCAGATGCCGCGCACCCACGGCAACAACGTCCTGCCGCTCGCGAACATCCACGCCTTCATCGCCACCGACCGCCCCCTGCTCGAGCACCACTCCGAGCCCGAGACACCGGTCGAGGCCCGCATCGGCGAGATCGTGGCCGGCCTCGTCGAGGACGGCTCCACCCTGCAGATGGGCATCGGCGGCATCCCCGACGCCGTGCTCACCCGCCTGCACGACAAGCGCGACCTCGGCATCCACACCGAGATGTTCTCCGACCGCGTGGTCGACCTGGTCGAGTCCGGCGCCGTCACGAACCGGCTCAAGGCCAACGGCAAGGGCCGCATCGTCACCAGCTTCATCAACGGCACGCGGCGCCTCTTCGACTTCGTCAACGACAACCCCCTCGTCTCCTTCTATCCCTGCGACTGGACCAACGACACCTCGGTCATCCGCCGCAACCCGAAGGTCGTCGCCATCAACTCCGCCATCCAGGTCGACCTGACCGGGCAGGTCTGCGCCGACTCGATCGGGCACCGCATCTACTCGGGCATCGGCGGGCAGATGGACTTCATCCGCGGCGCCGCGCTCTCCCCCGGCGGCAAGCCGATCATCGCCCTGCCCTCGACCGCCGCCAAGGGCCGCGTGTCCCGCATCACCGCCCAGCTGGCGCCCGGCGCGGGTGTCGTCACCACCCGCGGCCACGTGCACTGGGTGGTCACCGAGTATGGCGCCGTCAACCTGCACGGCCGCACGCTCCGCGAGCGCGCGGCGGCGCTGATCTCGATCGCCCACCCGGATTTCCGCGGCGAGCTCACGCGCGACCTCGCCGCCATCCGGCCCACGGCCTGAACCGGGGACAAAGGATGCGCACCAAAAGACAGCTCAACTTTGCCAATCGGCGATGAGCCCGCCGCGCCCGTTGCTATAGACTATGGACGTGGATACCGAAGTCATGCGGGCCCTCGCCGCCCATCGCCCGGAAGTTCGTGCCAATTGGGAGAATCTCCTGCGGCTCGAGCGGGCCAGCTCCCCCCTGGCGAACCCCGACACGCTGGTCCACCTCCTCGACACGACGCTCGACGAGATCTTCAAGGACCTGCACCTCTGGTCGCCCCGCCGCCACCCCACGCGGGCGCACGCCCCCAGCTGTCCCTGCGGCCGGAACCCGCTGCTGGCCTATTTTGGCGCCGGCCGGCAGGCCCTGCGCGAGGCGCTCATCACCGCCCAGGCCGCCAGCCCGCACCTCTCGGCGGAACAGCGTGACACGGCCCTCACCTGCCTCGAGCAGGTCTTCAGCCACATCGAGCGGCGCGAGATCGAGTCGTTCTGCGCCGTCTGCCAGTTCCGCATCCCGACACACACCGGCACCTCCCACACGGGCCACGTGCCGCTCCACCATCACCACCCGTAGGCGGAACGCGCAGCAGGCCTGTGTTTATCCTTCGGTGAGTATCAGCATGTAGGGTCGGCGCTTGTCGCCGGACCTTTTTTGGTAGGGGCCGTTGCCCTCAACGGTCCTTCGAAGGGCGCTTGAGGGCAAGCGCCCCTACCGACGGCCCGCCGTCAGGCGGCGGCCCTACATTACACAACACCACGCTACCTCAGCCCGCGACCGTCTGGTGCAACTTGTCGCGGTAGACCGACGGCGCCTCGCCCGCGACGCGGCGGAAGACGCGGTTGAACTGCGACAGCGACTGGAAGCCGGCCTCGTAGGCCGCCTCGCTCACGCGCTTGTTCGGGTTGAGCAGGAGGTTCTTCACCTTCTCCACGCGCACGCGGGCCACGTAGTCGGTGAAGGTCAGGCCCGTCGCCTTGCGGAAGCTCTTGCAGAAGTAAAACGCGCTCATGTTGACCGCCGACGCCACCTGCGTGAGCGACATCTCGTCGGCATGGTGCTCGACGATGTAGGCCCGGGCGCGGCTGATCGAGGGCGCCTCGCGCGACTCCTCCTGGACCACCAGCTGGTTGCTGAGCGCCGAGAGGTGCTGCGCGAAGATGGTCAGGAGCTGGACGATGGACTTGTATTGCTTGGCCGAGACCACGCGGCTCTGGAGGTAGGCCTCCTCGTAGCGCTTCACGTCCGTCTCCACGCCGAACTTGAGCAGCAGGCGCGTCAGCCGCTTCATCTGCCCGGAAGACGGCGCGTGCTGCAGGATCTGCCCGGTCTGCAGGAAGGCGACCAGGTCCTCGCCCACCCGCACCGGCACGGCGGAGTCGCACAGGCCGGCGAAACACTTGAGCGTCTTCGGCTCGAGCGCGGCCGACTCCTCGACCTTGCGCTGCAGCTGCAGGCAGGCGGCGCAGGAATGGTTGGAGCCCGCCATGAGCGAGCAGAAGGGGTTCTCGTTCGGGTCGCCGTGGTGCGGCAGGTTGAAGTTACCCTTGCCGCGCAGGGTCAGCGGCAGCCCCGTCGTCTCGCGGAACGCCTTCTCGTAGTCGCGGTAGATCTGCGATCGGCGGAGTTGCTCGACCAGCGGATGCTTCTGGCGTGGGACGGGAGCGGGCATGGCTCCTGATTACGCCCCGGGCCGGGCCGTCGCAAGCGCCCGGCCCCCTCCGGCCAAATAATGCGCAGCAGTCCGCAACGGATGCACAAGGGAGACGGCCAAAATCTGCGGTAACGTTACAGGCCGAGGAACTGGATCGCACAGCCCGCCAGCAACACCGTGCCGCCCGCCATGGCGTGGCGGAAGCGCCCGAGCCGGCCGGCCGGCAGCAGGCCGAGCCCGCGCTGGCCGAGCAGGACGACCGCGAGCATGACCCCGATCGTGAGGACGCTGAACGACCCGACCACGACCCACACGTCAGCCCAGCTGCCCTGCGCCGCGGGATACATCACCAGCGGGATCATCGGCTCGCAGGGGCCGAACAGGAAGATCGTGAAGAGCACCCACGGGGTGAGCCGGAATCCCTCCGGGGTGCCGGCCGGGACATGGGCATGCGCGTGGTGCGGGTGGCGCACGGCCTTGTTCAGGCCCCACGCCAGATACACGAGCCCGAAGGCGATCATCGCCCATGCGGCCAGGTTGCCGCGGAATTCCTCGATGAAGCGCACGCGCTCCAGGCCGAAGCCGAACACCACGCCGGACACGGCGAGCAGCACCGAGCTCGCCACGTGGCCGAGGCCGCAGAGCGTCGTCCAGAACACCGTGCGCGCCACCGACCAGCGGCGGGCGCGGCCCATGACGATGAACGGCAGGTAATGATCCGGCCCGGCCAGCGTGTGCAGGATGGCGACGCCCGCGGTGCCGAGCAGCAGCACGGACATCTGCGGGGCCCCGAGGGTGTAGGCGTGGATCTCCGGGGTCATGGCGGAAGCCTCAGCCGGGGGCCGCCAGCCGCGCGGCGAGCGCGCGGACGGTGTGCACCACCTCGGGCACCGCCGCGGCCACGGCCGCGGACAGCTCGGTGCACATGGGGCGGACCTCCTCCACCGAGACGGTGTAGAGGTGGATGCGCGGCAGCCGCCCCAGCAGGGCCGCCGCCGCAAAAAGATCCTTCAACCCGAAATCATGGGCGCCCAACCCACGCGGAAGGTCGCCGACAAACTCAGGCTGAAGGAAAGTGATGGAGCCCGCCGCGCGGCCGTCGCGCGTGGCGTCGATCAGGACGATGTCATCGGCCCCGTCGAACTCGGTGAGCAGGTTGACCCCGCCGGTGCCGCCGTCGAGCAGGCGCACGCCGGCCACGGGCCGCTCGTGCTCCAGCAGGCGGAGGATATGGATGCCCACCCCCTCGTCGCCCATGAGCAGGTTGCCGACCCCGAGCACAAGCACGCGGTCGCCCGCCGCGCCCTGCGGGGCGGCGGAGTTGGCCTCGCCAACCAGGGTGGAGTCAATCAGGCCGAGCATGGGTCAGCGGGTGGTCCGGGGTTTGACGGCCGCCGGCGGCGGCACGGGCCTGGCCTCGGGGAAGGCCGAGATGCCGTGGGCCTCCTCGGCCGCGGCCTTGTGCTTCTCCATGAATTTCCAGCCGCCGATGATGGACGACAGCACGCCGTGGCCCTCGACATAGTCGTGGTAGAACACGAGGTAGATGTGGATCAGCGTGAAGACGATGAAGGCCCACAGCGCCGCGTAGTGGAACAGGCGCAGGTTCTGCTCGCTGCCGAACAGCGGCACCAGCCACGTGAAGAGCTGCGGGAAGGCCGAGGAGCTCATCGACGCATACAGCGCGAAGCCGGAGGCGATCTGGAAGGCCGTCAGCAGCCCCGTGGCCGCGTAGGTGAAATAGGCCACCGAGTTGTGCCCGAGCGTGTGCACGGGCTTGTCGCTCGACTGCATGATGTCGACCTTGAGCACGTCCCAGATCTGGCGGATCTGCGCCTTGCGCAGCGGCAGGAAGTTCCGCCAGCTGGCGTATTTGTTGCCGGCGAAGGCCCAGTAGAGCCGGAAGAAGAAGTTCGCCAGGAACACGTAGCCCGCGAGGAAGTGCACGAAGCGGATCGTGCCGAACCAGTAGCCGTCGGCCGCCTCGCCCGAGGTGAGCAGGCCCGGCGGGTGGCCGATCAGGTAGCCGGTCAGGCCGAGCACCATGACGGCGGCGGCGTTGATCCAGTGGAACCAGCGCACGGGCTGCTCCCAGACATAGACACGTTGGTAGTCGTGCGAGGCGTTCATGGTGGCCTCCGGGTCAGTTGACCATCAGCTCGTGCCGCGCGATTTCCTTCTTGTCCTCATAGAGGTGGACGGCGCAGGCGAGACAGGGGTCGAACGAGTGGATGGTGCGGATGATCTCCAGCGGCTGTTGCGGATCGTGCACCGGGGTGCCGATGAGGGAGGCCTCGTAGGCCGAGCGCTGGCCCTTGGCGTCGCGGGGCGACGCGTTCCAGGTGCTCGGGACGACGAGCTGGTAGTTGGCGATTTTCTTGTCGTTGATGACGATCCAGTGCGCCAGCGCGCCGCGGGGCGCCTCGCTGGTGCCGACACCCTTGCAGGTGGCCGCCCAAGAGGACGGTTCCCACTTGTCGCGGGTGAAGGTGCGCGTGTCGCCCGCCTTGATGTTGGCGAGCAGCTTCTGGTAGTCCTCGAGCGCCCAGCGGGCGGCGAGCGACGACTCGATGGCGCGGGCCGCGGTGCGGCCGAGCGTCGAGAAGAGCACGGAGGCGGGCGCCTTCAGCGCGCCGAGGGTGGCGGTGACGGCGTCCTTGATCTCGGCGTTGCCCGAGGCGTAGCCGACGAGCATGCGGGCGAGCGGGCCGACCTCCATCGCGTGGCCCTTCCAGCGCGGCGTCTTGAGCCAGCTGTATTTGGCGTCGGTGTCGAGGTTGGCGTAGGGCGGCTTGGGGCCGGAGTATTTGAGCTTCGTCTCGCCCTTCCACGGGTGGAGGCCGGCGGCGCCGCCCTCGTATTCATACCACGAGTGGTCGATGAACTCCTGGATGCCGGTGTCGTCGCGCGGGTCGACGGCGTGCACCTTGGTCAGGTCGCGACCGAGGATGGCGCCGCGCGGGAAGCGGTAGCTGCCGACATCGCTGAAGCCGTTGGTCGGCAGGTCGCCGTAGCAGAGGTAGTTTTCCAACCCGCCGCCGATGCCGGCCCAGTCGAGGTAGAACGGGGCGACGGCGAGCACGTCGGGGATGTAGACCTGCTCGATGAATTGCTGGCCCTGCTTGAGCAGATCCCCGACCATGGCGAGGCGCTCCGCGTTGATCGCGTTCGCCTCGTTGATGTTGATCGAGCATGGCATGCCGCCGACCAGGTAATTGGGGTGCGGGTTCTTCCCGCCGAAGATGGTGTGGACCTTGACGATCTCCTTCTGCCACTCGAGGGCCTCGAGGTAGTGCGCCACGGCCATGAGGTTGGCCTCGGGCGGGAGCTTGAAGGCCGGGTGGCCCCAGTAGCCGTTGGCGAAGATGCCCAGCTGGCCGCTCTCGACGAACTTCGTCAGGCGCGTCTGGATGTCCTTGAAGTAGCCGGGCGAGCTCTTGGCCCACTTCGACACGCCCTGCGCGAGCACCGAGGTGGCGACGGGGTCGGCCTTGAGGGCGCTGACGACGTCCACCCAGTCGAGCGCGTGCAGGTGGTAGAAGTGCACGACGTGGTCCTGCATGTATTGCGCGCAGAACATGATGTTGCGGATCAGCTCGGCGTTCGGCGGGACCTTGACGTCGATGGCGTCCTCGACGGCGCGGACGGACGCGAGCGCGTGCACGGTGGTGCACACGCCGCAGACGCGCTCGCAGAACGCCCAGGCGTCGCGCGGGTCGCGGCCCTTGAGGATGATCTCAAGGCCGCGCACCATGGTGCCGGCGCTCCAGGCGTCGACGATCTTGCCATCCTTGATTTCAGCCTCGATGCGGAGGTGGCCTTCGATGCGGGTGACGGGGTCTACGACAATGCGGGTGCTCATGGGGCGAGGGGGTTAGAGTTTGGGGGCCTGGTCGTTGTTCTCGGCCTGTTCGGCGTTTTCGCCGGCCTGCTCGCCGATTTCATGGCGCTTGCGGAAGTTGGTCATCACGGCGTGCGCGGCGGCGCCGGCGACGGCGGCCCCGGCGGCGATGGTGCCGAGCTGGTCGGCGGTCGACTCGATGCCGAAGCCCGGGAAGTTCGGCATCCGCTGGTAGAACGGCCCGTTGTCCCAGAAGTTCGACTCGGAACAGCCGATGCACGGGTGGCCCGACTGGATCGGGAAGCTCACGCCGCCGTTCCACTTGATCGTGCCGCAGGAGTTGTAGGTGGACGGGCCCTTGCAGCCGACCTTGTAAAGGCAGTAGCCCTTGCGCGCGTTCTCGTCGTCAAAGGTCTCGACGAAGAGGCCGGCGTCGTAGTTCGGGCGGCGGTAGCAGGTGTCGTGCACCCGGCGGGAATAGAAGGCCTTCGGGCGGCCGAGGTTGTCGAGCTGCGGGATGGTGTCGAAGGTGAGCAGGTGCACGAGCACGCCGGCCATGACCTCGGCGATCGGCGGGCAGCCCTGGACGTTGATGATGGGCTTGCCGGCGATGATCTTCCTGATCGGCATGGCCTCGGTCGGGTTCGGCTTGGCGGCCTGCACGCAGCCGGAGCACGCGCAGTTGCCCCAGGCGATGACGGCCTTGGCGTGCTCGGCGACCTCCTCGGCGATGCTCTTGGCCGTCTTGCCGCCGATGCAGCAATAGACGCCGTCCTCGGCGAGCGGCACGGAGCCCTCGATGCAGAGGAGATACTCGCCCTTGTATTTCTCCATGGTGTCCTTGAGGCACTGCTCGGCCTGATGGCCGGAGGCGGCGAGGAGGGTCTCGGTGTAGTCGAGCGAGATCTTGTCGAGCAGGATGTCGGCGACGATCGGGTGCGAGCTGCGCAGGAAGGACTCGCTGCAGCAGGTGCATTCCTGGAAATGGAGCCAGATCACCGGGATCCGCTTCTTGGTCTCGAGGGCCTTGACCATCTGCTCGACGCCGGAGGCCTCGAGGCCGATGCAACCGCCCATCCAGGCGCAGAACTGCAGGAACTCGCGGCGCGACACGCCGCGCGCGGTGATTTGTTCGTAGATCGTCGTGTCCGGTCGGGCAGGCGCAATTTGGGTCGGCATATGCGGGAGGCGGGTCACGGGCGGGGGTTGGGCCCGGGACGGCGCATGAGGGGTTGAAGGGACGGCGGGGTTCGGGGGTTTGACGGAGATTACTAAAATTCCGCGCCGCCCGGTGGGCGTCTCTTGGCAAACACTCAGCGTCTTTTGCGATGGGGCCGCGCATGCTGGACGCGGCCGTTTGCCCCCGGCATAGATTGGCGTTATGCACGAGGTCGGCATCATGGAGTCGGCGCTGGACGCCATCCGGCGGGAAGCCGGGGCGCACGGCGCGACGCGCGTCTCCCGGATCGTCCTGCGCATCGGCACGCTGGCCGGGGTGGACGAGGACGCGCTGCGCTTCGCCTACGAGGCGCTCGCGCCATCGAGCATCGCCGCCGGCGCCGTGCTGGAGATCGAGACCGTGCCGGCCCGGGCGCACTGCGCCGCCTGCGCGAGGGATTTCGGCGCCGGCCGCGGCTTCATCTTCACCTGCCCCGCCTGCGGCGGACTCTCCGGCGACATCCGCGCCGGCCGCGAGCTCGGCATCGCCCGCCTCGAATTCCCCGATTCACCATGAACAACCCGACCCCGCCCCCCACCCTCCCCGAGCCCGGCGTGCGCATCAACGCCCTCACCGGCGCCGCCACCGGCGGCTCCTCCCGCGCGCTCTCGGGCCCGCTCTCCGCCGAGATCGCCGCCGCCCTCACCGCCAGCCCCTCGGGGGAGGTCTCCGTCCGCGCCGTGGACGTCAACATCCCCCTGCTCGAGAAGAACGACATCCTCGCCGAGCGGAACCGCGGCTACTTCCTCGGCCGCGGCCTCGCCGCGCTCAACCTCGTCTCCTCGCCCGGCGCCGGCAAGACGACGCTCCTCGAGCGCACGCTCGACGAGTTCGGCCTCCGGACGAAGTGCGCCGTGCTCGTGGGCGACCTCGAGACGGACAACGACGGCCAGCGCCTCAGCCGGCCGCACGCGCCCGTCGCCCAGATCACCACCGGCCACGTCTGCCACCTCGACGCCGGCATGATCGCGCGCGCCGCGCAATCCATCAACCTCGACGGCGTCCGCGTGCTCTTCATCGAGAACGTCGGCAACCTCGTGTGCCCCGCCTCCTTCGACCTCGGCGAGCAGGCGCGCGTCGTGCTCCTCTCCACCACCGAGGGCGAGGACAAGCCCCTCAAGTATCCGCCGATCTTCAAGTCCGCCCACCTGGTCCTCCTCACCAAGGTCGACGTGGCCGACGTGCTCGGCTTCAAGCGCGACGTCGCCGTCGCCAACATCCGCCGCGTCGCCCCGCAGGCGCGGATCATCCAGGTCTCCAGCCGCACCGGCGAGGGGATGACCGAGTGGTATGACTACCTGCGCGCCCTCGCCGCGCAGGCCTGAACCCCGGCCCACATGACCGCCACCCCCGCCGACACCGACGTGCTGCTCCGCGTGCGCGGCACGGTGCAGGGCGTGGGTTTCCGTCCGTTCGTGCATCGCACCGCCGCGGGCCTCGGGCTGCGGGGCTGGGTGCTCAACGATGCCGAGGGCGTGCTCGTGCGCGCCGCCGGCGATCCGGCCCGCGTGACCGCGCTGGTCGAGGCGCTGCGCCGCGACCCGCCCCCGGCCGCGTCGGTCACGAGCGTCGACCGCCTCCCCCCCGGCCCCGACCTGCCGCCGGCCGGACCGGGCTTTACCATCGGCGCCAGCCGGACCGTCGGCGAGATTGTCACGGCGACCCCCGCCGACCTCGCCACCTGCGCCGACTGCCGGCGCGAACTGCTCGACCCGGCGGACCGGCGCCACCGCTATCCCTTCATCAACTGCACGCAGTGCGGCCCGCGTTACTCGATCATCGAGCAGCTGCCCTATGACCGGCCCCAGACCACCATGCGTTGCTTCCGGATGTGTCCGGCCTGCGCGCGTGAATACGCCGACCCCGCGTCCCGCCGCTTCCACGCCGAGCCGAACGCCTGCCCCGCGTGCGGCCCGCACCTCACGCTGTGCGACCCGGCCGGCAACAGCATCGGCGAGCGCGAAGCCGCGCTGAACCACACCCGCACGCTGCTGCGCGAGGGCCTCATCGTCGCCGTCAAGGGGGTCGGCGGCTACCACCTGCTCTGCGACGCGACCAACGAGACCGCCGTTGCCACCCTGCGCCACCGGAAACACCGCGACCAGAAGCCGCTGGCGGTGATGTTCCGCGACCTGGCCCAGCTCGGCGAATTCGCCGACGTCAACCCCGCGGCCGCCGCCCTGCTTGCCTCGCCCGCCGCGCCGATCGTGCTCGTGGCCCGCCGGCCCGGCACCGCGCTCGCCCCGGCCGTGGCCCCCGGCAACCCGTGGATCGGGGCCCTGCTGCCCTACGCCCCGCTGCACCACCTGCTGCTCGCGGCACTCGACTTTCCCCTCGTCGCCACCAGCGCCAACCTCGCGTCGGAGCCGATCTGCACCGGCGACAAGGAGGCCCGGCACCGGTTGGCGGGAATCGCCGACATGTTCCTCGGACACGACCGCCCGATCGCGCACCCCGTCGAGGATTCCGTCGTGCGCCTCGCGGCCGGCGACGCGCCCATCCTGCTGCGCCGCGCCCGCGGCTACGCGCCCGCGCCCTTCACCCTGCCCGGCCGCCTGGCCGGTGCCCTGCTGTGCGTCGGCGGCCAGATGAAGAACACCATCGCCGTCGCCGCCGGCGACCACCTCGTGCTCAGCCCGCACCTGGGTGACCTGGACGACATCCTCACCCACCACACTTTCGAGCGGACGATCGCCACCCTCGGCCGGTTGCACAGCGCGGAGTTCACGGCGGTCGCGCACGACAAGCACCCCGCCTACCAGTCCACCCTTTACGCCGACCGGCTCGGGTTGCCGCGCCTCGCGGTGCAGCACCACCTCGCCCACGTGCTGGCCTGCCTGCTCGAGCATCACCACCCCGCCGACGGCGTGCTCGGCATCGCCTGGGACGGCACCGGCTACGGCGAGGACGGCACGGTCTGGGGCGGCGAGTTCATCCTGCTCCGGCAAAACCGCGCGGAACGCTTCGCGCGCCTCCGGCCCTTCCGGCTGGCCGGCAGCGAGGCCGCGGTCCGCGACGCCCGGCGCATCGCGCTGTCCTTCGCCCACGACCTGGGGCTCTACCGCCGGGCGGCCCTGCGCTTCAATTATCCGGAACGCGACCTGGACCTGCTCGGCACGGTCCTCGACCGCCAGCTGAACTCCCCGTTGTGCTCGAGCGCGGGCCGGTTGTTCGACGGCTTTGGCGCACTGCTCGGCCTCGGGGCGCTCAACCACTTCGAGGGTCAGGTGCCGCTCGCGGTGGAGGCCGCCGCCCACGCCTTCGCCGCCGAGACCCGCGCCCTGCCCTTCCCGGTCGCGCCCGCCACCATGCCCGGGGCGCGGCTCGAGATCGACTGGCGGCCCGCGGTCACCCAGCTCCTCAACTTCCCCGGCGATGCCGCCGCGGACGCCGCCGCCCTGCATCGCGGCCTCGTGCAGGCGATGGTCGGGGTCGCGCGCCAGGCCGGCGTCGGCACCGTGGCGCTGACCGGCGGCTGCTTCCAGAACGCCCTCCTCCACTCGCTCGCCACCGCGGCGCTCACGGAGGCCGGCTTCCGCGTGCTCACGCACCGCCACCTTTCCCCCAACGACAACTCCATCGCCGCCGGCCAGGCCCTCGCCGCGCTCTGGAACCTCACCACCGTCTCCCTCCCGGGCTGACGTCCCACCCTCCCCTCAAACCCCATCCCCCCATGTGCCTCGCCGTCCCCGGAAAAGTCCTCGAAATCGTCGGTGAAGATCCCCTGCTCCGCGCGGCGAAGGTCAGCTTCGCCGGCGTCATCAAACTCATCAGCCTGACCTGCACCCCCGAGGCCAAGGTCGGCGACTTCGTCCTCGTGCACGTCGGCGTCGCCATCAGCGTCGTCGACGCCCGGGAGGCGGCGGAGACCTTCTCCTACCTGCAGCAGATGGGCGAGCTCGACGGGCTGGAGATACCAACGGAAAACCCGGTAGGGGCCGTTGCCCTCAACGGCCCAGGGCGCTTGGGGGCAAGCGCCCCTACCATCCATTCAACCACCTCCACCCCATGAAATACGTCGACGAATACCGCGACGCCGCGCTCGTGCGGAAGCTGGCCGCGGCCATCGCCCGCGCCACCACGCGGCCGTGGACCATCATGGAGATCTGCGGCGGCCAGACGCACGCTATCGTCAAGTTCGGCCTCGACGACCTCCTGCCGAAAAACATCACCCTCGTCCACGGTCCCGGCTGCCCCGTGTGCGTGACCAGCGCGGACCTGATCGACCAGGCCGTCGACCTCGCGCTCAACCACCGGGTCATCCTGTGCTCGTTCGGCGACATGCTGCGCGTGCCCGGCAACGGCATCGACCTCCTCACCGCCAAGGCCCGCGGCGGCGACGTGCGCATCGTCTACTCGCCGCTCGACGCCGTGGCGCTCGCGCGCGACAACCCCGCGCGGCAGGTCGTTTTCTTCGCCGTGGGTTTCGAGACCACCGCGCCCGCCAACGCGCTCTCCGTGCAGTCCGTCGCGGCCCACGGGGTGAAGAACTTCTCCATCCTCACCTCGCACGTCCTGGTGCCGCCGGCGATGCGCGCCATCCTCGGCTCCCCCGACAACCGCGTGCAGGGCTTCCTCGCCGCGGGCCACGTCTGCACAATCATGGGCACGTCCGAATACGGCCCGATCGCCCGGGAATACGGCGCGCCGATCATCATCACCGGCTTCGAGCCCGTGGACATCCTCGAGGGCATCCTGCTCTGCGTGAAACAGCTCGAGGGCGGCCGCGCGGAGATGGAGAACGCCTACTCGCGCGCCGTGCGTCCGGAGGGCAACCAGCACGCCCGCAAGATCGTCGAGGAGGTCTTCGAGGTCTGTGACCGCGACTGGCGCGGCATCGGCGTCATCCCGCGCAGCGGCCTGGCCGTGCGCCCGGCCTATGCGGCCTACGACGCCGCCGCGCGTTTCCCGCTGAAGAAATCCGGCGCGACCTGCGCCACCGAGTGCATCAGCGGCGAGATCATGCGCGGTGTGAAGAAACCGCACGACTGTCCCGCCTTCGGCACCCGCTGCACGCCCGAGCGTCCGCTCGGCGCGCCGATGGTCTCGAGCGAAGGCGCCTGCGCCGCCTACTACCGCTACCGCAGCCGGGCGGCGCAGCCGGCCGAGACATAATTCGCCCTCCCACCCTGAGCGGGCTCAGCAGATCCGCGGGAGCTGCTCGCCGCTGAGGCGGTCCACGATACGTTCGGAGCCGACGACGCTGCGTTGCGTTACTTGGCCAGCCGGGCCGGCTTTCACCGTGCCGATCACGACCGGCCGGCCGCCGGGGGCGCTTTGCCGCAGGATCTCCAGCGCGCACGCCACCTGCGCCGCGGGCAGGAGGCAGACAAACCGGCCCTCGTTGGCCACATAGAGCGGGTCGAGCCCGAGGATCTCGCAGGCCCCCTGCACGAGCTCGGACACGGGCACCTGGGCGGCGTCGATGGCGATGGCCACCCCCGCGGACTCGGCCAGCTCGACCAGCGAGGTCGCCAGCCCGCCGCGCGTCAGGTCGCGCAAACAGTGGATCTCAAGGCCCGCATCCAGCAAGGCCAGCACCGGCGCCGCCAGCGGTGCGCAGTCACTCTCGATGGCGCTCTCAAATTCCAACCCGGCGCGCGTCGCCATGATCGCCATGCCGTGGCGGCCGATGTCGCCGCTCAGGATGACCGCGTCGCCCGGCCGGATGCTCGCGGGCGCAACCGCCAGCCTGGTCTCGATCACGCCGACGCCGGAGGTCGTCACGTAAAGCCCGTCACCCTTGCCGCGCTCCACCACCTTGGTGTCGCCGGTCACGATGCTAACGCCGGCGGCGGCGGCCGCGGCCTTCATGGACGCGACGACCTTCTCCAGGGTCGCGACCGGAAATCCTTCCTCGAGGATGAAGCCCGCGCTGAGCCACAGCGGCCGGGCGCCGCACATGGCCAGGTCGTTGACCGTGCCGTTGACGGCGAGGGTGCCGATGTCGCCGCCGGGAAAAAATATCGGGCTGACCACGTGCGAGTCGGTGGTGAACGCCAGCCGGCCGCCGCCGGGGAAACGCAGCTGGGCGCCGTCGTGCTGGGCGTCGAGGGAGGGATTGGCGAACGCCGGCCGGAAGATGCGCTCGATCAGCTCCTGGGTCAGCCGGCCG
>Ga0066428_1000025_pt1 | contig 40464 bp, 37 predicted proteins | sample LakWasMet40_LOW7_2_FD_59516 | JGI IMG/M metagenome (GOLD analysis project Ga0066428, IMG submission 59516) | Freshwater sediment methanotrophic microbial communities from Lake Washington under simulated oxygen tension - Sediment Metagenome 40_LOW7 | ecosystem: Environmental > Aquatic >...
CGTGTTCTTCCTGCCGCCCAAGGATCTCTCCGACCGCATGAGCGTGATCATCGCGAGCCTGCTGACGGTGGTCGCGCTCAGCTACTCGCTGCACTCCGGCCTGCCGAAGATCTCCTACCTCACTATCATCGACTGGTTCTTCGTCCTGGCCTACGCCTTCCTCGGCCTGGCGATGGCCGGCATGGTCTGGATCAGCAACCTCCACGACCGCGACGAGGCGAAGGCCATCCGCTACGACCAATGGCTCCGCTGGGCCTATCCCGGCGCCTACCTGCTCGCATCCGCCATCGCGGTCATCGTGGCCCTGAACTAGCGACGGGGCGTGCATTTTGAGGACAGCGACCCACGGATTGCTGCTTGGCGCCCCCGCGTCTTTGCGTTGAAAGATAACCGTGCCCACGACCCCCGGTCGCATCCTGCCCATCCTTGTTTTCGGCCTCCTGGCCGCTTGCGCCCACGGCGCGGCGCCTGATTCGCCCCGGCCCCGCGTCATTGTCTCCACCGACGCCGGCGGGACCGACTTCGACGACTTCCAGTCCCTCGTCCACCTGCTGCTCTGCACCGACACCCTCGACCTCGAGGGCCTGCTCTCCTCCCCCTACGGCGGCGGCCGCAAGGAGCACATCCTGCGCGTCATCGACGTCTACGCGCGCGATTACCCCAATCTCCGCACCCATTCCGCCCGCTACCCCGCGCCCGACGCCCTGCGCGCCATCACCAAGCAGGGCGAAACCGAGGTGGCGCCCTACGCCGGCGTGCGCCGCCCGACCGAGGGTTCCGAGTGGATCGTCCGGTGTGCGCGGCGCGACGATCCCCGCCCGCTGCACATCCTGGTCTGGGGCGGCATCGAGGATCTCGCCCAGGCTTTGCACGACGCCCCCGACATCCTGCCCAAGCTGCGGGTCTATTACATCGGCGGGCCGAACAAGAAATGGACGCCCGACGCCTACCATTACATCGCCACCCGCCACCCGGCGCTGTGGATGATCGAGTGCAACGAATCCTACCAGGGCTGGTTTAACGGCGGCGACATGTCGGGCGATCTCGCCAACGACACCTTCGTCCAGGCCCATGTCGCCGGCCACGGCGCGCTCGGCGACTACTTTGCCGGCGGCATCGCCTTCCAAGGCACGACCCGCACGGCCATCCGCATGGGTGACTCCCCCGCCGTCACCTGGCTCCTGCAAGGCAACCCCGCCGACCCCACCCAGCCCGGCTGGCGCGGCCAGTTCGTGCGCGCCTGGCCACGGCCCTACGTGGTCTTCGACCGTATCACGACCCCCGCCGACCGCATCGAGCAATTCAGCATCTTCGAACTCGTCCTGCCGCCCGGCGCCAACGCCCCCGCCCAACCCGAGGCCCGCCTCGTGATCGAAAACCAATCGCTGGTCGGCACCGTCGATGCCGCCGGCGCGATGCGTTTCCGTTTCTCGCCCAAGGAGGCCAAGGCATACCGCTACACGATCAGGTCCAACGCGCCCGCCCTCGACGGGCTGACGGGCGGCCTCACCTCCGTCCAGCCGGCCCCGGAGGCCGCCCTCCGTCCCGACCCGCAGCTGCCCAACTGGTGGACGGACGATCCCTCGCCCGCCCAGATGGAGGGCAGGCTGATCGGCGCCAAGACCGTGAACCGCTGGCGCGCGGACTTCCTCCGCGACTTCGCCGCCCGCCTCGAGCGCTGCCGGGCCCCGAAACCATGAGATCCCACACCAAGAAGCAAAGAAACGCCGGTGCCTTTCCCTCCTGCCCTTTGCTGCTTTGTTTCCTTGTCCTGATTGGGTTCGTTTTCCCCGGCTGCGCGAAACAGGCGGCCCTGCCCGACACCGTCGTCAGCGCCGCCTCCCCGGGGGAATTCGCGCGGTTCCGGGCCGACCTGGGCACACGCTTCCCTCCGGAGCAGCTGCAGGACTTCGACACCGCCGGCCAGGAACTGCAGCTCGATGCCATGCACCGCGACATCGCGACCGCCGCCGGCCGCGAGGCCGACATGCTGGCCGCCGTCAACGGCCAGACCGTCCACGCCGTCACCCTCCTCGGCTGGCAGGCGCGCAAGGCCCGCTTCCAGCGCGAGCTCGCCGAGATCACCCGCATGCTGGAGCACGACCTGAAGCAGGCGGAGAAGGCGCCGACCTCCGAGTCCCTCACCCGCCGCATCGGCAGCGAAAAGGACGTCCAGGCCAAGCTGCAGCGCAACCTCGCCGAGACCGACCGCCGCCTCGCGGAGCTGGGCGCCACTAATCCACACTAAGAACTCACTAATTAGTGTCAGCTCAGTGAACATTAGTGGTGAACCCTCCGTTCTCCCCGCTCCCTGCTTTTCCGGTCGCGTTTTCCCCTCCCCCTGAGACACCTGACGTGCCGCATGCCCGCCCGCACCTCCGTCGCCCAGCGTTTCGAGATGTTCGACCACACCGTGGCCGGGATGGAGGAACACCTGTTCAAGGCCCGTGCGTCCGCGGAGATGATGACCGCCCTTCGCTGGGGCCTGGATGAACTCGACCGGGCCTACGCCGAAACCCCCGCCCGCGTGCTCTCCACCGTCGCCTGCCGCTCCGGCTGCGCTTCCTGCTGCCACGTCCCGGTCGACGTGCAGGCGCACGAGGTCTTCTTCGCCGCCGACCACATCCAGGTTCATTTCTCGCCCGCGGCCCTCACGGCCGTCATCGCCCGCCTGGCGCGGCATCGCGCGCGCATCGCCGCCTTTGCGGAGGGCGAGCGCCCACGCAGCCGCCAGCCCTGCGCCCTGCTGCGCGCCGGAGCCTGCTCGATCTATGAAGGCCGCCCTGAAACCTGCCGCTCGCACCACAGCAGCGATGCCGCCCTGTGCGCCGCCAACGAGGCCGATGCCTCGGTCAACGTCACCAAGGCCTACGTGCCCGCGCTCCGGGCCCGCATGTTCGCGGTGATGATGGGGATCGACGAGGCGATGGAGGCCTGCGGCTACGACGAACGCTGCTACGATTTCGGCTCGGCCCTGCACGAGGCCCTCACCAACAGCCGCTGCCTGACACGGTGGCTGCGCCGCTCGCCGGCCTTCCCCGACAACTGCCTCGCCGGCGGCTAGGCCGGCACCGCCGGTCCCTGCGGGTCCATGATCCGGCCGGCGGCCTTGGCCGTGATGGCCATGATGACCGTCGCCGCGGCGATCAGCCCGGCGTGCATCAGCCAGAAGTTCACGCCGCTCATCGTCTCGACGTAGCCGCCAAGCTTGCCGACGAGGTTGTTGCAGATGAAGAGGTGCAGATAATACACACCCATGACCGTGCCCGCGACCTTCTGCGGCGCCACCCGCACATACATCGCGAGGCCGACGGGAAACACGTTCGCAAAGCCGATGCTGTTCAGCACCTCGAAGCCGAGGATCCAGCCGATGCTGGCCTTGGCGCCGCCCGCGGACGCCACCGCCGCGCCGACGAGGCACAGCTGGCCGGCCACGCTCAGGCTCATGCCGAGCAGGATCTTGGTGACCTCGTTCGGCTCCTTGCGGGTCTTGCCCCACAGCCGCCAGAACGCCACGGCCCCGAACAGCGCCGACACGCTCACGACCGCGTCGAGCGTCACGAGCCAGGTGGTCGGCATCGTCTGCCCGAAGAACACCAGGCTCACGTGCTCCGGCGCCCAGATCATGTAGGCGTTGAAAATCTGCTGGTTGCCCACCGCCCCGATCGCCAGCACCGGGATCAGCAGGATCAGCACCCAGACGGCCTTCTTCTCGTCCGCGGTCAGCCGGGCCGATTCCGTCCGCGCGACCTTCGCCACCGGCCGGGAGACCGGCAGCCACTTGCGGCCGGCGAGGTAGATGACGAGGCCGAGCACCATGCCGATGCCCGCGGCGCCGAAGCCCCAGTGCCAGCCGGCCTTCTCGCCCAGCGTGCCGGTGATGAGGGGCGAGGCGATGACCGCGCCGTTGATGAACAGGAAATAGATCTGGAAGGCGTCCGCGCGCCGCAGGTCCGCCGGCGCGTAGAGCTCGCCGACCTGGCTCGCCAGGTTGCCCTTGAAGCAGCCCACGCCGCACAGCAGGCAGAACAGCGCGGCGAGGAAGGACACGTCGAACGCCATCAGGAAATGGCCGATGGCCATCAGGACCGCGCCGATCGTGATGGTCGTGGTGCGCCCGAGCCAGCGGTCGGCGATGAAGCCGCCGATGATCGGCGTGAGGTAGACGAAGCTCGTGTAGGTGCCGAAGATCGCCGACGACAGCGCGACGACCGTCATGGTGTCGCCGCCGTTGTAGGCCACCTCCATCAGGCGGCGGAACCAGCCCATGCCCGCGATGTGCTCGACATGCCCCGGCAGGAGCAGCTGCCGCGTCATGTAGAGCACGAGCAGCGTCTGCATGCCGTAGTAGGAGAATCTCTCCCACGCCTCCGTGAAGGCGATGTAACCGAGGCCGCGGGGGTGGCCGAGAAAGGCGCGGTCGTCAGCGGAGCTGACGCCTTGGGGAATGGGGCTCGAACTCAAGCCCGCAGGCTCAAGGATCGGCCGCCCGCTGGCAAGCAGCCAAAACTCCCCGCCGGCCCCGGGTTCCGGGGTCGGACGGCCGGGCCGGAACACCGCGGATTATTCGTCGTCCGCGCCGAACCACAGCAGGGTGGCGAGCGCGGCGAACAGCAGCGTGGGCAGGACAATCCAGGCCGGGTGGAACGGCACGTGCCAGTGGACCATCGCCCACCAGACGAGCGTGCACTTGACCAGGATCGCCCCCCAGATCGCACCGACAAACCAGCGCATCCGCACCGGATACCGGTCCGCATCCAGATGGAAGGGATGAATCATGCGCGGATGGTATCAGCTTCCGGCCCGGGCGCTCCGCATCGCTTGGCGTAAGCGGATCTAATCCCCGGGTTGCACGCCGACGGCGCTGCGCTTCGTCGCGGGTTTGTGTCGTTTCACCGGAGTATTCTGGCGCCAGTTTCCCGACCGGCCTAGAAGGCGGCATGAGATCACCGCTGTGCCGTGCGTTGGCCCTGGGCTGCGTTCTCGCCGCCGCCGGCCCGCTGGCCGCCGCGCCGCTCCGCGTGCTTTTCCTGGGCAACAGCCTCACCGCCGGCAACGACGTGCCCGCACTCGTCCAGGCCATGGCGCAGCTGCAGGGCGTCGACCTCCAGTATGCCGCGGTGCACCCGGGCGGCTACGCCATCGAGGATCACTGGCTCGACGGCCACCAGGCGCTGCTGGCCTCGGGCGATTACGACGTGCTCATCCTCCAGCAGGGCCCGTCCACCCTGCCCGAGAGCCAGGCCCACCTGCGCCAGTGGACTATCACCTGGGCGGCCGAGGCCCGGCGGTTCGGCACCCGGCCGGCCCTCTACATGATCTGGCCCGTGCGCACGCAGGCCAACGGCTTCGCCCTCGTCTCGGAATCCTACCGCAACGCCGCCCTCGCCGCCGACGCGGTGGTCTTCCCCGCCGGCGAGGCCTGGCAGGCGGCGCTCCGCGCCAATCCCTCGGTCCAGCTTTATTCGAGCGACGACCTCCACGCTGTGCCGGCCGGATCCTTCCTCGCCGCGATGGTGATCGCGCGCGGCCTCGTCAGCCTGGATCCCGCGCGCGTGCCCGCCAGCGTGCGCGACATCACCGTGCCCGCGGCCACGCTCGCCACCTTCCGCGCCGTCGTCGAGGCCCTGCCCGCCGCGACGCTGACGGGCCTGGATGCGCCCGGGACAGGCGGTGTGGAACCCGCGCCCGGGACAACGTCCACTCCTGCTCCCACCCCCGCACCGCCCGCGCCGGCCACTACGAGCGGCGGCGGCGGCGCCCCGAGCCTCTGGTTTTTCCTCACCCTGCTGGCGGTCAGCGCCGCCCGGCTGATTCACGGCTGTGCCCGGGCAGGTCGGGCTTGAGGCCCGGGCGGGGTGCTCCCGGCCCCTGTAATCTTTGAACATATGCGGTCAGGCCCAGTCTGACCTGTGGCATGTGCACACCGGCCGGCTTTCCCTGCCTTTCTGTCTTGTTGTCGACTACGACCGCCCTGGCCCTGCTGGCTCCCCTGCAGGCTTTTGCAATCGAAGCCACGACTGAAGCCAAGCGGGCCATCCAGTCCGGGCTGCCGCGCTACGATCCTTCCGCCTACGAAAAAGCCGAGGCGGAGAAAGCCGCCCGCGCCACGCCGAAAAATACTCCGGCGCCCTTGCCCGAGCCGTTGACCGCCGGCACCGGGACGACGGACACGGCGGCGGAAAAGATCCTCGAACTGCCCAAAATTACCGTCCACGCCAAGACCGAGTCGCCGAAGCGCCTTCCGCGCATTGACACCGTAAAACCCGTTGAGGTTGAGAAGGTCGATCCCATGGAATCGCCCGCCGGTCGCGATGGCCGCTTGGTCAAAAAGCACCTTTCCAAGCTGGAACAGGCTCTCAACCGTTTTCCCCGCATCTTTGGTGTCTCGGCGGTCGCTCTGGCGCGCGACGCCGAGTCCCGGGAGCAAAAAGCCGCGCACATGAACGCGCTGGCCGACGGCATCGAGCTTCAGGAAGCCGCCGGCCGCGACCCCGAGGAAATCAAGAAACTCCGCGCCGAGTATACCAAGCTGTATTACTCCGGCCCGAAGTAGAACGCGGTGGCGGGCCTGCGTCCTCCAAAAATCCCTTTGTGCCCTTCGGGTCTTCGTGGTTAACCCTTGCTCCATGCTCCCGACGAAAGCCGCCGCCACGACGCTGCTCAACGAGCACGTGAAGGACGAATACCAGCGCCACCACGCCCTGATGGTCGCGACCGCGATGGAAGGTTACGCGACGCAGCATAACGGGGACCCGCTGCTCTGGTATCTCACCGGGCTGCTGCACGACCTCGACTACGAGGAACATCCTGACACGCACCCGGCGCCGTCGCTGCAGTGGTTCAAGGACTGGGGCTATCCGCTCGAGCTCATCCACGCCGTCGAGGCCCACGCCTACGGCTACCACGGCTTCACCACGCTTCCCGAGACCAAGCTGGCCGCCGCGCTCGTCGCCACCGACGAGCTCACCGGCATCTTCTATGCCTACCGGAAGATGAACCCCGTGCCCTACGGCCAGATGAAGGCCTCCTCGATCAAAAAGAAATTCAAGGATGGCACGTTCGCGGCCAAGATCGACCGCGCCACCATCCAGATGGGCTGCGACAAGCTCGGCATCCCGCTCGACGACCACATCGCCAACCTCATCCGCTTCCTCGCCACCTTATGAAAACCACGATCACCCTCCTCTGCCTCGCCCTCGGTCTCACCGCCTCCGCCAAGGAGCGCAACGCCGTCGTCATCCAGGCCGACTTCGGCGGCGCCGTCATGCCGGGCGTCGTGTTCGCCGTGGACAAGGACACCCCGGTTTTCACCGTCCAGCCGCTCATCGAGCTCTATAACATCGATGCCGCCGCCCGCAACCTGGTCTACACCGCCCCGGTCTGGCCGAAGGGCACCGTCTTCGTCTCCGTCGTCGACCCCGGCGTCGGCACCCAACGCAAGTCCGTCGTCCTGCAGACGAAGAACGGCCAGTATTTCGTCAGCCCCGACAACGGCACGCTCGCCCTCGTGGCCGCCGAGTTCGGCATCGAGGCCGTCCGCGAGATCGACGAGAAGGTCAACCGCCGCCCGGGCACCGAGTGGTCGCACACCTTCCACGGCCGCGACGTCTATGCCTACACCGCCGGCCGCCTTGCCGCCGGCGTCATCACCTACGAGCAGGTCGGCCCGCTCCTCGAGCCCAGGGTCGTCACCCTCGACTACCCCAAGCCCGTCATCGAGCACGGCACCGCCACCGGCATGATCGACATCTCCCGCGGCCACCTCGGCAACACCGCCTGCCTCATCGACCGCCACACCTTCGAGAAGCTCGGCATCAGGGAAGGCGAGCCGGTCGTCGTCACCATCCGCCAGGCCGGCAAGGTCGTCTGGGAGGAGACTGTCCCCTACGCCCACACCTTCGGCGACGTCCCCGTCGGCAAGAACCTGATGTTCATCAACAGCAGCGGCTACGTCTCGATGGCCGTCAACCAGGGCAACTTCGCCAACAAATACAACATCGACTCCGGCCGCGACTGGACCCTCTCCGTCCGGAAAAAATAAGCCCCACCATGCACCGCCTTCTTTTCGCACTCCTCCTCACGAACCTGGCGCTCCGCGGGGCCGACGCCGCCCCGGCCGTCACGCTCCCGCACACCGAACATCGCACCATCGCCTCGGCCCAGATCGGCCAGACCTACGATCTCTTCGTGTCGTTGCCCGAGGATTACGCCACCTCCGGCAAATCCTATCCCGTCCTCTACGTCCTCGATGGCTGGCACTTCCCGTTCATGGCGTCCCTGCAGAACAACAACGTCTACTCGGGCCGCATGCCGCCAGTGATCATCGTGACCCTCGGCCACGGCCGGAACGTGAACCCGATGCCGCTGCGCGCCCGGGACTTTACCCCGACCGGGGTGGCCGCCGTGCCCGGCTCGGGCGGCGCCCCCGTTTTCCTCGAGTTTCTCGAGAAGGAAATCATCCCGCTCATCGACCGCACCTACCGGACCAATCCCGCCGACCGCGCCCTGCTCGGTCATTCCATGGGCGGCCTGTTCGCGCTCTACGTCCTCGAGGAGCGCCCGGAGCTGTTTCAACGCATCGTCGCCGCCAGCCCGGTGGCCGACTGGGACCACGACCTGCTGTTCAAGGCGATGGCGAAGCTGGAAAACCTGCCCCGCCCCGTCCGGCTCGATCTTTCGGTCGGCGACGACGAGCACGATGTCTACGGTTTCGACATCACGGCCGCGACCACGGCCTTTGCCCGGAAGCTCGACGAGCTGAAACCGGCCAACCTCGCCTACCGCTTCACCCTCTACCCGGGCGAAAACCACAACTCCGTCCGCTTCGCCTCGTTCCCGCCCGGGCTCTATTGGGTCTACCGGCCCTGAGCCTCACCCCTTGGCGGTCAGGCTGCCGCCGTCCTTGATCGGCTTCACGAACCGGTAGTCGATGTCCCACGGGAAGAAGATCCACTTGTTCTGCTTGAACTCCTTCACGCAGGTGTCGACGAACGGCCGGCCCGCGGGCTTGGCGTAGAGCGTGGCGAAGTGCGCCTTGGGCAGCATCGACCGCACCACCTGCGCCGTCTTGCCCGTGTCCACGAGGTCGTCGATCAGCAGGAAGCCCGCGCCGTCACCGGCCACGCCCTTGAGCACCTGCACTCCCCCCTGCGCCTGCGCCGCGCCGCCGCCCGCGCCGGCCGCGTAGCTCGACACGCACACCGTGTCGATCAGCCGGATCTCCAGCTCCCGCGCCACCAGCGCCGCCGGCACGAGGCCGCCGCGCGTGATGGCGACAATGCCCTGCCAGGTGCCGAGTCCGTGCAGCTGTTGCGACAGGAAGCGCGCATCCCGGTGCAGCTCCGGCCAGGAGATTACGATTTCATCGGTGTAACGTGAAGGATCGCCCATGCCCCGACCTTGCCGGGCCGGCCGGCCGCCGCCAACTGCATTCTCTTCCGTGTGTTCCGTGGTTCATCCCGCTGGTTGACACCCGCCCGCCCGCCGCGCGTCATCATGCCATGGCCGCCGGCAAGCTCGCCTTCCGTTTCACCTCGCAGGTCATGCGCCTCGACCAGGGCATGCCCTTCCACATCCTGCCCGTGCCCGATGAGGCCGCCGCGGCGTGGAAGAAGGCGAAGGTCCGCCGCCTCACCGGCACAGTCAACGGCCACGCCATCAACCGCGCGCTGATGAACCACGCCGACGGCGGCAGCTTCCTCATCGTCAACCGCGACTTCATGAAGGAGGCCGGCATCAGCCTGAAGACACCCGCCGTGCTCGCCTTCCAGCCCGACCCCGCGCCCGACCGCCTGGACCTGCCCGAGGAGTTCCGGCTCGCCCTCGACCAGGACGACGCGGCGCGTGCCCGCTGGGACACCTTCACGCCCGGCCGCCAGCGCTCGCTCCTCGTTTATATCACCGGCGCCAAGACCGAACCGACGCGCATCAAGCGCGCCCTCGACCTCGCGCAGAAGATCCGCACGCACGCACTCTACAGCGACCTGCAGAAGAAATCGCGGCCGAAACTTTGAGCGCCGCGCTCAGCGCAGCAGGTTCAGCATCACCACGAAGAGGAACGAGCCGACCACGACCGAGAACACCTTCGTCGTCATCGTGATCTGCACCGCCTGCGCCATTGACTGGTTGATGCTCACCTTCCGCAGCACCAGCACCATCACGATCGCCGCGACGGCCTCGTCGGCGTAGAACAGCGAGGACATGTCCAGCAGGAGAAAGCCGATCAGGCCGATCACCGACCGGACTGCCACGTCTACCGCCGCGACCGTCATCAGTCCGCTCCAGAAAACCTCACAACCCCAGTATTTGCAGGTGAGCTTCAGCGCCGCGAGGGTGAGCAGCCACTTCAGCACCAGCCCGAGCAGGAACCCCACGGCATCAAACTTCGGCTTCTCGTGCACCGCCGGCGGCTGGTTGTGCAGGTTCTCCAGGTCGGTCAGGGTCTTTTCCATCTCCGCGCGGCCCTTCGCCTGTTCGTCGGCGAACTGTTTTTCCAGCCGGGCCTGCTCCGCCTGCTGTTCCTTGGTCAGCACGGGCTCGGGCGGTTCCTCCGGCTCGGGCGCGGCGGTCTCCGCCGGCGCCGCCTCCGCGGGCGCACCCTCGGCGGGCGTCAGGCCCTTGATGTCGGTAACCTTGCCGTCCTTGAGCGTGATCTTCACACCGTCCTTGTAGGTCAGGACCTCGGTGTTGCCGCGGGCGACGGCCGAAATGGGCCGGCCGAGTTCCTGAAGGACGTTGACCCGGGCCATCCCCGGCTCCACCGCCGCATGGACGGCCGCCGCCACCAGGCAAACCGTTGCCCAGCAGACCCATTGCAGGCCTGGGATTATCCTCCGCACGCGGCGGACTAGAATAGATCCGGCGTTTTGCTCCAAGGATATTCCTCCGCGGTGACACGCAAAAACAAGGTTCGCTAGTGGTGCGAAACGCGTCCCTGCTGGCCGCCTGAAAATCAAGTCCGCCACCTTTGCCGTCAGCTCCCCCGACCTCGCCACCTGCCCGCACCCCGTGCTGCCGGAATTCGCGTTCATCGGCCGTTCCAATGTCGGCAAGTCCTCGCTGATCAACCTGCTGACGGAAAAGAAGGACCTCGCGAAGGTCTCCGACCTGCCGGGCAAGACGAAGCTGATCAATTTCTTCACGATCAACGGCACCTGGAGCCTCGTCGACCTGCCGGGTTACGGCTACGCCCACGTGGCGAAGACGGAGCGCCAGCTTTTCAACACCGCCGTGCGCGACTACCTCAGCCACCGGCCGACGCTGCGCCGCACGTTCGTGCTCATCGACTCCCGCCACGAGCCGCAGGAAATGGACCTCAAGTTCGTCCACTGGATGGGCACGCACAGCCTGCCCTTCGCCCTCATCTTTACCAAGATCGACAAGCAGGCCGCCCAGCACTCGCGCAACACGATCGACCGCTTCCGCGCCGCCATGGCAAAGTCCACCGACGCGCAGCCGCCCGTCTTCGCCAGCTCGTCCACCACGAAGAGCGGCCGCGCCGAGATTCTCGCCTTCATCGCCGGGGCCCTGCCCGCCCACAACGCCCCCAAGCCCTTCACCGGCGCCCCGATGATGAACCACCCGCGCCGTCCGCCCTCCACGCCCGTCGGCGACGAGATGGCCGGCGACGACCTGGACGATTGATCCACACCCGGGCTTCGCTCCCAGCTCCCCGCTCCTTGCCCTCCTCCCACCCCGACCTCCCCGCGTGCGCCGGCTGCGGCCGTTGCTGCCACCTGGTGGTCGAGCTCCGGCCGGGTGACATCGTCCCCGAGGAACTGGTGGCCGTGCACGCCGGCGTGCGCTGCATGGACCAGCACGGCGACGGCGCCTGCGTGGCCCTCGATGCGATCACGCGCCTCTGCACGATCTACGAGGACCGCCCGCAGACCTGCCGTGATTTCAACCGCGGCGAGGCGCTCTGCCGGAAAATCCTTGGCGCGGCGATGCCCGCTTCCTGAACCTGCGCCTTGCCCGTTCCGCGCATCCGCTGATGTCAACCAATAGTTGACATCAGCCGAAGCACTGCACGCCAAGGATCCGGCCGGCCCCACATCACCCGCCCAAAGAAAAGCCGCCCCGGGTTTCCCCGGGGCGGCGTGGTTTTCTTTAGAATCGGCGCTCACGGCGGTCGGAGCCCGCGATGACGTAAATCATCGCGACCGACAACCAGGAGACCGAGATGGCGAGTAGAGTCATCATGACTTTATTCGTCCTCCTATATGCCGCTTGCAGCGGCGGTCTGGGCCTCTTCCCACCCAGCAGGTCGAGGCGTTTATCAATCAACGGCGGGAGGGAGCCCAGCCCCCTCCGTCGGCCATGAAGATGGGTCGATTTTCCTGTCTGGCAAGCGGCCGACAGGTAAATTTAACGCCATTGATTATGAACGCTTAACACAATATTTTTTACGAAACCCATCCACGCAGGCCATCGGCCCGTAGTTCAGCAGGCCGTCTCACTCATCCCTTCTCCCTCACCCCTTTCCTCCCTATGTCCACCCCTCCCTGGAAAAAGCCCACGCCCAAGCAGTCCACCGGCACCAAACTGACGCCGGAAAACCTGGCCTGGGCGAAGGCCACGGCGAAAAAAGCCGGGCGCCGCTACCCCAACCTCATCGACAACATGGCCGCGGCCCGCCGCCAGCTCGAGCAGGAGCACCTGCGCAGCCATCGCGGCCTGCGCGAGGGACTTTGATTCCACCCCCACCCGCATCCCATGGAGCCGCTCACCTTCACCCTCACCCGCCGCGTTGAATTCCACGAGACCGACGCCGCGGGACTCATGCACTTCTCGAATTTCTACCGCTGGATGGAGGTGTGCGAGCACGAGTGGTTCCGCGCCCGCCATCTCGCGATCATGTCCAGTGCGCCTGATGGCACGCGCCATGGCTGGCCGCGTCGCGAATCATCGTGCGAATTCCTGCGCCCGCTGCGCTGCGGCGACGTCATCCGCGTGCGTGGCACCATCGAGGCGGTGGCGGAAAGCTCCCTGACCTATGGCTTCGTGTTCGAGAAGGAGCGCAGCCGCCGCTGGACCGTGGTGGCGCGCGGGCGGATGACGACGGTGCACGTGCGGCAGGACCAGGCCGGCCGGATGGAAGCCGAGCCCATGCCGGCCGCGGTGCGCGCGGCCTTCAGTCCCCGCGCCTGAGCCGCGCGACGCTCAGGCCAGCGTCGCCGCCAGCGTGACCTTGGCGTTCAGCAGCCGCGAGATCGGGCAGCCGGCCTTGGCCCCGGCCGCGATCGCGTCGAACTTCGCCGCGTCGATCCCGGGGATCTTCGCCGTCAGCACGAGGTGCGAGGCCGTGACGGTCCAGCCGGCGGGCGGGACGTTGTCGAGGCTGACCTCGGCGGTGACGTCGAGCCGGTCCGGCGTGAAGCCCGCCTTGCCCAGCTCGGCGGAGAGCGCCATCGCGAAGCAGCCCGCGTGGGCCGCGGCGATGAGCTCCTCGGGATTGGTGCCGGCGCCCGATTCAAAGCGGGAGCCGAAGGAGTATTCCGTGTTCTTCAAAGCGCCACCGGGGGAGGTGAGCGCGCCTTTGCCCGCCTTGAGCGAGCCCTGCCAGACGGCGGATGCAGTGCGTTTCATATGGGTGCGTGGGTTGCCCGGACAGGGAAACCAGTCCGGGCCACAACGCAACCGCGCCGCGCATCAAACCTCGGTCACACCCTCGACCTGCTGACGCCACGTGATGACCATGTCCGGTGGCACGCCTTCGTTCAGCCAAGCCAGCGCCTTCGCCCGATCGGTGAAGATCTGAAGCTGGCCGTGTTTCAGATTGGATTTGTAGAACTCAATCTTGGCCCCGGCCAACCCCGGCTTGATCAAGAACGCCCAGCGTGAATCCGCCGAGGCCGCCGGATTGTCCGCGAGCAGCTCTATTGTCTTCGCCGTGACCAGGCTCTCGGTCACTCCCGTGTAATCCGAAAATCCGCGCAGGTCGGGATGAAAGTCCTGGCTGCGCACCATCGCCGTAAGATTGGATATCCAGTCGGAATCGGTGACGCGTCCGGTCGACGTGACAAAGACTACCCCCTTGCTGCGATCAAAATAATGGCGGCAGGGCATGGTCGGAATGAGGCGCGATGCTGGGTTCGCTGGGGTTCCGTTTCAAGGCCGCACCGCTCATGCCTTCAGCAGGCAGCACTGCTTGTATTTCTTCCCGCTGCCGCAGGGGCACGGGTCGTTGCGGCCGACCTTTGGCGCCGCCTTGTAGGGCGCGGGCCCGAGGCGGGCCTCACGCTCGTAGAGCCACGTGCCGTTGATCCGCAGAAACTCCGCCTTCTCGTGCAGCACCTTCTCGACCTTGTCCTCGAGGCCGTAGGCCGAGAAATCCACGTAGGCCTTGTTCGGGTTGTCCGCGACCACCTCGTGGCCGTGCACCTCGAGGCGCGTCCAGGTCACCGCCGGCTCGCCCTCCTCGGCGACATACGGCTTGCCCGCCGTCGGGCGGTAGGTGTCGTGCAGGAACTTGAAATTGTGCGCCACGTGCGCCGTGAACCGCGCGCGCATCAGCTGCTCCGCCGTCGCCGGCTGCTTCTTGCCCGCATGGTAGGGCTCGCAGCAGGCCTCGAACAACTGCCCGCTGCCGCAGGGGCAGGGCTGTCCGCGTTTCGGTTTGTTGTCCTTGGTCGGTTCGGAAGACATCCCCCAGACCTACCGTGCCCAGCCCGGCCAAGGCGAGGTTGGTTTTGCGCTTTTTGTGCTTTTTGTGGCCGCGCCTTCTGCAAGCCTCGGCCCGTGAAGAAACCCACGGCCGAGGAGCGCAAACACCGCTGCACCCGCAAGCGGCGCTATCGCACGCAGGGCGACGCCCTCGATGCCGCGCTCGTCGCCGGCGTGGGCCGCGAACGCACCGCCTACCGCTGCCCGCTCTGCGGCTTCTGGCACCTCGCGACCTGCGGTCGCGGTTGAAGGTTGAAGGCTGAAAGTTGAAAGAAAGGCCGCTGCGAATCTCCGCCCCGGCATCTCTGGTCTTTCAACTTTCACCTTCTGTCTTTCAACTGACCTTCCCCCATGCTCCGCCTCCTGCTCCCGCCCAATCTGCCGGCCGCCGCCCCGCGCGACGCCATCGCCGTGCGCGTGGAGCTGGACCTCTCGGCGCCGCCCCCGGAGGACTTGGTGCCCGCCCTCGCCATCCTGCAGCGCCTCGGCGTCGCCCCGCAGCCGGTGTCGCTGATCCAGCTGAAACGCGCCCAGCTCCGCGAACTGGTCCGGGCCCTCATCGGCGAAAAGGTCTTCTACCGCGCCGACCGGCCGGCGCTGCCCCTGGCGTGGAACGGCCTCGATCTCCCCGGCGTCAGCGAGCATCTGACCGAGGCCCCGCCGCCCCCGCCGCTCCCGAAGCCGCTGCCCGCTAAGAAACCCAAGCCCGAGGAGGACGACGACCTCACGCCGCTCACCGTGGACGGCTCCGAGCATTTCCTCGCCATCACCCTGCCCTCGCGCGAGTCGATGGTCTATGACGCCGCACTCGAGTTCCTGCGCACCCACCGCTTCTCGCTCGACCCGCTCACCCGCAAGTGGTGGCTGCGCGACCGGCACAAGGTCCTCAACATCCTCGCCACGCACGGCGCCCTGCTGCGCGAAAACCTCCACGCGGAGTTCACGGCCAATTTTGAAAAGAACACGGCCCACCTGAAGACCGCGGAGATCGCCGCCTCGGTCGGCGAGGAGGCCGACGGCTACGACGTCACCCTCGGCCTCAAGGCCGGCACCGCGCCCGACGCGCAGATCCGCTCCGCCGTCGCCACCGGCCGCGGCTACATCGAGGCCGACGGCGCCATCTACCTGATCGACGCCGCCAAGCTCGCCGAGCTGGAGGCCGCGCAGCGCGCGCTCGCCGGCGAGGTCTCCGCCGCCAGCGCCCAGGGCCGGCACCGCATCGCCAAGTCCCGCGCCGCCGAGGTCACCGACCTGCTCGAGGGCATCGCGCCGCATTTCTCCGCGCCGGAAACGTGGCACGCCCGCAGCGCCGCGTTGAAAAACCTCTCCGTGCTGCCGCCCGCGCCCCTGCCGGCGGACTTCACCGCCGTGCTCCGCCCCTACCAGCAGCTGGGCGTGGCGTGGCTCTGGCACCTGCACGGCCAGGAACTCGGCGGCATCCTCGCCGACGAGATGGGCCTCGGCAAAACCCCGCAGGCCCTCGCGCTCTTGGCGACGGCGACTGCCGCGCGCGCCTTTGCCCCGGTTTCGCCGACTCCGGGCGCTGCCGGAGGACAGCGCGGAGGCGAGAACCGGGGACAAACACCGGCCGGCCAGCAGGCCGGAACGGTGCATCTCGTGGTGGTCCCCGCCTCTCTCGTGGAGAACTGGCGGCGCGAGGCCGCGCGCTTTGCCCCGGCGCTGCGGGTCTTCGTGCACCACGGCACCGCCCGGCTCACGGCGAAGGAATTCGCCGGCTACGACCTCGTGCTCACGTCCTACGGCACGCTGGCGCGCGACACGGAGCTGTTCGAGGGCGTGCACTTCGACGTCATCCTCGCCGACGAGGCGCAGCACCTGAAGAACCGCCGCACGCAGGCCGCGCAGGCCCTGCGCGTGCTGCACGGCCGCGGCCGCTTCCTGCTCACCGGCACGCCGCTGGAGAACTCGCTCGGCGACCTGCGCTCGCTCTTCGAGTTCCTCATGCCCGGCTTCCTGCCCAAGCTGCCCGCCGGCATGAAGCGCGAGGAACGCGCCTTCCACGACGAGCGGCTGCGCGTCCAGACCGCCCCCTATATCCTGCGCCGCACCAAAGCCGCCGTCGCCCCCGAGCTGCCGCCGAAAATCGAGCAGGTCATCTGGTGCGAGCCGACCCCGGCCCAGGCCGCGTTTTACAAGCGCATGCAGGAGGACACCGAGCGCGAGCTCTTCGACCTCGCCGCCAAGGGCGCCTCCGAGGGCCGCCTCCACCTGGCCACGCTCACGCAGCTCCTGCGCCTGCGCCAGATCTGCTGCGACCCGCGGCTGGTCGACCCGGCGAAGGGCGCGGCCGCCGGCTCCGCCAAGCTCGACGCCTTCCGCGAGCTGCTCGCCGAGTCCGTCGACGAGGGCCACCGCATGCTCGTCTTCTCGCAGTTCACCTCGCTGCTGGCATTGCTGCGCGAGGAGCTCGACGCCGAGGGCGTCACCTATTGCTACCTCGACGGCTCGATGACGACGAAGGCCCGGCAGGCCGCGGTGGACAAGTTCCAGAACGACGCGACCGTTCCCGTTTTCCTCATCTCGCTGAAGGCCGGCGGCACCGGCCTCAACCTCACCGGCGCGGACACCGTCGTGCACTACGACCCGTGGTGGAACCCCGCCGTCGAGGCGCAGGCCACCGACCGCACGCACCGCATCGGCCAGACGAAGGTCGTCACCAGCTACCGGCTCATCTGCGCCGGCACGGTCGAGGAGAAGGTCATGGCCCTGCAGGACGAGAAACGCGCGCTGCTCGCCGGGGTGTTCGACGCCAGCGACGCGGCCGCCGCGAAGCTCAGCCTGGCCGACCTGCGCGCCCTGTTGAAGTAGCCGGCAGGGGCCGTTGCCCGCACCGGAGAATCTTTTTGCCTAATGGAATATCCTGAGCTGCGTTGTGTTCATACTCCCATGAAACTCCTCCCCGTCCTCCTGACCGCCCTCGCCCTGTCCGCCACCGCCCTCGCCGCCCCCAAGGGCGCCGAGCCCGCCCATGTCGCGATGGGCCAGACCATCGTGCTCGCCGACCAGCTCGTCCCCGGCAAGACGACCATCGTGGACTTCACCAGCAAGTATTGCGGCCCCTGCCAGGTCTACAACGAGCCCCTCGCCAAGCTCCACGCGCAGCGCGCCGACCTCGCCGTCGTCAAGGTCGACATCAACCGTCCCGACGTGAAGCGCATCGACTGGCAGTCGCCCGTCGCCCAGCAGTTCAAGCTGCAGAGCATCCCGCACTTCAAGGTCTACGGCCCGGACGGCAAGCTGCTCGCCGAGGGCAACGACGCCCGCGCCATGGTCCACAAGTTCGTGGATGAGCTGAAGTAAACGCTCCCGGCCGCATTTCCGCGTTTTCATTTTCCCGGCGGGAGCCATCGTGGGCGACCATGATCCGGCGCCCGCTGTTCCTGCTCCTCCTGTCCCTCGGCGGGACGCTGGCCGCGCAACCCGCGCCGGCCTTGAAGCCCGAGGACACGCCCGCGACGGAAGCCCCGGCGGAGACCGCCACCGAGCCCGCAACACCAGCGGGCCCGCCCGTGGCCAACTGGGTCGAGGCGCAGGTCGAGTTGCACCGCCGCGGCTATTCCTGCGGCTCGATCGACGGCGTGCGCGGCGCCCAGACCGCCGAGGCGATGAAGGCCTTCCAGCGCAACGAGGGCCTCAACCCCACCGGCGACCTCGACCAGCCCACGCGCGAACTCCTGCTCCTCACCGCGCCGCCGCTCACGACCCACACGCTGAGCGTGACGGAGCTCGCCCGCCTCAAACCCGTGCCCGACACCTGGCTCGGCAAGTCGCAGAGCCCCGGGCTCCAGCACGGCACGGCGCTTGAGTTCATTGCCGAGCGTTACCGCGCCAACCCGAAATACCTCCGCGCGCTGAACCCGGATTTCAACTGGGACGACATCCTGCCCGGCGCCACCATCACGGTGCCGGACATCGCGCCGTTCACCAGCCCGCTCAAGGTCGCGCGCATCCACATCCGCCTCGCCGAGAAGGTCCTTGAGGCCACCACCGAGGAGGGCCGGATCGTCCTGCACTGCCCGGTCAGCATCGCGCGCAACGTCGAGAAACGCCCGGTCGGCGAGCTGAAGGTGACGGTCGTCATCCCCGACCCGGACTACACCTTCGACCCGGCGGTCTTCCCCGAATCGGCCGAGGGCCAGGAACTCGGCCGCCGGCTCATCATCCCGCCCGGCCCGAACAATCCCGTGGGCCTCGCCTGGATCGGGCTCGACCGCCCCGGCTACGGCCTGCACGGCACGCCCGACCCGGAAAAGGTCGGCCGCACGGAATCGCACGGCTGCTTCCGCCTCGCCAACTGGGACGCCGTCGCCCTGCTCTCCCTCGTCAAGGTCGGCACGCCGGTGGTGGTGGAGCCGTAACCCCGGGGTTTCCTTTTCGGAAATAATCTGCCTTCTTCGGGCTCATGCTGCCGCGTTACCTCTTCCTCGCCCTCCTGCTTGGCTCAACCGCCTTCGCCCAGGATGAGTATGTCAAATCCATCGAGACCTGGCGCGCCGCGCGCGTCGCCCGCCTGACCGCGCCCGACAGCTGGCTCACGCTGGTCGGCCGGCACCTGCTCGCCCCGGGGGCAAACACCGTCGGCACCGCGCCCGACAATTCCATCCGCCTCGCCGTCGGCCCGCCCTACCTCGCCACCGTCACCCTCGCCGCCGACCGCACGGTCACCCTCACGCCCGCCCCGAGCGCCCTGCTCGAGGTCGACGGCGTCTCCGCCCACCGGCCGGCCGCGCTGGACTGGCAGGGCGCCAAGCCCACGCGCGTGACCTTCGGCACCGCGAACTTCTACGTGATGTCCCGCGGCCCCGAGCTCTACCTGCGCGTGCGCGACACCGAGGCCGCCACCCGCGCGCACTTCGCCGGCATCGACTATTTCCCCATCGACCCCGCCTGGCGCATCGAGGCGACGTGGGTGCCCTTCGACCCGGTCAAGCAGGTCAACATCACCAACATGATCGGCGTCACCGAGCCCGCGCCCGTGCCGGGCAAGGCCGTGTTCACCCACGCCGGCCACACCGTCGAGCTGCTGCCCGTCGACGAGGGCGGCGACAACCTGTTCTTCATCCTGACCGACCTCACGGCCGGCGAGGAAACCTACGAGGCCTCGCGCTTCCTCTACGCCCCCAAGCCGAAGCCCGGCGAGACCAAGATCACCCTCGATTTCAACCGCATGCAGAACCCGCCGTGCGCCTTCACCGCGTTCGCCACCTGCCCGCTCCCGCCGAAGGAGAACCGCATGCCGTTCCGGGTCACCGCCGGCGAGAAGAACTACCGCGGGGCGCACTGAGGTTATGCGCCGCCTCCTCCTGCTCCTGCTGACCGGCCTGGCCGGGATTGCCGCGGAGCCCATCGACCGCCACGCCCTCGTCACCCGCCACAACCCCGTCATCCGCACGGTCGACGTCGACGCACCGCTCACCGTCGGCAACGGCAACTTTGCCTTCACCGCCGACATCACCGGCCTCCAGAGCTTCGCCGCGCTCTACCAGCGCACCGGCATCCCCACCGAGACGCTCTCCCGCTGGTGCTGGGTCACGGACGACAATCCGGCGGGCTACAAGCTGGATGACGCCAACAGGGATTTCACCCTGCCCGACGGCCGCGTGCTGGGTTTCCCGACGCGCTCGAGCGTGCCCGCCGGGGACTGGCTCCGCCGCAACCCGCGCAACCACCCGCTCGGCCAGCTCGCGCTCGAGTGGCGGAAGCCCGACGGCACCGAGTTCGTCCCCGCCGACATCCAGGACCCCGCGCAGACCCTCGACCTCTGGACCGGCATCATCACGAGCAGGTTCAAGCTTGGCGGCGTGCCCGTCACCGTCACGACCGCCTCCGCCAGCCGCACCGACACGATCGGCGTGACGGTCGAGTCCCCGCTCGTGATCACCGGCCAGCTCCGCCTGCGCCTGCGCTTCCCGCGCGGCCACGACCCGGCGGTGAAGAACACCCCCGCCCTCGACTGGAGCCAGCCCGGCGCGCACACGACCACGATCACCGGCCGGACCGACACGCGCATTGACCTGCTGCGGATGGTGGGCAACACCCGTTATTACGTCACGCTCGCCTCGAAGGAGCGCCTCCTGTTCACGGGCACCGGGTCGCACGAATACGATGTCGCCGCCAGCGGGACGAAGCTCGAGTTCGCCCTCACCTTTTCCCCCGTGGCGCTGGACCATCCGCCGTTCGACGCCGCCGGCGTCCGCGCCGCCAGCACGCAGGCCTGGCAGAAATTCTGGCGCGAGGGCGCCGCAGTGGACTTCACCGGCAGCACCGACCCGCGCGCCGCGCAGCTTGAGCGGCGCATCATCCTGTCGCGCTACCTCATGGCCGTGCAGATGGCGGGCGATGTGCCGCCGCAGGAATCCGGCCTCACCTGCAGCACCTGGTATGGCAAGCACCACACCGAGATGATCTGGTGGCACACCGCCCACTTCCCGCTCTGGGGCCACGACGAACTGCTCGCGCGGAACCTCGCCTGGTATCAGGCGCAGCTCCCCGCCGCCCGCGCGCTCGCCGCCAGCCGCGGCCTCCGGGGCGCGCGCTGGGCGAAGATGACCGGCCCCGAGATGCGCGAGAGCCCCGGCGGCAACCCGCTCATCGTCTGGAACCAGCCGCACCTGGTCTACCTCGCCGAGCTCCTCTACCGCAACCAGCCGACCGCCGCGACCCTCGCGCGCTACCGCGACCTCGTGCTCGAGACCGCCGACTGCCTCGCCTCCATGGTGCACTTCGACGAGAAGCAGGGGGTCTACGTCCTCGGCCCGCCACTCTGGATCGCCCAGGAAATCTATGACCAGGCCGCGAGCCAGAACCCGTCCTTCGAGCTGGCCTACTGGCGCTGGGCCCTCGGCGTCGCCCAGCAGTGGCGCGAGCGCCTCGGCCTGCCGCGTGACGAGAAGTGGGACCACGTCATCGCGCATCTCGCGCCCATCCCGCAGAAGGACGGCCTTTACGTCGCCCTCGGCTCGAACCCCGACACCTTCGACAACATCGACAGCCGCCACGACCACCCGACGGTGCTCGCGCCGCTCGGCCTGCTGCCCGGCGGCCCGGACGTGGACCGCGCGACGATGCAGCGCACTTTCGACGCGGTGCTGAAGACCTGGGACTGGGAAACCAAGATCTGGGGCTGGGATTACCCGATGATCGCCATGACCGCCGCGCGCCTCGGCCACCCGGAACAGGCGGTGGAGATTCTGCTGCGCAACGGGCCGAATAATGTCTATCTGCCCAGCGGCCACTGCCCGCAGCGCAGCGACGAGGCCGCCGTCCGCAACGCCAAGCCCGGCGTCCCCAAGCGCGAGATCGCCGTCTACCTTCCCGCCAACGGCGCGTTCCTCTCCGCCGTCGCGCTGATGGTCGGCGGCTGGGACGGCGCCCCGCGGGCCCATCCCGGCATCCCCGACGACGGCAAGTGGGTCGTCCGCGCCGAGGACTTGAAACCCCTGCCCTGATGAAATCCGTCCGCCGCGTCTGGCTGCTGCCCGCCCTGCTCGCCCTCGCCGGCTGCCAGAGCGACCAGGCCACCGCAACGGCCCCGGCGGCGCGGCCGCCACTCGCCTACGCGATCGGCGCCGATCTTTCGTTTCTCCGGCAGGCCGAGGCGCGCGGCACCGTGTTCAAGGATCAGGGCGTGGCGAAGCCCGGCCTGCAGATTTTCCGCGACCATGGCTACAACTGGATCCGGCTGCGGTTATTCAACTCCCCCGACCGGCTGCCCAACGATCTCGCCTACACCATCGCCCTCGCGCGCGAGGCCCGGAAGCTCGGCTTCAGGTTTCTTCTCGATTTCCACTACTCCGACACCTGGGCCGACCCGGCGAAACAGTTCCTGCCCAAGGCCTGGGAAGGCAAGACGCACGCGGAGCTGGTCACGCTGATCCACGACTACACCCGCGACACGATCCGCGCCTTCCGCGAGGCCGGCGTGATGCCCGACATGGTCCAGCCGGGCAACGAGGTCATCGCCGGCATGATGTGGCCCGACGGCCGCCTGCCGGGCAACTGGGACAATTTCGCCGACCTCGTGCGCTCCGCGATCGCCGGCGTGGAGGCGGGTCGCGGCGACGCCCCGCGGCCGCTGATCATGATCCACATCGACCGCGGCGGCGACCTGCCGGGCACGCGGGCGTTCTTCGACCGCTTTCATTCCTACGGCATCGCCTACGACGTCATCGGCCAGAGTTATTACCCGTGGTGGCACGGCTCGATCCTCGACCTGCGGGCGAACCTCGCGTTCATGGCAAACACCTACCGCAAGGACATCATCGTGGTGGAGGCCGCCTACAACTGGCGGACCGCCGAATACAAGGACGGCGGCGCGCCCTTCCCGGAGACCCCCGAGGGCCAGCGCGAATTCCTTGAGGAGGTGCACCGCGCCGTGCTCGCGACTCCGCACGGCCTGGGCAAGGGCGTCTTCTGGTGGGAACCCGCCGTGGCGCCCGGCGCCCGCGGCATCAGCGGCCGCGGGATGTTCGACCCCGAGGGCAACGCCCTGACTGTCATTTCCGTCTTCGACCGCTTCACCCGGGGCAAGCCGCCCAAGGCCCGCCCCTGAGCTTACTGTCAGGTTTTCCGCCGGTGGGCGGGGCTTTACGCCCCGGCGTTTCCGTCCCACCCTTCCCGTCCCGCCCCACCCCGAACCTTCCTGCGATGAAAACCCCACGCTCCCTCGTTCTTCTCTCGCTCGCCGCCCTGCTCGGCCTCGCCGGCTGCCAGAACCGGCCCTCCACCCCCGCCGCCTTCACCCACTGGCCCGCCGGCACCTCGCCGGCCGAGGTCGGCAAGCGCGTCGCCGAGAACTTCGCCGCCCGCTCCTTCCAGTGGCAGACCGATCCGCGCCGCCGCTACGTCATCTATCCCGAGATCTGCGCCTGGTATGGCAGCCTCGATGTCGCCCGCCTCACCGGCGACGCCGACCTGCAAAAGCGCCTCGCGGCGAAATACGACGTCCTCCTCACCGCCGAGGGCGCCAAGCGCATCTCGCCCAACGAGCACGTCGACTACCGCATCTTCGGCGTCATCCCGCTCGAGCTGGCCATGGTGGGCAAGGACGCGACCATGCTCGCCACGGGTAAACACTTCGCCGACGCCCAGTGGGAAAAGACCACGCCCGACGGCATCACCCAGGAGGCCCGCTACTGGATCGACGACATGTATATGAGCCCGATCCTCCAGGTGCAGGCCTTCCGCGCCACCGGCAACGCCGTCTACCTCGACCGCGCCGCGCTGATGATGGCCGCCTACCTCGACAAGCTCCAGCAGCCCAACGGCCTCTTCCTCCACGCGCCGGACTCGCCGTTCTTCTGGGGCCGCGGCAACGGCTGGGTCGCCGCCGGCATGGCCGAGCTCCTGCGCGACCTGCCCGCCGCCAACCCGCACCACGCGCGCATCCTCGCGGGTTACCGGAAGATGATGGCCGCCCTCCTTGCCGCCCAGGCCGACAACGGCCTCTGGCGCCAGCTCGTGGACAAACCCGAGTCCTGGACCGAGACCTCCGCCACCGGCATGTTCACCTTCGCCTTCGTCGCCGGCGTGAAGCACGGCTGGCTCGACGAGCAGACCTACGCCCCCGCGGCCCGCAAGGCCTGGCTCGCCCTCGTCGCCAACCTCGAGCCCGACGCCAACCTCCGCGAGGTCTGCATCGGCACCGACAAGGGCAAGCTCGCGACCAAGAGCGACGACCTGAAGGTGCAATACGACTTCTACATGGGCCGCTCGCGCAAGTCCGGCGACCTCCACGGCCAGGCCCCGATGCTCTGGACCGCGGCCGCGTTTTTGCGGTGAGCACCGTCACCCCCGAATCCGTCGTCCAGCGCCAGCTGGACGCCTACAACGCGAAGGACGTCGCCGCGCTCCTCGCCACCTACGCGGACGACGCCGAACTGTTCGAGCATCCGGACAAGCTGCTCGCCCGCGGCGCGGCCGCCCTGCGCGAACGTTTCACCGCGCGTTTCTCGGAGCCCAATCTCCACGCCGCCCTGCAGCGCCGCATCGTGATGGGGAACTTTGTCTTCGACCATGAGCTCGTCACCCGCACCTTCCCCGAGGGCGCGGGCACGCTCGAGGTCGTCATGATCTACGAGGTCCGGGCCGGCCGCATCGTCCGCTCGTGGAGCCTGCCGGGCGCGAAGACACTCTCCGGACTGTAAGAAAGGCTTGGGGTTGCCGCACCGGCGGGGTTAACGTCGGTTATTCCCGCCATGAGACTACCCCTCCTCCGGTCCTGCTTGTTCCTATTGCTTTGCTCGTGGCTGGCGGCTGCGCCGCTGACCCTCACGGTGCCTTTGCCCGGGAATCCGGCGGAGCGCGGAGTTCCCGGGACAAACACCGGGCCGACAGCAGTCGGCAACGGTGCCATCGAGACGTTCAACATGGGCACGGCGGTCAATCCCGCGGGCACCAGCATCACGCTCGACCGCCACAGCCTGCTCGTTGACGGCAAACCCTGGACGCCCGTCATGGGCGAGTTCCATTACTCGCGCTACCCGGAGAACGAGTGGCTCGCCGAGCTGCGCAAGATGAAGGCCGGCGGCATCGACATCGTCGCCACCTATGTCTTCTGGATCCACCACGAGGAGATCGAGGGTCAGTGGGCCTGGGCCGGCGACAAGAACCTCCGTAAATTCGTCGAGGTCGCCGGCGAGGCCGGCCTCAAGGTCATCGTGCGCTGCGGCCCGTGGTGCCACGGCGAGGTGCGCAACGGCGGCCTGCCCGACTGGCTCGTCGCCCGCGGCCAGACGCGCTCCGAGGACCCGGCCTTCCTCGCGAGCACGAAACTCCTCTACGGGCAGATCGCCGCCCAGGTGAAGGGCCTGCTCTGGAAGGACGGCGGCCCGGTCATCGGCATCCAGCTCGACAACGAATACGGCGGCCCGGCCTCGTATCTCCTCGCCCTGAAGCAGATCGCCCGCGACGCCGGCCTCGACGTCCCTCTCTACACCCGCACCGGCTGGCCCGCGCTGCGCACGCCGATGCCGTTCGGCGAGATCGTCCCGCTCTACGGCGTCTACGCCGAGGGCTTCTGGGACCGGGAGCTCACGACCATGCCCGGCACCTACTGGGCCGGCTTCCATTTCTCCACCCTGCGCGTCGACTCCAACATCGCCAACGAGGCCCTGGGCCGCCGCAACGCACAGGACGCGCCCGACGTCGCCCGCTACCCCTACCTCACCTGCGAGATCGGCGGCGGCATGATGAGCGCCTACCACCGCCGCATCCTCGTCGACCCGCGCGACATCACGTCGACCACCCTGGTCAAGCTCGGCTCCGGCAGCATCTCGCCCGGCTACTACATGTATCACGGCGGCACCAACCCCGAGGGGAAGTTGACGACCCTCATGGAGGAACAGGGCACGGCCATCACCAACTGGAACGACATGCCGGTGAAGAACTATGATTTCCAGACCGCCCTCGGCCAATACGGCCAGGTCCGCCCGCAGTTCTACGGCCTGCGCCCGCTCCATCTCTTCCTGCACAGCTACGGGGACCGGTTCGCCCGCCTCGGCACCGTGCTGCCCGACGTCCGCCCGGCCGGCAAGGACGACGTCACCACGCTCCGCTGGGCCGCGCGCGCCGACGGCCGCGGCGGCTTTGTCTTCGTCAACAACTTCGAGCGCGGCCGCGAGCTGCCCGCCAAGGCCGGCGTGCAGTTCAAGCTCACCTTCCCCGAGCGCGGCCCCGTGACCTTCCCTTCCGTGCCCGTGACCATCCCGTCCGGCGCCCACTTCTTCTGGCCGGTCAACATGGATCTCGGCAGCAGCGCCAACCTCGCCTGGGCCACCGCGCAGCCGGTCGCCTACGATGCCGGGACCCGCACCCATTATTTCATGCCCACCGCCGGCATCCCGGTGGAGCTGACCTTCACCGGCGCGCGCGTCATCGTCCGGGGCGGCGGCCGCGTGGAGACACGCGGCGACGGCTACCTGCGCGCCGTCGACCTGCAGCCCGGTTCCGTCCTCACCGTGAACGGCTTCACCGTCACCGTGATCAGCGAGGCCGATGCCGGGAAACTCTTCCTCAAGCCGGCCCCCGCGGCCACCGCCCCGGTCGCCGTCACCACCGAACTCGTCCGCCCCGCCGGCGCGCTGCGGAAAATCGAGCCGGGCAAGTCCAAGCAGCCCGTTGCCGCCATGCCCGTGGACGCCGACTTTGCCGCCGCGGCCGTCTGGCGCATCAAGCTGCCGGCCGGTGTCGACCTGTCCGCCGACCCGATCCTGCGCCTGCACTACACCGGCGACGTCGCCCGCGTTTATATCGGCGGCAAGTTCATCAACGACGATTACTACAACGGCCAGCCCCTCGACCTCGGCCTGCGCCGCCACGCCGCCGACTTGAAGCACGGCGAACTGACCATCGCCATCCTGCCGCTGCAGAAGAATGCACCCATTTATCTGCCCGAATCGGCGAAGCCGGACTTTGGCTCCGCCGACAGCGTCGTGGCGCTCACGCGGGCGGAGCTGGTGCCGAACACCACGGTGGAATTGAAGGACGAACCCAAATGATCCGCCCGGGCTTCCCCTCCTTTTGCAGGAGCCTTCTTTTCCTCCTCCTCGCCGCCTCCACCCTCGCCGCCTCCACCCTCGCCGCCTCCACCCTCGCCGCCTCCTGGGTTGGCGACCAGCCCCAGCCGGGCGGCTTCGCCCTCGTGGCGGGCGGGAAAGCCGCGACCATCGTCGCCTCGCCGGAGGACTTCAAGGTCGTCGACCTCGCCACCCGCGACCTCGCGGCTGACATCCAGCGCGTCACCGGCGTGAAGGCCGCCGTCGCCGCGTTCCCCTCCGTCTCCGGGCCCGCCGTCCTGGTCGGCACCCTCGGCCAGAGCCCCCTGATCAACGGCCTCGTCGAGGCCGGCAAGCTCGACGTGAAGGACCTGTCGGGCGCCTGGGAGAGCTTCATCATCACCACCGTCACCGATCCGCTCCCCAACGTCGCTTCCGCCCTCGTCATCGTCGGCAGCGACCGCCGCGGCACGGCCTTCGGCATCTACGAGCTCTCGCAGGCCATCGGTGTGTCGCCGTGGTATTGGTGGGCGGACGTCACCCCGGCGAAAAAATCCGCGCTGCACATCGCCGCCGGCACGCGCCGCTTCGGCCCGCCGTCGGTCCAATACCGCGGCATCTTCATCAACGACGAGGACTGGGGCCTGCAGCCGTGGGCCGCCAAGACCTTCGAGCCCGAGACCGGCGACCTCGGCCCCAGGACCTACGCGAAGGTCTGCGAGCTCCTGCTCCGCCTGAAGGCCAACACGCTCTGGCCGGGCATGCATCCCTCGACCAAGGCCTTCAACCACTTCCCGAAGAACAAGCAGGTCGCCGACGACTACGCCATCGTCATGGGCTCGTCCCACGCGGAGCCGATGCTGCGCAACAACGTCGGCGAGTGGACCGCGCCCAAGGAGACCTACAACTACGTGTCCAACCGCGACGGCGTGCGCGCCTACTGGGAGCAGCGGGTGAAGGAGAACGGCCGGTTCGAGAATATCTACACGCTCGGCATGCGCGGCATCCACGACTCCAACATGGTCGGCCCCAAGACCGACGCCGAGCGCATCGCCACGCTGGAGAAAATCTTCGCGGACCAAAGGGAGTTGATCACGAAGTATGCCAAGCCGGTAGGGGCCGTTGCCCCCAACGGTCCTTCTGGGATTCCCCAGATGTTCTGCGCCTACAAGGAGGTCCTCGCCCTCTACCGCCAGGGCCTGAAGGTGCCGGACGACGTCACCATCGTCTGGCCCGACGACAATTTCGGCTACGTCCGCAACTTCGCCTCCGCGGAGGAACGCAAGCGTTCCGGCGGCTTCGGCGTGTATTACCACATTTCCTACCTCGGCGCGCCGCTGTCCTACCTCTGGCTCAGCACCACGCCGCCCGCGCTGATCTGGTCCGAGATGAGCAAGGCCTGGGACCACGGCGCGCGGAAGATCTGGATCGTCAACGTCGGCGACATCAAGCCCGGCGAGATCGGCACCGAGTTCTTCCTGCAGATGGCGTGGGACATCAGCCGCTGGCGCCACGACAACGTGCAGAATTTCCTGCCCGAGTGGGCCGCGCGCGAGTTCGGCCCGGCGGTCGCGCCCGCCGTCGCCCGCGTGATGGAGACCTATTACCAGCTCAACTTCGTGCGCCGCCCCGAGCACCTCCAGTGGTGGCTGCGCAACGAGGCGCCGCGCCCGAGCCCGCTGAGCCGCCAGGAGATCGACCAGCGCATCACCCTCTTCAGCCTGCTCACGGTCCAGGCCGCCGACCTCGAGCCCCGCCTCCGCCCCGGCACCGCCGGCGCCTACGGCCAGCTGGTCGGCTATCCCGTGCTCGGGTCCGCCCTCGCCAACTTCCGCTATTTCTACGGCGAACTCGGCGACCGCGAGCGCGCGGAGGCCGCCGACGCCCAGCTGAAGGAATTCACCCGCCACTACAACGAGGAGTTCGCCGGCGGCAAATGGCGGGGGATGACGTCCCTCGAGCCGGCCGACCAGCAGTTCCAAAGCATGCGGGTCTATCCGTGGAAGATGCCGGACTTCCGCCCGAAGCCCGCCAAGACCGACCTCGCCGGCCCGGTCATCGCCGCCAACCGGCCCACGACGCGCACTCCGCGCGCCGGTGCCGCGTGGGAGAACATCCCCGGCCTCGGCGTCGGCCTGCTCCCCTCCACCGTCCCGGGCTTTGACCCGGCCAAGCTCGCCACCGACGCCCCGCGGCTGGATTACGTCGTGGACTTTCCGGCCGCCGGCGAATGGCGCGTGACCTTCCAGCTGCTGCCGACGCACCCGGTCACGCCGGGCCAGGGGCTGCGTCTCGGCGCCGGTCTCGGCACCGCCGCGCCGCAGGTCGCCGCCTACACCGGGGCCGACGGCTCCGCCGAGTGGGCGCAGGGTGTGCTCAACAATTACGTGACGGCGTCGGCCACGCTGAACGTCCCGTCCGCCGGCAAGCACACGCTCCGCGTCTACGGCATCGATCCCGGCGTCGTGCTGCGGGAGATCCGCCTCGACCAGCCGCTGCGCGTGCGGCCCATCGCCGCCAGCGCCTGGGCCGGCAGCTCGGTCAACGTCCTCGCCAACCAGAGCAGCACGCTCATCACCGCCAGCGACGCCCAATACGCCGCCTTCTACGACGCCGACGCGCGCCTCGTCCTCGCCCGGCGCCCGCTCGGCTCGGAAGCCTGGCAGACCAGGGTCACGCCTTACACGGGCAATGTCGCCGACGCCCACAACACCGCGGCTATCGCCGTGGACGGCGCCGGTTATCTCCATGTCGCATGGGACCACCACGCGCAGCCGCTCAACTACGCCCGCAGCACCGCCCCCGGCTCGCTTGAACTCGGGCCGAAGCAACCCATGACCGGCACGCTCGAGAGCCTCGTCACCTACCCGATGTTCTTCCGGCACCCCGACGGCGGCCTGCTCTTCCTCTACCGCGACGGCCGCTCCGGCCGCGGTAACATCGTGCTGAACCGGTATGATGCCATCGCCGGCACCTGGCGCCGCCTGCACGACAACCTCATCGACGGCGAGGGCGCCCGCAGCGCCTACCTCGCCGCCACGCTGGACGCGAACGGCACGCTCCACCTCGCCTGGATCTGGCGCGACAGCCCCGACGTCGCGACCAACCACGACATTTGCTACGCCAAGTCCGCCGACGGCGGCCTCACCTGGACCACCAGCACCGGAGCGGCGCTCACCCTGCCCCTCACCGCCGCCACCGCCGAGTATGCGCTGAAGATCCCGCCGGACAGCCGCCTGATGAATTCGCCCGCGCTGACCACCGACGCAGCCGGCCGGCCCTGCATCACCTCTTACTGGGCGACGGCCGGGTCCGACATTCCGCAGTTCCACGTCGTCCGCCACGACGGCAAGGCCTGGTCCGTGACGCAGGTCACATCGCGCACCCAGCCCTTCGAGCTGCGCGGCGCCGCCACCAAGCGGCCGCCCATCTCGCGCGGTGCCATCCTCACGCGCCAGTCGCCCGCCGGCACGGTCGAATTCCATCTCATTTACCGCGACGATGAGCGCGGCGGCCGCATCGTGGCCGTATCCACCGATGATCTCGCCAAACCCGTCTGGCGCACCCGCGAGCTCACGACCACCTCCGTCGGCGCCTGGGAACCGAGCGTCGATCCGGAGCAGTGGGCGCGCCAGGGCGAGGCCCATCTCCTAGTGCAGGCCGTCGAGCAACAGGACGGCAACGACCGCGTCGCCAAGGCCGTCCCGCCCACTCCCATCAGCAGCCTGATCTGGAAACCGTGAATCGTGGAGGGACAGCACCAGCTGGGCCGGTAGGGGCGGTTGCCCTACCCGATATTCCGTCCTTCGCGCCTTCGCGTGAAACCTGCCTCATCTGCAGACTCGCCAAGCCGCGCCCGCCGCCTTGAATGGCGCGTCAATGTCCTCCCCGTCCCCCCGCCCGCCGGCCGTCGGCTTCATCTTCGTCACGCTGACGCTGGCGATCATGGGCTTCGGGCTGCTCATCCCGGTGCTGCCGAAGCTCATCGTGGAGTTCCGCGGGGGCGACATGACGAGCGGCACGCACACCTACGGCGTGATCTTCGGCATCTACGCGCTGATGCAGTTCATCGGCTCGCCCATCCTCGGCGCGCTGTCCGACCGCTTCGGCCGCCGCCGCATCATCCTCATCGCCACCGCCGGCTCGGCCATCGACTACGTCATCATGGCCTGCGCCCCCTCGCTGGGCTGGCTGTTCGTGGCGCGGATCATCGCGGGCTTCACCGCCGGCGTCTACGCCACGGCCAACGCCTACATCGTGGACGTCACGCCGCCCGAGAAGCGCGCAGGCGCCTTCGGCATGCTGGGCGCCGCGTTCGGCATCGGCTTCGTGCTCGGGCCGCTGCTCGGCGGCTTCCTCGGCGAGATCGACCTGCGCCTGCCGTTCTGGGCCGCGGCGGGCTGCTCGGCGGTCAACTGGTTCTGGGGCCTGTTCGTGCTGCCGGAATCGCTGAAGCCGGAGAACCGCCGCGCCTTCGACCTGAAGCGCGCCAATCCCGTCGGCGCCCTGCTGGCCGTCCGGCGCTTCCCCGCCGTGCTCGGCCTGGTGGAGGCCTATTTCATCATGATGATGGCGCAGGCCATGATGTTCTCGATGTGGGCGCTTTACACCGAATACCGCTACGAGTGGACGCCGCGCCTCGTGGGTTTCTCGCTGATGATGGCCGGCGTCATGTCCGGCCTCTTTCAGGCCCTGCTGGTGAAACGCATCGTGCCGCGCCTCGGGGAAACCCGGTCCGTGCTGGTTGGTTTCACCGTCGCCGCGCTGGCCTACATCGGCTACGGCCTCGCCACCCAGGGCTGGATGATCTTCGCGATCATCGTGGTGGCCTGCCTGGGCGGACTCTCCGGCCCCGCCCTCCAGTCCTACATCAGCAAGCACGTGCCGCCAAACGAGCAGGGCGCCGTGCAGGGCGTGCTCGGCGGCCTGCAAAGCCTCGCGAGCATCCCAGGCGCGCTCATCGCCACGTGGAGCTTCGGCTGGGCCATCGCCCCCTCCAGCCCCATCCACCTGCCGGGCCTGCCCCTGTTTGAGGGCGCCGGCTTCCTGATCATCGCAATGCTGCTCACCTGGCGCAGCTTCCGGAAGGACGCGGCCGCGGCCTTAAGCTAGAAAGGTGGAGCCCGCGCTCCGCGCGGGCTTTCAGGACACACGAACCCGCAAAAACCCGCGCGGAGCGCGGGTTCCACCTTCCTCAATTTCCCCACGGCGCCGGCGGCACCTCGACCGGCTTCGTCAGGTCGAACTCCACGCGGAAGCGCCGGCCCTCCGCCTCGCGCCGCAGGCCGTAGCCGAACATTTTTCCGGGCTCGATGAGCATCGTCCAGATGTTGTTCGCCGCCGCCGGGATCAGCTGCGCCGTGAACGCGTCCGCCGGAAAATCCTGCCGCCCGGCCGTGCCGGGGGCCGCCGTGTCGCCGCCGTATTGGGTGACCTTGTCCTCGCTGCCGTCCTCGTGCCGGTGGTCGTGCTTGAGCCGCAGGCCGGCCGGCGTGCGCGTGATCACCCAGGTGCGCGAGCGGTTGTTCCCGACGTGAAAGGGGATGCGGATCTCGTCCGGGCCGCAGCTCAGCACATGCATCACCAGCTTCTGGCCCTTGAACGCCGCGTCGGCCGGCGCCGTGCCCTCGACGACCTTCCCCTCAAACGCCGAGCCGCAGAGGGCTTCCAGGTTTTCCCAGAACACATCCTGCGGCGACGGCTCGGCCGGGTAACCGGGGACCACCAACAACAGCAGGGGAAGCCAGCGGAATAATTTCATGCGCCGAGGCTAGGGCATTCTCCGGCCGGAAATCGAGGTGGAACCCGGCCTCCGGACGGGTTGATCGGGCGCGCTTCAAGCCCGTCCAGAGACCGGGCTCCACCTTCAAATCCCCATGAGACTCGGCGCGGCAGACCGCCGGCCCATCGCGCCGCGTGTCCATTTCGTCTCTCTGCCGTTCCGCCACTCTCCTGCGGCGGATTGTATGTCCGTGACAGAGTGGCTGCGCCGGCCCGACCGCCGGCGGGCAAGGAAATCCTAACCCAACCCTATCATGAGCAAGAGCTCCGTAAGTGGATTGCGGGGTGCGTGTGCGTTGATCGCATGCGCCTCCCTTGGCGCGGTCGCTGGCTTCGCCCAGCCGGCCGCTGACGACACCGTCAGACTCGACAAATACATCGTCACCGGGTCGAACATCCCGTCGACCGAGGTCGCCGGCGAGGCCCGCACCTTCCCGGTGCAGATGATCGACCGCCAGCTGATCGACCAGAGCGGCGTCTTTAGCACGACCGAGCTGCTGCAGCGCATGTCGCTCTCCAACGGCGGCGGCGTGCCCTTCACCAACAACGCCACCGGCTTCACCCCCGGCGCCACCGCGCCCTCGCTGCGCGGCCTCGGGCCCAACTACACGCTCACCCTCGTCAACGGCCGGCGCCTCGCGCCGTATCCGGTGGGCGCGGGCGGCACCAGCGCCTTCGTGGACATCAACTCCATCCCCCTCGCCGCCATCGAGCGCATCGAGGTGCTGAAGGACGGCGCCTCCGCCGTCTATGGCGCCGACGCCGTCGCGGGCGTCGTGAACATCATCCTGCGCAAGGATTACAACGGCTCGACCGCCCAGGTCACCTACGGCAACACGACCGACCGGGACTCCGGCGACCTCAACGGCTCCATCATCTGGGGCGCGGGCAACGAGGACGGCAACCTGATGATCGGCCTGAACTACCAGCACCGCAACGCCATCTTCCAGCGCGACCGCTCCTATTCGGCCGTGCCGCCGTTCCTGAGCTCCAACTCGTCGCCGGCCAACTTCCAGCTCTCCCGCGCCGCCGTCCTGGCCGCGCTCGGCCAGCCCGCCAACGGCACCGTCCCCGGCATCGCCGCCGCCACCAACGTGTTCTTCGGCACCACCGGCCCGAACCTCCCCGGCGTCCTCACCCCGGCGCCGGGCAACCAGAACGCCAACAACAACGGCAACCTGCCGGCCAGCGCCTACACCTTCTCCACCGGCCGCCTCTCCAGCTACAACTTCAACCAGTCCGCCGGTTCCTTCCCCGACACCACCCGCAAGGGCCTGTTTGCCGCGTGGGACCGGAAATTCCTCGGGGACCATGTCCGCGTCTATGGCGACGCTTTCTACCAGGATGTCTTCGCGGTCGATGAGCTGGCGCCCTTCGCCACCGGCAACTTCGAGACCCCGGGCCAGACCACCATCGTGATCCCGGCCCGCACGGCCAACCCGATCCTCACCCCCGGCGAGATCGCGGCGGGCGGCGTGCGCACCGCCGCCACCGGCGCCTTCAACCCGTTCAATCCGTTCAACCAGGACATCTCGGGCTCCTCGCGCATCCGCCTCGCGGAGTTCGGCAACCGCATCTTCAAGAACCACAACGTCGCCTTCGCGGTCACGGGCGGCCTCCGCGCCGAAAACCTCGCGGGCAAGTGGAACTTTGACGCCAGCCTGCGCTACAGCTCGATCACCAACAACCTCAACGCCAAGCTCATCTCCACCTCGCGCTTCCTGCGGGCGATGAACGCGGCGGACCCGATCTTCAACCCGTCCAGCCCGAGCTACATCGGCACCACGCAGCCCTACAACCCGTTCGGCTACTACCAGAACCCGATCGCCTCCAACACCGCCCCGGTGGATTTCGCCACGCACTACCAGCGCGACGAGAACGTCTCCCGGCTGCTCGACGCCGGCGCCACCCTGAACACCGCCAGCCTGTTCGAGATCGCCGGCGGCGACGTGGGCTTCGCCGTGGGCACCGAGTTCTACCGCGAGGCCATCACCCAGCTGCCCGACTCGGCCCTGCAGGCGGGTGACATCCTCGGCACGTCGCCGTCGTCCCCCATCGCCCGCCAGCGCAAGATCGGCTCGATCTTCACCGAGGCGGAATTCCCGCTCGTCTCCGACAAGAACGCCATGACCGGGGTCCACCGGCTCTCGCTGAATGTCGCCGCGCGCTACGAGCGGTTCTTCACCAGCGACCGCAGCACCTTCGTGCCCAAGGTCGGCATCCGGTGGGAACCCACCGACGGCTCGCTGGTGTTCCGCGCCAGCTACGGCGAGGGCTTCATGGAGCCGTCGCTCTACCAGCTCTACTCGCCGCCGGTCGCCGCCCTGACCCCGATCACCGACGGGCTTACCGGCAACAACGAGCCGGAACAGAACATCACCACCGCCGGCAATCCCTCCCTCAACCCCGAGGATTCCAAGTCGGTCAACGTCGGCCTGGTCTGGTCGCCGAAGGGCGCGCTCGAGGGCTTCACCTGGTCCATGGACTACTGGCAGATCGAGCAGACCGGCCAGGTCTCCGCCAATCCGCAGGACGTCGTCGACCGTTCGGTCGCCCACCAGGCCCTCCTGCCGGGTGAGGCCGTCATCCGCGATTTCGCCGGCAACATCGTGCTGGTGCGCTCGGTGTTCCGCAACCTGGGCGTGACCAAGGTCCGCGGCCTCGACTTCTCCGCCAGCTACCTGTGGAAGTCGTCCCTCGGCCGCTGGGAGACGGGCCTCACCGCGAGCTACATGGATTCCTACCAGAACTCCACCGACATCTCGCTGCCGCTCGTCGAGCTGATCGACACCGAGGTGCCGGGCACGGCGGGCGATGACGCCTACCTCAAGTGGAAGGGCATCGGCTTCCTCTCGTGGACCCAGGGCGGCCTGAGCTCGCGCCTCCAGGCGATCTACACCCACGGCTTCCAGGACTTCGACATCGACGGCAACCCCTTCCGCGTGAAGGCCACCACGACGTTCGATCTCCAGCTCGCCTACCAGATCCCGGCGGAGAAGAACGGCACTGGCAACCGCTGGCTCTCCGGCACCAAGCTGACGCTGGGCTGCAACAACCTCCTCGACAAGGACCCGCCCTTCGCCTCGAGCTTCGCCAACAACTCGAACGGCTACCCGGGCTTCATCTACAACGCCACCGGCCGCTTCGTCTACGTCAGCCTCGAGAAGAAGCTGTAAGTTTTGCCTGATTTTCCAGCTCGCAACGCGGCCAGCGCACAGCGCGGCAGGGCCGCGGCTGGAGAAATCGGGACAAACACCGGCCGGCCAGCAGGCCGGAACGGTGCAAGCACCCCCACCAAGGCGCGCCCTCACCGGCGCGCCTTTTGTTTATGGTAGGGGCCGTTGCCCTCAACGGCCCTTCGAAGGGCGCTTGAGGGCAAGCGCCCCTACCTGTCTTCCCATGCGTCTTCGCGCCTTCGCGTGAATCCGCCTTCCCTTCCGTTCAGTTATTCCCCCGGTCGATCTGCCGCCCGGGCCGCAGCGACTTCGCGAAGTCGTCCTTGCTGATCTGCTGCGTGTCCACGTCCTTCGCCACGGTCCCCTTCACGAGGTCGGATTTCTTCACGCGTTTCGGGATGTTGCTGCCGGTCGTCGGCACCAGGATGTATTCGTCCTCCGCGGGTTTCTCGGCGGTCTTGGGCGGGGTTCCACAGCCGGCGAGCCCAAGGCTCGCGGCAATGATCAGGAGGCAGCGTTGCATGCGGGAGGCTCGCCCCGTCCGCCAGCGGCATCAAGGTCACCGCGACCAAAGGCCATTTTCCCGCGATTTATCTCACGCGAAGGATAATCCAAAACCGCGCTTTCGCGGCTTCGCGCTTTCGCGTGAGCCCTGTCTTGTCCGATTCTCAGCTTTTAGGCGGCCCGCCGAAGTGCGCCTTACTTGCCAGCCGTAGGCCCGGCGAAGACTGGTGCGCCACTTGATAAAGATTAGTTGGCCGGTGGAGTTCCGAAATGCGCCTTATGGGCCGCATACGCCGCCTCATCCGCCAGCATCGACTCGATTGTCGCCGCCAGCGGCTCGATCCGCGGCACGCCGGAGAACACCGCCTTGTCGCCGATCCCGCTCGTCAGGATGAACGCCGGGCGCTGGTCGATCTGGTGCGCGAAGAATTCCGCCGTGCTGGCCTTGATCCGCGCCGCCACCTCGGGCGACTCGGCCCGGGCCTGCAGCTTTTTGCCATCCAGCTTCGTGGCCTTCACGGCCGCCTCAATCGCCGGACCCATCGAGCAGACCTTGAGGCCGTCCCGGTCGGCCGCGTGGGCCAGCGCCAGCCGCAGCTCGTCGCCGGTGAAACCGAAATCCCGGCCCGCCTCCGCCACGTAGCTCGCCGCGGGGAACAGCCCCTCGCGCCACGGCTCCAGCCAGCCGGAGTTCAGCATGAACGGCGAGTTCATGATCAGGCCGCTGCGGCGGTAGAACCAGTCGCATTGCCCGACCGACACCGGATAGTCCTCCTTGCGCATCAGCGCGATCTTCCAGTCGAACTCCACCCCGCGCGCCGCGTAGCGCGCCTTCAGACCGGCCCAGGCCGGCTCGGCCCAGTAGCACCACGATGAAATGACCTCGAGATAGTAGGTGACTTTCATGCGGCGAGGATGGCCGGCGCTGCGGCCGCGCGTCAATGACCCAGCGCGTCACGCGACGCACAGCGGCCGGATTGTCGTAACGTTACAGGTAGGGGCCGTTGGCCCCAACGGCCTTTCCTTGGGACGCTTGAGGGCAAGCGCCGCTACCCCCTTCCCGGCCGCTTACGGCCGCTTCTTGAACAGATCCTTCACCGCCTCGCCGGCCTTCTTGGCGGCTTCCTTGGTCTTTTCGACCGCGGAGGCGCCGGAGGTCGAGCCCACCTTGCCAAGCGCGTTGGCCGTGCCGCTGACAATGCTGCTGAGCACGTTCTTCATGAGCACGCCGGCCAGCTGGTCGGCGGTGATGCCACCCTCGGACACGCCGACGTCGTCCAGGCTGACAGGCGGCAGCGGCACCGGCAGCGCGGCGCCCGCGGCCCCGAGCGTGGCCTTGGCATTGGTCATGCGGAATTTCTTCACGACAAACTTGATCGGCTTGCCCTCCTTCGTCTCGGCCGTCTGGCCGCCCGAGCCGGTGAACTGTTCGATGTTCTTCAGCAGGTCCTTGATGTTGCTCGAGATGATCTTCGTCTCATAGGCGAACTCGGGCTGGTCGATGGTGATCTCGTTGATGACGACATGGTCGCCGAAGACGGACATCGGCTCCACGTCCACGTGGACCTTGCCGAGGTAGAAGGCGTTGCCCTCGCTCCAGCCCTTGGGATTGCCGACCGCCAGGCCGTTGAGCGTGCCCGAGCCGGTCAGCGGCGAGAGGCTCGCGCCGGCCAGCTCCACCTTGGTCTGCGTGAGCTTCGGCCCGAAGCTGTTCACCCCGGCCTTCACGACCGAACCGAGCGCGTAGGCCACGACAAAATAGCCGCCGATCAGGAGCACCAGCAGGCCGAGGGCCGCAATCTTCAGGAATTTCATCATGGGAATATGGGATTGCCCGGAAGCTGCCGGGTTCCCGCCCAAGCCGCAAGCCCCGGGAAATTTTCCAATGTCCATCGTTCACCGTTCAATTTCCATTTTCCGACCCCAATGAACAATGCCCCAGGCCGTCCGGCCCCTGTAATTGCGCTTGTCAGCCACGCCGCACCCTTCTCTCTATCAGCCAACAGGTCAGCCCCTCCTCGCCTCAGCTTGCTGGGGACGAGCCTCGCCAAATCCCACCGGGTGCAGGCGGGTCCCGGTCTCTCAACCCTCAACTCTCAGCTCTCAACTCGGCGCCGTCCGGCGCCGCCCTCATGGCCTCCAACTACACCGAAGCCAGCATCAAGACCCTCAGCTCCCTCGAGCACATCCGGCTCCGCCCCGGCATGTATATCGGCCGGCTCGGCAACGGCGCCCACGCCGAGGACGGCATCTACGTCCTCCTCAAGGAGACCATCGATAACTCCATCGACGAGTTCATGATGGGCGGCGGCCGCAAGATCGAGGTCGAGCTCACCGACCGCTCCGTCAAGGTCCGCGACTACGGCCGCGGCATCCCGCTGGGCAAGCTGGTGGACTGCGTCTCCATCATCAACACCGGCGCCAAATACGACTCCGAGACCTTCCAGAAGGCCGTCGGCCTCAACGGCGTCGGCCAGAAGGCCGTCAACGCCCTCTCCCTCAGCTACCGCGCCCAGGCCATCCGCGACGGCGAGACCAAGACCGTCGAGTTCGAGAAGGGCAAGCTGAAGTCCCAGTCGCGCGTCACCAAGACCGACGACCGCACCGGCACCATCATCGAGTTCACGCCGGACGAGAAGCTCTTCGGCTCCGACTTCAAGTTCCGCACCGAGTTCATCGAGGACATGCTGTGGAACTACGCCTTCCTCAACCGCGGCCTCACCCTCACGCTCAACGGCAAGCCCTTCAAGTCGGAGAACGGCCTCAAGGATCTCCTCACCAAGGAGCTCTCCGGCGAACCGCTCTACCCGATCATTCACCTCGAGGGCGAGGACATCGAGATCGCCGTCACCCACGGCAAGCACTACGGCGAGGAATACTGGTCCTTCGTCAACGGCCAGCACACCACCATGGGCGGCACCCACCTCGCCGCCTTCCGCGAGGCCTTCGTCGAGACCCTCCGCAACCACTTCAAGAAGGACTTCGACGCCGCCGACGTCCGCCAGTCGATCGACGCCGCCATCGTCGTCCGCGTCCAGGAGCCCGTCTTCGAGTCCCAGACCAAGACCAAGCTCGGCTCGACCGACATGGGTCCCAAGGGCCCCACGCTGAAGGAATTCGTCGGCAAGTTTGTCCAGCAGGCCCTCGACACCTACCTCCACAAGAACCGCGAGACCGCCGAGATCATCAAGGCGAAGATCGAGGAGAACGAGCACGAGCGCAAGGAGCTCGCCGGCATCCGCAACATCGCCCGCGAGCGCGCCAAGAAGGCCTCCCTCCACAACCGCAAGCTCCGCGACTGCCGCCTCCACCTCGGCGACCGCAACCCGCGCGCCGAGGAAAGCACCCTCTTTATCGTCGAGGGCGACTCCGCCGCCGGCTCCCTTACCGCCACGCGCGACGTCCAGACGCAGGCCGTCTTCGCCCTCAAGGGCAAGCCGCTCAACACCTACGGCCTCACCAAGAAGGTCATCTATGAGAACGAGGAGTTCCACCTCCTCCAGGCCGCGCTCAACATCGAGGACGGCCTCGACGGCCTCCGCTACAACCGGATCGTCATCGCCACCGACGCCGACGTCGACGGCATGCACATCCGCCTGCTGCTGCTCTCGTTCTTCCTGCAGTTCTTCCCCGACGTCATCCGCAACAACCACCTCTTCATCCTGCAGACGCCGCTCTTCCGCGTCCGCAACAAGAAGATCACGCGCTACTGCTACTCCGAGCAGGAGAAGCAGGCCGCCGTCGAGGAGTGCGGCGCCACGCACGAGATCACGCGCTTCAAGGGCCTCGGCGAGATCAGCGCCGGCGAGTTCAAGGACTTT
>Ga0066428_1000026_pt1 | contig 39780 bp, 39 predicted proteins | sample LakWasMet40_LOW7_2_FD_59516 | JGI IMG/M metagenome (GOLD analysis project Ga0066428, IMG submission 59516) | Freshwater sediment methanotrophic microbial communities from Lake Washington under simulated oxygen tension - Sediment Metagenome 40_LOW7 | ecosystem: Environmental > Aquatic >...
GGTGCCGGCCTGCACGGCCTTCCAGTATTCGTGCGTCGTGCCCTTGGGGATGACGGCGATGTTGATCGGCTCGGCGGCGGTGAGACCGGCGAACGCGGCGAGGGCGAACAGGGGAGCGAGGAGCTTTTTCATTTAGGGCTTCAGGTATTTGTCGAGCGGCGGAGTGACGATGTCGGCGAGAGCCGGGTCGTCGAAATTTTCCCGGGTGACGAAACCGACACCGGTGTCGATGCGGGCGGGCACCTTTTCGCCGCGGAGGACGGCGACCATGGTCTTCACGCCAAGGTAGCCCATGTTCATGGGATTCTGGACGACGAGGCCGTCGATGTCGCCAGACTTCAGGCCGGCGTTGAGGGTCTCGCCGGAGTCGAAGGCGATGAACTTCACCTTGCCGGCGAGGCCGGCGTCGCGGAGGGCGAGGAGCAGGCCGGCGCCGGTGGACTCGTTGGGGGCGAACACGCCGTTGACGACGGAGCCGTAGCGGCTGAGCAGGGTCTCGGCGGCGCGCTTGGCGGTGTCGCGGGTGGCGCCGGCGTGCTGGTCGATGGAGAGCAAGCGGATGGCGGGGAAATCCCTCTGCATGACCTCGACGAAACCGGCCTCCCGCTCCTCCGTGCTATTGGAGCCGATCTGGAGGCGGAGCATGATGACGTTGCCCTTGCCGCTGAGGAGGCGGCCGAGGTTGCGCGCGGCAATGCGGCCGCCCTCGCGGTTGTCGGTGGCGACGAAGCTGGAGTAAGCCTTCGTCGCGAGGCCGGAATCGATGATGATGACCGGAATCTTTCCGCGCACCGCGGTTTCCACCGGGGCAACGAGGGCCTTGTCATCGAGCGGGGCGAGCACGATGCCGTTCACGCGGCGGCCGATGAAATTCTCGACGACCTGCACCTGCTGCTCGCGGTCGTCCTCCTTGAGCGGACCCTTCCAGATCACGTTCACGGCGATGCCCTCGGCGGCGAGTTCGCGCTGGGCTTTCACGGCGCCGGCGTGGATGGACTTCCAGAATTCGTGCGTCGTGCCCTTGGGGATGACGGCGATGGTGTAAGGTTCGGCAGCCGTCAACGCGGCCGCGCAGCAAAAACCGAGCAGGGTGAACCAGAGGGACTTCATGAACGGGGTAGGTTGAAGCTGGCGGAAGAAAGAGAAACCATGACGACAGACGGAGGTGCCTGCGTCAACCCGGCCGCCACTCTTACCGTTAACTTAACTAATCGGCCCGGGCCAGCAGGCGCTCCAGCAAAGCGATCAGCCGGGTGCGCAACGGCTGGCCGCGGGCGGCGAAATCGCGCTGATGGACCTCATAGGTGGTGCGGCCCTCGGGGGTCTCGATCGGGATCGGGGCGAACCCGAGCCTTTCCAAGTCATAAGGGCTGGCGCGCATGTCGATCTCGCGGATGTCGCGGGCCAGGGCGAAGCAGTCGGCGATGAGCTCCGCGGGGGTGAAGGGCGCAAGTTTGAACGCCCACTTGTAGAGATCCATGTTGGCGTGCAGACAGCCGCGCTGCTCGAATTCCGGTGTGCTGGCGCGCTCCGGTTGCAGGCGGTTGAGCGGCCGGGCCGGCGCCGTGAAGAAGCGGAACGCGTCGAAATGGGAACACACGATGGGCTGGGCCTCGACGATGCGCGCCAGCCCGTCGGGCGGGAAACGCAGCGGCCAGGCGTTGTGGCGCACCTCGTCGGGCGTTTGCCGGTAGACCATGGCCCACTCGTGCAGGCCGAAGCAGGCGAACTGTGGCGGGCGTTCCGCCGTGGCGCGAAGCAGGCTCAGTATCCACGCCACGCTCTCGCGGCGCCGTGGCTCGAGCGCGCCGCAGTTCAGCGTCACGCCGCCGTCGACCTCGTGGTATTCCGGCCAGCGCAGGAATTCGCGCGCGGTTTCGCCCTGCAGCACGACGTCCGGTCCCGGGTGCCAGCGGCGCAGCCACGACGGACGGAAGCGGTAGTATTCAAAAAGAAAGTCATAGACCGGGTGCTTTTCGCCCCGCGCGGTGCGCGCCTGATGCGGTTCCGTCCAGGCAAGCACGCGCTGCTCGTGTGCCTGCCGGCGGGCGCGCCAGTCGGCCTCGGGCAGGATGGTGCGCTGGACGGACGCGAGCATCAGGGCCAGGCGATCACCGCGGTCCCGGCGATGATCAGGGTGCAGCCGATGGCGGTCTTGAGCGTGAGCGCCTCGCCAAGGAAAAGCGCGGCGAGGATGATGGTCAGCGCGAGGCTGGATTTGTCCACGGCGCTGACGAGCGAGGCGGTGCCCAGTTGCAGGGCCTTGAAATAAAACAACCACGACGCACCGGTCGCGGCCGCCGACAGCACGAGGAACAGCATCGAGCCGCGCGGGATGGCCGCGACGGCGCCGAGGTTGCCCTGGAGCGCGACCACGCCCCAGGCCAGCACCAGCACGACGGAGGTGCGGATGGCGGTCGCGACGTTGGAATCAATGCCTTTCACGCCGACCTTGGCGAGAATGGCGGTCAGGGCGGCGAAAACCGCCGAAAGGAGAGCATAGGTCCACCACATGGCCGCCAGTCTGGCCGGAAATCAGCGGCCCGCGAGCAGCAAGCGGCGCACGCCCTCGATGGGGGAAGTGTCGATGAACCTCAGCTCCACCGGCCAGTTTAGTTTCCCGGCCAGCGAACGGAGGGCGAAGGCCGCCGGCGGGCTGTTGAGGATCCGGCCGCTGACGCCGCAGGGCAGCTTCCCGGTGGCCTGCGGAAAGAGCCGGTGGATCACGGTGTCCGCCTGGCGCGCGAGGTCCGTGATGGAGTCGGCCACGACCTGCTGGGCCGGGCCGCAGTCCACCGCGGCGAGTTCGAGCACGCGCGGCGCGAAGCCGGCGATCAGGGTGTTCGCGGCGGGGTCGCTGTAGAACAGCCGCGAGTTCGCGGAGTAGTCGGCCAGCCCGGTGTGCGCGCACAACGCCACCGCCAGCGGGGAAAGCACGGCCGTGTCGCCACGCGCCGCCTGCAATTCCAGCAGCGCTAGGCCGAGGCCGCGACGGCCAAGGTCGAACCCGCTGCCCGGATCGCCGAATTTCCAGCCGAGGCCGCCGGCATAGTGGATGGCGCCGTCCGGCGCGCGCGCGGCGACGAAGGAGCCGGTGCCGGCGTGCAGCACCAAACCCGGCTGGCCGCTCGTGGCCAGCTCGAGCACCGGCCGCGAATCATCAATGGTGGTGACCCGGCCGTAGCCGGTGAGGGTGGCGGCGAACTCGCGCCAGAAGGGCGGCGACCCGGCCGTGCAGATCAGGGTCTGCTCCACGGTTCCGTCCGGGTGCCGCGCGCGGAGGGCGGCCAGCGCCCCGGTGAGCAGGGTGCGGGCCTGATCCGGGCCGACCTGGCTCGGGTTGCAGCCCGGCGCGATGTGGCCGGCGAGGACCGTGCCCGCCGCATCGATGAGGATGAGTTCCGTCTTGGTGCCGCCACCGTCCACGCCGATCGAGAGTTTCATGCGAGCAGGCGGCTGAGCCGGCCTTTGTATTTTTTTGCGAGTTCGCGGTTGTAGTCGATGGCACCCGGCACGTTCTGGCTGCGCAGGACCGGCAGCGGGTGGCCGCCGGCCTTGAGCCAGGCGACGACCTCGAGGGAGAGCAAGTTGAGCAGCGTGGCCCCGATGAAGGTCGAGGTCGGACCCGCCATGACATCTGTGGTCACCGGCACGACCGCGTCGCCGGGGACACCGCAGTTGTCGAGGACGTGGTCGGCGATTTCGTGGAGATTTTTACCGCCCGGATGGACGGTGGCGGCGGACTTGGCCATCTCGACGCAGGTCAGGCCGACGATTTTCAGGCCCCTGGCCCGGGCATAAAGGGCGACCTCAAGAGGCGAGGAATTTTTGCCGGAGTTGGAAATGACGATGACGGTCTCGCCCGGCCGCAGGCCGTATTGGCGGTCGTAGCGCTCGGCGACCTTGGTGCCGTAGCCGGCCAGGTTCTCGATGAAGCCGCCGGTGACGTCGGGAATGCTGCTGATGCAGACGAGGCCGCCGGCGCGGCCGACGAGTTCGCGCGCAATGATGTCGCTGTGGCCGCTGCCGAAGAGATGGAGGATGCCGCCCTGCGCGAGCGATTCACCGATGACCGGCCCGAGCTGCCGCAAGACGGGGGCGTTCACTGCGACGGCTTTTTCGAGCAGCGCGGTGGCGGTGGCGAGATAGCTGCCGGCGAGCGGGGACATGCGGGGAGTGTTGCGACAACGCGGCGGAGGCTGCACGACAAAAGTTCCGCGGCGCGGCGGTCCGTTTCCAAATTGACCGGCTGGGCCGGCTGGCGCTGTATGGCCGGGTGCGGCCGGGCCAGCCGCCAACCCCGCCTTCCCATGCGTTTCCTCTGTCTGTTCGTCGCCTTGCAGCTCGCCTTGCCGGCGCAACCCGCCGCGGGGATTGTCCCGATCGAGACGTTCACCCAGGCACCCAAATACTCCCAGGCCCGGCTTTCCCCGGACGGACGGTTCATCGCCTGCCTGCAGGATATCGACGGCGACCAGTGGCTCGTCATGTTGGATCTGGAAAAGAAGAAAAGCATCCGGGTGAATCCCGGCGTCACGGTCACCGGCCTGCGCAAGCGGGTCAGCGCGTTCCGGTGGATCAGCGACCGGCGGATCAGTTTCCTGTGCACCGTATTCGACGGCCAGGCCTTCACGGGCGTCAGCGCGGTGGACTACGACGGCAAGAACTGGGTCGCCTTCACCGGATCGGACGTGAACCCCTATGAGCAGAATCCCCTGCTCGCGACGCAGATCATCCACAGCTTTGGCGACGAGGATCAGAACGTGCTGATGCTGGACCGCGGCTTCAACGAGGGGCGGGATCTCGTATATCCTGACGTGATCAAGGTCAGCACCCGCTCGCGTTTTTCGGAGACCGTGGTGAAGAACCCCGGCAACGTCGTGGGCTGGGTGCCTGACCGCGCGGGCGTCGTCCGGGTCGGCATCACCCGCGATGGCCTGCGCAGCGGCGTGATCTACCGTGAAAACGAGCAGGCCAGGTGGCGCACCATGCCGCCGCCGGACGGGGCGCGCAGTGCCAGCCCGCTCGGGTTCAGTCACGACGGCAAGCGGCTCGTCGTGGCCGCCGAGAACGACCGCAAGCGGCGCGCGATCTATTACCACGACCTGGAGACGGGCAAACTCAGCGAGCCGATCGCCAGCGACGACCGGTTCGACATCATTCCCGAGCGCGGCGCCCCCTCGATTGATGGCGTGAGCCTGGCCGGGCCGGTGGTCTCCGACCTCGCCGAGGAGGTCATCGGCATCCGCTACATCACCGACGGGCCAAAATCGCTCTGGTTCGACCAGGGCTTCGGTCTGTTACAGCAGGCGATGGACGGGCTGCTCAAGGACACCGTAAACCTGATCATCAGCCGTTCGAAGGACGAGAAACGGTTCCTCGTGCTGGCTTTCTCCGACCAAAACCCGGGCACGTATTATCTCGTGGATCTCAAAGGGGAGAAACCCAGCATGTCGCGGCTCGGGAACCGCTATGAGGGAATCCCGGTGGGCACGATGATGCCGATGTATCCGGTCAAATACCCGGCGCGCGACGGCGAGACGATCCACGGTTACCTGACGCTGCCCCCGGGCGGCAAGAAGACCGGGCTGCCCTTCGTCATCATGCCTCACGGCGGACCCTTTGTCCGCGACACCTGGAAGTTCGACCCGATGGTGCAGTTCCTCGCCAACCGCGGCTACGCGGTCCTCCAGATGAATTTCCGCGGGTCGCCCGGCTACGGGGTCGAATTCTACCAGAAGGGCAAGCGCGAGATCGGCCGCGGCATGCAGGACGACATCGAGGACGGCACGCGCTGGCTGATCGAAAAGAAATTCGCCGACCCGGACCGCATCGCGATCGTGGGCGGCAGCTACGGCGGCTTCGCTGCGCTCTTTGCGCTCGGGCACAACCCGGAGCTTTACCGCTGCGGCGTTTCGATCGCGGGCGTGACCGATTGGACCGAGATCGTGAAGGAGCGGAAGGGCGAGGAATACAAGTTCGCCTACCAGTTTTTCCGCGAATGGATCGGCGACCCGAAGATCGAGCCGGACTTCCTGGCGCGCATCTCCCCGGTGAACTTCGCGGGGAAGATCACGGCCCCGGTCCTCATCGTCCAGGGCAAGGACGACAAGACCGTGCCGCCCAAGCAGGCGCGGAAGATGGTGGACGCGCTGGAAAAGGCCGGCCGGCCGCCGCAGCCACTCTACTTCTCAAACGAGGGCCACGGCTTCAACAAGGAGAAGAACCGGGCGAAACTGTTCGCGGAGATCGAGAAATTTCTGGCGAAGAACCTCGCGCCCAGGTCAGGCGGTTGATTCCCAGCGGCCGAAGATGCCGCAGGGAAGGACCTTCCCGTCGCGCCGGATCGGCAGGCCGACCTCGCCGCCGGAAATCCGGCCGCCGGCCCCGGACATGAGGCCGGCGAGCAGGTTGACGACGACGGTGGGCGAGAGGCGGGCGGTGTAGGCGTTGATCAGGACGAAGACCGGGCGGTCGCTCAGCACCTCCTTGCACTCCTTGAGCAGTTCCCAGAGGTGGTCCTCGAGCTTCCACATCTCGCCGGTGCTGCCGCGGCCGTAGGTCGGCGGGTCCATGATGATGGCGTCGTATTTGCGGCCGCGCTTGATCTCGCGGCGGACAAACTTGAGGCAGTCGTCGGTGATGTAGCGCACGGGCGCGTCAGCCAGGCCGGAGAGCGCGGCGTTTTCCCTGCACCACTTGACCATGCCCTCGGCGGCGTCGACGTGGCAGACGCTTGCGCCGGCGGCGGCCGCGGCGACGGAGGCGGCGCCGGTGTAGCCGAAGAGGTTCAGCACGTTCACCTCGCGGCCGGCGGCCTTCGCGGCCTTGATGCGGGCGGTGAACCAGTCCCAGTTGACGGCCTGCTCGGGGAAGAGGCCGGTGTGCTTGAAGCTGGTGGGGTGGATCTTGAAGGTAAGGTTGCCGTAACGGATGGACCAGTGGTCGGGCAGGGGCTTGCGGTATTCCCACTTGCCGCCGCCGGTCTCGCTGCGGTGGTAGAAGCCGTCCCAGTTTTCCCAGCGGCCGTTGCCGCCGGTGCGCGGCCAGATGATCTGCGGGTCGGGGCGCACGAGGGTGTAGGGGCCCCACTGCTCGTGCTTCATGCCCATGCCGCAGTCGAGCAGCTGGTAGTCCTTCCAGTTGTCGGCGACGATCAGGCCCGGGCGGTCAATGGTCATGCCCGGAGTAGACCGGGAAAATTCCAAACGCCAAACGCCAAATAACAAACCCGGCGTCGCTTTAATCAGGGTGGGAGGGGCTTTATGCCCCGACATGACACTTACGCCGCGGTCAGTCGGGGCATAAAGCCCCTCCCGCCACAGTCTCAAAGCTGCCGCGCGAGCTTCGTCTCGATCCCGTCCATCGTGGCGGGGAATTCCTTTTCCAGGTCCACGCCGTATTCCTGCGCCAGCACGAGCACGCTCCACAGGCAGTCGGAGAGCTCGTGGGCGAGCTTGCGGTCGACCTCGGCGGCCGGGCGGACGCCGGACTTGGCCATGACCAGCTTCATCAGGTCGCCAACATCGGCAACGAAGCCCTGCATGAGTTCCTCGCGGGTCCACGGTCGGCCGCCGCGGGCGGCGGCGGCCTCATTGAACCGCCGCTGCACTTCCAGGGCGCGGGCGGTGAGCTTGGCGAGGGTCACGGGCGGGCGGGCGACTTGAAATCGAACCCCCGGATGATGTCCTCGAGCAAGGGCAGCACGCTTTCGCTGCCGGGCTGGTCGCTCACCACCTCGCGCATGGTAAAGACGACCGCCATCTGGCTCTGGGCGAAATCCGGCGGCGCCAGGAAATAGACCACCCCCTCTTCGCGCTGCTTGATGCTGGCGGAAGGGCGGCTGAGCGACTTGGAGCGGGCATCGTAGCGCAGCAGCCGGTGCGGGCCGATGACGACGGGATTGCCCTTGGCGGCGGAGAATTTTCGCGTGGCGCTGAAGCCCTCGGTGCGCAGCAGCGTATCCTTGCGTTCAAGATAGGCCGCCGCGAACGCCGGCAGGTCGGCGGCCGGGGCCCCCTCCGCCTTGGCAACGAACACATAGAACTCCGCGCCCGTGCCCCGGGAAAACCCGCCGTCAGCCAGGTGCTGGAAATGCACGAGGTTTTTGTCCGGCAGGGAGGCGACCCGCCAGCTCTCGGGATCAAGTTGCATCGTGATCGTGAAGGCGCCGCCGTCGAATGCCCTGGTTTCGCGGGCGGGCAGGTGGACAAGCAGGCCGAGGCAGAGGATCGCCAGGATGGCGCGTTGGATCGGGGTCATGGTTGTGGGTGGTCGGGGTTGCGGTTGTTCAGGTGCCGTAGAGGCGGTCGCCGAAATCGCCGAGGCCGGGCAGGATGTATCTCTTCTCGTTGAGCCCGCGGTCGAGCGCGCCGGTGTGGATGGTCACATCCGGGTGCGCCTTTTGTAGCGTGGCGACGCCCTCGGGGGAGGCCACGATGCAGACAAAAACGATCTCCTTGCCGCCGGCGGCCTTCACGACGTCGACGGCCTGCGCGGCCGAGCCGCCGGTGGCGAGCATGGGATCGACGACGATGACGCGGGTGTTGGCGAGCGGCGGGAGCTTGCAGTAATAGCTGCGCGCCACGGCGGTCGTGTGGTCGCGCTCAAGGCCGACGTAACCGACGGAGACGTCGGGGAAAATGTCATGGAACGGCTGCAGCATGCCGAGGCCGGCGCGCAGGATGGGGACGACGACCAGCGGCCGGGCCAGCACCAGGCCGGTGAAGGGCTCGAGCGGCGTGTCGACGGATTTTTTTTCGGTCGCGAGGTCGCGGGTGGCGTCGAGCGCCAGCAGCAGCGCGATCTGGTAGCTCAGGGTGCGGAAGAGCGCCGGCTTGGTCGTCTTGTCACGCAGGTGGGTGAGCACGTGCGCGCCGAGCGGGTGGGAGAGGACATGGAGCTGCATGGTGGCGGGAGGTCAGGGTTGGAGGATCAAGGTGTGCTGAGTGGGACCGGGCAGCAGCGGCGTTGGTTCGCCCTTCACCCAAGCGTCGTGGCCGGCGCGGTAGAAGGGTGACAGCACATGGCCGCTCTGGCCGCCGGGCATATGGAAGAGCGCCTCGTCCTCGTGGCCGGGCGAGACCACGAGCCGCTCGGACTGGCCGAAGCGCGGGCCCTGCACGCGCGGCATGTCACTGTCGCCGGACATCTGGTCCGCCGGCATGTCGAGCAGGCGGGCGACCGGTTTGGGCAGGAAGCGGCCGAAGGGATGTTGCATGGCCAGCATGTTGCGCGCCCCCCAGGTGAAGTCGGCGAGGGGGCGGCCGGTCTTCGCGACATCCGCCAGCACTTCGTCGACCGCGGCCAGGAGCAGGGCGTCCCAGGACGGATGGGCGGGGTTGAGTAGTTTTTCCGGACGCTCGTGCACCAGTTGCCAGAGGGCATCTTCATACGGGAGACCCCACCAGTTGAAGGCGGCATACTCCTGTTGCGCCTGTCCGGCAAACGGCGCGAAGGCGCGCGCGGCGGTGTAGAGCCGGAACGCCCGCACCACGCGGTAGGCGACGGAGTCGGTGCCGGCGCGGCCGTTCCAGGCGCGCACCGCCGCGCGCAGGTCGGCGCGGGATTGGCTCTGGACGACCGCCCCGTCGGTCAGCACCTCGAGCAGGAGTTTCTGCCAGCGCCCGAGGAAAAGCGCGCGGTCGTCGAGCTGGATGGCGAGCAGGTCGGCGGGCACGGCCTTCTTGCCGGAGGCGACCAGCGCATGCAGCCCGTCGCGGATCTGGCCGCCGCGGGCGCCCTCATCGTAGCCACTGTCCCCGAGGATGGCGAAAGCCTCGCCTCCGAGGGCGCGGTTGTTGCCGCTCCAGAGGGCCCCGCCGGCCGGGTTGGTGACCACGGGAATATCGCCGGGGTTCTGGAAGCCATCCCACCGGCGGTCGCCATAACCCCAGGAGACCGGCAGGCGGCCGTCGTAGCCGACCCGGCGCGGCACCGCGCCGATGATCGTCCAGGCGATGTTGCCGCCGGCATCGGCGATGAGCATGTTCTCGTTGGGGATGCCCGAGCGATGGGCGATGGCGACCGCCTCGGCCGCGGTCTGCGCCGTCTCTATGTCCATGAAGTGCAGGTTGGTCGCGGCGGCATCATGGGCCGCCCAGCGCAGGACCAGCCCGCGGCCGTCCTTCGGTCCGTCGATGATCGGGCCCCAGCGGGTCCAGCGCGCCGCGAAGGGCACGGGTTTTTCGCCCTTCACCCGGATCTCTTCCGGACGATCCTCGATTTCCTTCCAGCCATGGGGGGTCTGGTAGAAGCTGTTCGCGGTGGTCTCCGTCGCGATCATGATGACATCCGTGGTATCGACGTAGGCGTCGGTGAAGCCCCAGGCGACCCGGCCGTTGCTGCCGACGGTGATCAAGGGGGTGCCGGGCAGGGTCACGCCGGCCAGGCGGTGCGGGCCGGCGGCATCGGTCCACTGCAGCACGGCGCGATACCAGATCTGCGGCAGGTTGTGGTCGAGATGCATGTCGTTCGCGAGCAGCGCGGCGCCGGTGGCGGTGTGGGCGCCCGCGAGGGCGAAGGCGTTGGAGCCGACCACGCGCTTGCCGGCGGGCTCTAGCGCGGCGAGGCCCGCGGGGGCGTCGCCGGCGGGCGCCGCGAAGCGCAGGGACGGCAGCGGGGCGGATGGAAACCTGCTGCCATCGAGCGCGGCGTCCCAGGAATTCCCGCGCGGCGCGAGGAACTCGAGCGTGGCGGTGCCCAGCTTCGAGCGGAGGGCATCGCGGTTGCGCTCAAAGTTGCCCCGGTAATCCTGGAGGTCGAACCACATGGCGTAGAAGCACAGCATCGTGTCCTCCTCGCGCCAGGGTTGGGGGGCGGCGCGGAGCACGAGGTATTCCCAAGGCACCTGGCCCAGCCCGGCCAGGCCGGCGTTGACACCGGCGGTGTAGGCGGCGAGCACCGCGCGCTCGGCCGGGGTCGCCGCGGCCACCACCTGCGCGGCGGTGCGGCGGAACCCGTGCAGCCGCGCCTCGCGGTCGATGTCGAGCGCCGCGCGGCCGAACAGCTCGGAAAGTTCCCCCGCGCCGCGCCGGCGCATGAGGTCCATCTGGAAAAACCGGTCCTGCGCGTGCACGAAACCCAGGGCGCGGGCCACGTCGGCCCGGGACGCGCCGGTGAGGGTGGGGACGCCCAGCGCGTCGCGCTCGATCTTCACGGGCGCCGTCAGGCCGGCGACGGTGCGCTCGCCGTCGAGCGGCGGCAGGCTACCGCGCATCTGCCACCAGCCCCAGCCCGCGGCGGCGAGCACGATCAGCAGCAACCCGCCCAGCGTGATGAGCAGCCAGCGGAGGATCTTGCGCCAGGCGGCCATGTTATTTTTCCCAGGCCCGGACGCTGACGGGATCGCGGCCCTCGTCGAAATCGAGGTAGTCAAACATGGTCATGACCGGCGCGGCCTCGAGCGCGCTTTCCTTGATGCGCTTGGCGAGCGTCTCGGCGGCGGCGTCGCGCCAGCCGCGCTTCATCATGAAGCTGTTCCAGATCTCGCACTCCTCGTCGGTGCGCGGGCCGCCCTTGGCCTCGGCCCAGGCAAGCAGTTCCCCGTCAGTGCCGCCCTGGAGCGCGCGGGCCTTGAGCTCGTCGTAATTCACGCGGAGAAAATTGCAGCAGCGGCTGTCGAAACCCTTGCCGAGGTTGGCGGCATAGTCGACGGCGGGCAGCGTCCCGGCGGCCTGGAGCCGGATCTTGTCGAGCATGCGGCCGAAGTAGACGAGGCGGCCAACCTTGACGTAGGGACTGCGGAGACCGGGGACGTTGGGCATGGCCCCAGAATTCCGCAGGGACGGGGCCGAGGCCAGAAGGAAAATATTTGCCCCGGCAATAACAGGTTAAGAGGCTGGGCACCCGGCCTAGCCGATGGGCCCATGGCCGGCAACCACCCCCGCTGATAAGGTCGCCCCAATGATAAACCCACGCCTTCTGTCCGCGGCGTTCGCCGCCCTGTTCACCCTCACCACGATCCGCGCGGCCGAACCCGCCATGCCGCTGCTGGCTCCGGCTGAGATCGGCTACCTGCACCGGCCCATCACTACCAAGTCGCCCGAGGCTCAGCGCTACTTCGACCAGGGCCTCGCGCTGCTGTTCTCGTTCGACCACGAAAACGCCACCCGCTCCTTCCAGGAAGCCGCGCGCCTCGACCCGGCCTGCGCGATGGCCTGGTGGGGCGTCGCGCTCGCGAGCGGCCCGCACATCAACTTCCCGATGGTCCCGCCGGACCGCGCCGCCCTGGCCTCGGCCGCGCTGGGCCAGGCGGCCAAGCACTCGGCCGGCGCCACGCCGGTCGAGCAGGCGCTCATCGCCGCGCAGGAGGCGCGCTTCGCCGACCCGTCGCCCGCCGACCGCAAGCCCCTCGACGAGGCCTACGCCGCCGCCATGCGCGAGGCTTGGAAAAAATTCCCGCAGGACGCCGACGTCGGCGCGCTCTTCGCCGAGGCGATGATGGACCTGCGGCCATGGGACCTGTGGCAGGCCGACGGTTCGCCGCAGCCCGGCACCGCCGAGATTGTCGCCACGCTGGCCGCGGCGCGTAAGATCGCCCCGCGCCACCCGTTCGCCCTGCATCTCACGATCCACACGCTCGAGGCCTCGCCGTCGCCCGTTCACGCGGCGGAGGCGGCCGACCAGCTGCGCGACCTGCAACCCGGCCTCGGCCACATGGTCCACATGCCGTCGCACATCGACGTGCTGCTCGGGCACTGGGAGAAGGCGATCGTGGCCAACACCCGGGCCGTCGAGGCCGACCGCCGCACGCGCGGGCGCTTCGGGTCGCCGCGCGGCTTACTCTGGCTCTACTTCGGCCACAACCGCCACATGCTGGCCTTCGCCGCGATGATGACCGGCCGCAGCGAGCTGGCGCTGTCGCACATGAACGCGCTCCTGGCCGAGCTGCCGGCCGACGAGGCGTGGTCGAAGGACTGGGGTTTTATCCGCGATTATTTCGGCCCGATGAAGATGGAGGTGCTTGTGCGCTTCGGCCGGTGGGACGAGGTGCTCGTCGCACCCGAGCTGGCGGAGAACCTGCCGATCTCCCGCGCCATGCGTCATGCCGCGCGGGCCATCGCTTATGCCGCCAGGGCCGAGCCGGCCAAGGCCCGCGCCGAACAGCAGGCTTTCGCCGCCGCGCGGGCGAGGGTCCCCGCCGAGGCCTTCTTTGGCAACAACGCCGCCAGCACCATCCTCGACGTGGCCGGGGCCATGCTCGACGGCGAGATCCTGCTGCGCGAGGGCCGCGACGAGGAGGGCCTGGCCCGCCTGCGCGAGGCCGTCCGCCGCGAGGGCCTGGTGCGCTACAACGAGCCGCCCGACTGGATCATTCCCGTCCGCCATGCGCTGGGCGCCGCGCTGATGAACCTCGGCCGCTACAAGGAGGCCGAGCAGGTCTATCGCGAGGACCTGAAAAAGTGGCCGGACAACGGCTGGTCGCTCTACGGCCTGGGCCGCACGCTCCAGCATCTCGGCCGCGAGTCCGAGGCCGCACCCATCCTGAAAAAATTCGACGAGATCTGGGCGCACGCCGACATCCCGCTGACCTCCTCCTGTCTCTGCCTGCCCGGAAAGTGACTGGATCCGGCCAGCCGGCTCAATCGCCGTAGTAGTAGGCGAGCGTGGCGATGAGCCCGAGCAGGAAGGTCGGCGCGTTGATCCAGAGCTGATGGAAAGGCACGGCGTAGTGGTGCACGGCCCAGATCACCGCCACGTGTTTCACCGCGATCAGCCCCCAGCAGATGAGGATGAACCGCTCCGCGCGCGGATCGCGCGGGACGGGCCGGTTCGTGTTAACCTCCTCCACGAAGGCATAGTCCGGCGCGGCCGGGTCACGAGAGGTGATCCACTGGAGGAGGTTGGCAAACATGGCGAAAACCTAGCCAGATCCGGCCGGAAAGGAAGTCCGCCCATGGTTCGGGCCCGAAAATACCTCGCCCGTCGGCCGGGGGCGGATAAATTGCCGGGCGTTTCCCGAGAGTGCCCGCCACGCCACGCCTATGAAAATCAACACCCCCGGCAATGAGATCAACTACCTGCTGCAGCAGACGCGTGTCCACCACATGCACCTGAGCAGCATGGCCGACCTCAAGGCCAACATGCTGCTCACCATGGCGTCGATCGTGGTCACGCTGGCCGCGCCGCAGGTCATGAAGGCCGGCTCGCAGCTGCCGTTGATCGTGCTGATCGGCTTCAGCCTGATGACCATCCTGCTGGCGGCCTACGCGGTCATGCCCAAGCTGCCGTTCACCGGGCGCCACAGCGCCGTGCCCGAGGTGCAAAACCCGCAGTTCAACCTGCTGTTTTTCGGCGACTTCACCGGCCTGACCTATGCGCAGTTCGAGGCCGAGATGACACGGGTGATGAACGACCCCTCGCTCGTCTACCAGGCGCAGGTGCGGGAGATCTACACGCTCGGCGTCTTCCTCGCGCAGAAAAAATACCTCTACCTGAAGCTCGCCTACACGACGTTCATCATCGGCCTGTTCGCGAGCTTCATCACGCTGCTGGTGACCGGCCGGGGCTGAGCCGGGCGATTCTGACTGGCAGCGGGCGCGACCGTTGCGGCCAAACGCCCGGCGGGCAGCCTCGGTCGAACCCCGCTTATCCCATGCGTCCCTGCCTGTATCTTTTGCTGGCGGTCCTGGCTGCTGCCCAGACCCCACCGCCGGCCGCCGATTTCCGCAACCGGCCCATGCCGGCGCCGCGCGACGTGAAGCTGCCCGACGAGCGGCTGCGCGACTCCTGCGTCTGGGTCGATGAGGCGACCCAGACCTATTACCTGGTGAGCGCGGGTCGCCGCGGGCCGAACGGTCGTGCCACGGTCGTCCAATATAACAGCAAGGACTTGGTGACATGGAACGGGCCGCGCGTGATCTTCGAGATTCCCGAGGGCTTCTGGAGCAACCGCGGCATCTGGGCGCCTGAGCTGCACCAATACAAGGACAGGTTCTACCTCTTCGTCACCTTCGACTCCGACCACAAGCTCGCCGAGCAGTGGCGCGACTGGCTGCCCCGCGTGAAGCGCGGCTCGCAGGTGCTGGTGGCGGACAAGGTGGACGGACCGTTCCGGGCGTCCGATCTCACGAAATCCACGCTGCCACCGGACATGATGACGCTCGACGGCACGCTTTGGGTGGAGGACGGCGTGCCCTATATGGTGTTCTGCCACGAATGGGTGCAGATCAAGGACGGCACGGTGGAGTATGTGCAGCTGACGGACGACCTCTCGGCGACCGCCGGCGAGCCGAAGCGGCTCTTCAACGGCAGCGATGCGGCCTGGAGCAGGAAGTCCGACCAATACGGCTGCCACGTCACTGACGGGCCCTGGCTTTACCGCACCAAGACCGGGAAGCTGGTCATGCTGTGGACCTCCGGCGGCCATACCGGCTACACGACGGGCATCGCAATATCCGAGAGCGGCAAGCTCGCCGGGCCGTGGAAACAGCAAGCCGAGCCGGTCTTCGGCGCGCATGGCGAGGACGGCGGCCACGCGATGCTTTTCAACCGCCTCGACGGCCGGCTGATGATGATCCTGCACTCGCCGAACGTCGTGCCCAAGGAACGGGCGGTCCTCTTGGAGATGGATGACCTTGGCGACACGCTCCGCGTGAAATCCCCCGCAACGCGCTAGCCGAGGATCGTCAGCACGATGCCGGTGAGCACGCCGAGCACGGCGAGGAATTTCTGCCGGCTGTTGACTTCGCCGAACAGCAGCAGGCCGCCGGCGAACGCCACCAGCACGCTGCCCCGGCGCAGGCTGGCGACCATGGAGACGAGGGCGTCGGGGTTGCGCAGGGCGTCGAAATAGACGAAGTCGGCCAGCAACAGCGCGAACGAGACCACCAGGATGCTCCAGCGCCAGTGGAAGACGTGGCGTTGCCACAGGCGCAGCTTCCAGCCGACGGCGAGCGGGAGGAACAGCAGGGCGAGGTAGATGGAGAACCAGCACTGGACGGTGGCGGCGTCGAAGCCGGCGCGGCCGAGCAGGAACTTGTCGTAGAGCCCGCTCATCGCTCCCAGCAGCGTGCCAGCGAGGATAAAGCCGACCCACTTGTCGCGGTGGAAGTGGATGCCCTCGCGCGAGCCGGCCAGCGACAGGCCGACGAAGGAGCCGAGCGTGATCACGATCCCGAGGCCCTCGAGCCAGCTCGGTCGTTCGCCGAGCACGAGCACGGCGCCGAGGAGCGTCCACATCGGGCCCGTCGCGCGGATCGGTGAGGCGAGCGACACCGGCAGGTGCTTGATCGCGAAATAACTGCAGACCCACGAGGTCGCCACGAGCGCGGACTTGGCGAGCAGCAGCAGGTGCTGGTGCCAGGTCAGCGGGGCGACGAGCAGCGTGGCCGGCAGCGAGCTGGGCGCGGCGTGGGCCACGGTCATCAACAGCGTCCAAGCGGTGGCGCTGCAGACATTGGCGAAGAACAGCACGGGCAGCACGGCGTTGTCGCGCACGGCGTGCTTGGTCCCCAGTTCATAGAACCCGAGGAACAGCGCGGACAACAGGCTGGCGGCGATCCAGTGCATGAAAGGGCGAGATGTGACGGTCCCGGCCGGATCGGGCAAGGAGACATTGGACGGCTGCGTCCCGGGATCCCCCTGGATCGGTGACGGTCACAGAATTCTCTTCGCGCCGGCCGCGGAGCCGCTAGGCTGCGCCCCATGCCCCGCCGTCGCGCCGTCCAACCCTGACGCCCGGTCGTCTTGTCCGCCGTGCTGTCAAAAATTCCGGTTCCCTGGCGGGTCGCGCTGTTCTTGTCCGCCGCGGCCGGCCTGAATTATGCCGATCGCACGGCGCTCTCCTCGGTCATCCCGCCGTTGCGCGCAGACTTGGGGGCCACGGACGCCCAGATCGGCTGGGCGGGATTGTTGTTTTTGTGGAGCTATGCCGTGTTCTCGCCCATGGCGGGGAACCTGGCGGACAAAATCTCCCGCACGCGCATCATCCTCTGGAGCCTGGTCGGCTGGAGCCTGATCACGCTCGGCACGGGCTTGGTGACAGGGGTCACCTCCCTGCTGGTCATGCGGGCCGCACTGGGGGTGGCGGAGAGTTTTTATCTGCCGGCGGCGGCAGCCCTGCTGGGCGACCACCACGGCGCAGCCACGCGCGGTAAGGCCATGGGGCTGCACATGCTCGGCCTGAACCTGGGGGTGTTGCTCGGCGGCAGTTTTGCCGGACTGTTGGCGGAATATTTCGGCTGGAGGCCCGGCTTCTGGGTGCTGGGCGGCGCTGGCCTGGGCCTGGCCTGTTTTTCCCGGTTCTTTCTCGTCGACGGGTCGGTGATGGGGCGGGTGCAGGCCGAGGCCACCCCGAGCCGGCCGAGGCCGGCCCAGGCCTGGGGTTACCTGCTGCGCACGCCCACTTTTCATGGCATGCTGGTGAGCGCCATGGTCGCCGGCGTGGCTTCGTGGACCTTCCTCAGCTGGCTGCCGCTCTTTTTCTCCGAGAACTACGGCCTGAAACTCGGGGCGGCTGGCCTGGCGGGGGTCGCGCTCTACAAGGCGCCGGGCTTGGTCGGGACGGCGCTGGGCGGCTGGGTTTCGGACTTCGCGATCCGGCGCGACCCCCGAGGCCGGATCATGGTCAAGGCCCTGTCGTTCCTGGTGAGCAGTCCTTTCCTTTTTTTCTTCATCGGCGCCCCGAACCTTGTCCTCGTGGCAACCACTCTCGTCTTCACCTCCCTGATCCGCGCGGTGGGCGTGCCCAGCGAGCATGCGATATTGTGCGAGGTGGTGCCCGCCCAGTTTCGCTCCACGGCGGTCGGCCTCTACAACACCTGCGGCTCGGCGGCCGGCGGGATCGGAGTGTTGCTGGCGGGGTTGTTCAAGCAGGATCTCGGCCTCAACCTGATCTTCGGCGCCTCTTCTGCGCTATATCTCCTGGCCGGCCTGGTGCTGCTCGCGGTCCACCGGTATTGCATGCTGCGCGACATGGCGCGCGCCCAGCGCCACGAGCCGTCGGCGGCCTGAGCCGCGCCCGGTGTTCGGTCTTGCCGGAGTCCGGGCCGCTGGCGTATACCTTGCCGCCTTATGGGACGCCAATGGCTTCATGCGAAACGCGCGATCGTCAACCTGAAGAAGGGCCAGACGGTCGGCAAACTCGTCAAGGAAATCACCGTGGCCGCCAAGCTCGGCGGCGGCGACCCCGCCGGCAACGCGCGGTTGCACGCCGTCCTCGAGAAGGCCCGCAAGGCCAACGTCACGCGCGAGGCCATCGAGCGCGCCATCGCCAAGGGCACGGGCTCCGGGGGCGACAAGAGCTCCCTGGACCACGTCGTCTTCGAAGGCTACGCGCCGCACAAGGTGCCGGTGGTGGTGGAGATTTACACGGACAACCACCAGCGGACTGCCCCGGAAATCCGCAATCTCTTCAAGAAGGGCGTGCTGGGTGCGGCCGGCAGCAACAAGTTCCTGTTCGACCACGTCGGCATCGTCGAGGCGCACACGGCGGACGCCGCCGCCGACCTGGAGGCCGTGGCCATCGAGGCCGGCGCCAATGATTTCAGCCCGCTGACCCACGCGCAGAACGACGACATCCCGGAGGGCGCCACCGGCGCGCACTTCGTCACCGACCGCACCGCGGTGCACGCGGTCTCCGTCTGGCTCAAGCAGCACGGCTGGCATGTCATCACGAGCGAGATCGGCTACGTGGCCAAGCAGTATCCGGTGCTCGACGACGCGCACCGCGCCGAGGTGGGCGAATTCCTGCAGGAAATCGAGGATCACGACGACGTGCAGCGCGTCTGGGCCGCCGTTAAATAAAAATCCCCGCACCGGAGAGGTTGCGAGGGGGAGGGAAAAAACGCCGGCTCAAAGAGCCGGCGTTGAGGGGAGAGGAAGCAGTAACGAAATCGTTACTTCTTCTTTTTCTTAGCGGCTTTCTTAGCCTTTTTCTTTTTAGCCATGACGCAGTGTCGTAAAAATTTTGCGCGGTTGCACTAAAAATATCGCGGTTCGTGAAAATATTTTCCGCGCGAGAAAATCCGAAAATATCGCGCGGGAAATAATTTCTTCGCGCAGCGCGCGTGAAAATTCAGCGACCGTAAAGCGTCGCAAGCTCGCGAAGATAATTTGTCGTCCCGCCGAAAAACTTCTCGAGCGCGGCGGCGCGATAGCGCCACTGCCAGTTGCCCTCGGCCTTCGAGGGCGTGTTGAAGCGGGCCGCGCTGCCGAGTGAAAAAACATCCGGCAGCGTGACGATGGCGAGGCGCGACGCGCTCGCGTAGCTCGCGCGGATGAAGTCCCACGCCACATCCTTGCCGTCCACGCGCAGGTAGCGGCGCACGTAGTCGCGCTCCGGTTCGGGCGCGGCCTTATACCAGCCGGCGGTGGTGTCGTTGTCGTGCGTGCCGGCGTAGATGACGGAGTTCGGCGTCGCGTTGTGCGGCAGATAGCCGTTCTTCGCGTCGCTGCCCCAGGCAAACTGCAGCACGAGCATGCCGGGCAGGCCCGAGTCCTCGCGGAGCTGCACGACGGAGTCGGTGAGCACGCCGAGGTCCTCGGCGATGATGCGGGCGGCGGGGAACGCAGCTTGGAAGGCGCGGAACAGTTCGAGGCCCGGGCCGGGCACCCATTCGCCGACGCGGGCGTTTTTCGCCGGGTAGGGGATGCGCCAGTAGGCGTCGAACCCGCGGAAGTGGTCGATGCGGACGATGTCGCAGACCTCGAAGGTGGCGCGCATGCGGGCCAGCCACCAGGCGTAGCCGTCGGCCCGGTGGGCGTCCCAGCGGTAGAGCGGGTTGCCCCACAGCTGGCCGTCGGCGGAGAAATAGTCCGGCGGCACGCCGGCCACGGCGAGCGGCAGGAAGGTCTTGGGATCGAGTTCGAAGAGGCCGGGATTCGCCCAGGCGTCGGCGGAGTCGCCGGCGACAAAGATCGGCAGGTCGCCGATGACCTCGATACCGCGTTCGCGGGCGGCGGCGCGGACGAGGGCCCACTGGCCGAAGAACAGATACTGGCCGAACTGGTAGGCGGCGATGGCGTCGGCGAGCTGGCTGCGCAGCGGGGATTTCTTGGCCCGCGCGAAATCCCGGGCCTCCAGCGGCCATTCCCACCAGGCGATGCCCTTGAAATGATCCTTCAGGGCGCGGAAGCAGGCGTAGGCCTCGAGCCAGTCCGCGTTCTTTTTGCAGAAGGCGGCAAAGTCGCCGTAGGGCAGGGCCGGGCGCCTGGCCTTGAACTGGGCGTAGGCTTTTTCGAGCAGGCGGGGCTTGAGCTGGTAGATCGCACCGTAGTCGGTCTGGTCCGCGGACAGCGCGGCGAGCGGCGCAAGGTCGCTGGCCTCAAGCAGGCCGGCGCGGACGAGAGCGGCGAGGTCGACGAGGTAGGTGTTGCCGGCGAAGGCGGAGAAGCACTGGTAGGGCGAGTCGCCGTAGCCGGTGGGGCCGAGCGGGCAGACCTGCCAGTATTTCATGCCGGCAGCCTGGAGGAAATCGAGGAAGCGCACCGCGTGCTGGTCGAAGACGCCGCAACCCTGGTCGCCGGGCAGGGAAGTCGGGTGCAGCAGGACGCCGGCGCCGCGGGCCTGCAACCAGTTGAACAGAGGCAAGGGCGCGGTGACGGGCTTCGACGACGGACGTTTCACAGGGAGATGAGAACGAGGAACGAGAACGAGAACGAGAACGATTTTACCGGCGACGGGCGTTCTGTTGTCGTGACCGGTGTGGGCTGCGCGCTCACATGCGTCTCTGACCGCGAGCCGCGCTTGCCCCGGAATTCCCATTGGAAGGGTGCCTGTCGCCAGTCACGGTGCCAATCGACCGCAGGATTTGCCTCCGTTGATGGCGGCTGCGCATCCCGGATGCTGCAGATCGCATGAATCAACCTAGACGATCAATCCTCTCTTCGACGGTCGCGTTTTTCGCTGTCGCATTTACGTCAGCGGGCGCCGCCGCCTCTCCTGGGGCAAAAAGCAACGAATACTCGATCAACTCCACCTTTAGCGCATCAGGCGGCGTCAAGATGGAGGCGTTTGGACGGAAGTTTCCCCAGATACACTCCAAGGAACTCGCGCTGACACTGAAAGGTGAGTGGCAGGCATGGGGCAACGGCGCGGCTTCCATCGGGCTCTTCGTCCAGCGGATGGAGTTCAAGCAGGATGACCTTGTGAGCGGGGTTCCGGTCATTGCCAAGCCAGGCACAACGGTGGCAGGGTGGTGGACCCTGCCGTTTCCGCAAAAGCTGCAAACCACCGGGGTGGAGCTGAACTACCAACGGCAGATAGACGAGTGTTGGACTGGAATGCTACAGGTCATCCCCTCATGGCGCGTGGCAGGTGCGGCGACGCTTGCGGACAAGGGATTTGGCGGCACTGTCACTGTCTTGGGAATCTGCGCTGTGCGGCCCGGCTTGCAGGTCGCCCTAGGAGCCAGCGGGGATTCGCTGGCGGAGGGCGACAATTGCTTGGTGCCGGTGGTCGGCGTGGATTGGCGGATTTCACCCCATTGGCGCCTGGCCTTCGGTTTGCCGCGGACAGGCCTCTATTTCACGCCGACGGAGAATCTTGAGATGGGAGTGGTGGGCGAGGGCGCTTGGACGACGTATTACGTGCAGGATCCCGGAGCGCCAGACCGTCAGACATATTCCCTGGGTCAACCGCTCACCAATTTGAAGATGGAATCCGCCGAGGCCCGGGTGGGTCTGCAGATCAATTGGCAGGCGAATCAAAGCATCGGCTTCTCCCTGACCTGTGGCGCGGTGGGTTTGCGGCGGATTAAGTATCCGGACCGCAACCTGACAGTCAAAGCCGACAACTTTGACGGCGGATACCTCTCAATCGGATTGAACCTCAAGTTCTGAGGATTGGTGTCTGCCCCCATGAATTTTCAGGTTGCAACCAAGTTGGCGAGAATCGTCGGCATATGGATACTTTCCCTTGCCGGCTTCGCTGTGGCCATGGGCGCACTGGTGGCCTACGAGCCTTTTTTTAGTGAACCCGTCGCGACGAGAACGACGCTGGCCAACCAGCAACTGCACCCGCTGGCGCTGCAGGTGCATGCCTTGAGCGGCGGAGCCGCGATGCTGCTGGCGCTTGTCATCGCGGGGACATTCAGGTGGCGCATGTCCATTGAGGGGCATCGATGCCTGGGTTTTCTCTATGCAGGAGCAGCCCTCCTCTCAGGGGTGACGGGCCTGTGGATATCCCCGGGCGTCGAGGGTGGTATTTGGGCACAAAGCGGATTTGCGCTGGCCGGACTACTATGGCTCGCAACCACTGCGCAGGGTGTATGGGCAGTATGGAAAGGCCGTCGGCTGAGACACAAGCGGGCCATGGTCCGCAGCGCGGCATGGCTGTTTGCGGCGGTCAGCCTTCGGCTACAGATGGCCGTGGTTGAATGGCTGAACCTGCCTCCGCTCACGGCCTATCCGGTGGTGGCCTGGACGAGCTGGGTGCCCAATCTCCTCTGGGTCGAGTGGAGGCTCCGTCGCCCATGAACCTTCCCATCATCCCTCGCTCCGCGGCCAATGCCCGCGCGCTCACGCGACTCAAGGCCGACCTCTATGATCTCGCGTGGGAGCTTGAGCAACGGGGGCGAATGCGCGCCGCGCGAATTGCCGTCGCCGTCGCCGGGCGGATCGACGAGTCGCTCGCGCCACGCATCGCCCCCGATCCGCCCGCTTCCGCCGCCAAATTTGCCCTTGTGTGGCCCGCGCGCGCGCGTCCGACTCCTAGACCCGGTCCCCAGTGATTGCGCCCATGGCCAAGCTCTCGTTGCTCGATTCCTCCGCCCACCTCGGCTTGACCACGCCGCAAACACACCCGTGGCGGCGCCGCTGGTTCGGTTCGCGCGACTACTGGATCGCGCAGGGCGTCGGCTGCGGCGGCTTCATCGCGTTGACGTTGCAGAGCTTGGCGAACCCCATTCCGGGAAACACGTTCGTCGATGCCGTCTGCACGGTCGCGCTCGGCATCCTGACCACCCACGCCCTCCGGATCCTCCTGCTCGTCTTCCGCCAGCGCAACCACTCCTGGGCCGCGCTGGCCCCGCGGATTTTTGGCGCTTGGCTGGCCGCGAGCCTGGCGATGGCCGGCTCGTTCAGCCTGACCAGCGTGGGCTGGCTCTATGCCGACGAACTCGCCGCCGGCACGCTCGTCCAGGGCGAGCGCAACCTCGTCGATGGCTGGGCGGCCTACAACGCCATGCTCACGTGCGCTCTTTTTTTCGTCGGCGTCTGGCTGAGCCTCTACTTCGGCTACCACTACTACCGGCAGTCGCGTGACAACGCCGAGGAACGCCTCCGTCTCGTGGCGCAGGTTCGCGAGGCCGAGCTGCGCGCCCTGAAATCCCAGCTCAAGCCCCACTTCCTTTTCAATTCTCTCAACACCATCCGCGCCCTTATCCCGCGAGATTTGCCTGCCCCGCGCCACGCGGTGACGGCGCTCTCGGAACTATTGCGTGCCGCCCTCCGTCAGGGCGACCGCCCGCTCATCCCCTTCCGCGCCGAGATGGAGCTGGTGGACTACTTCCTCGCCCTCGAGCAACTGCGCCACGAGCCCCGCCTTCGCGTGCGCCGCGCCATCGATCCCGCGACGCTCGATTGCGAGATTCCTCCCCTCATCGTCGTCACGCTCGTCGAGAACGCCATCACCCACGGCATCGCGCGCCGCCCCGAGGGCGGCGAACTCGTCGTCACCGCGACCCGCACGGGCGCCACGTTTGCGATCATCGTGCAAAACCCCGGCCGCATCTGCGGCGACTCCGACTCGCACCGCGTGGGCCTGCGCAACATCCGCGCCCAGGTCGCGCTCTGCTTCGGGCCTTCCGTCCAGTTTGAACTCACGGAGGACGGCATCGACACCGTCACCGCCCGGCTCCAAGTGCCGTGCGTCGAAGCCGCGATCCCCGTCGCCCCATGAGAATCGTGCTCATTGATGACGAATACCTCGCCCGCAAGGAACTGCGCGCCCTGCTCGGCGATTTTCCCGACGCCGAGATTGTCGGCGAGGCCAGCCACTGCGCCGAGGCGCTGCCGCTCCTGAAACGCACGCGCCCCGATCTCATCTTCCTCGATATCGAGATGCCCGGCGGCACCGGCTTCGACCTGCTCGCTCAGCTCACCGAGCCGCGGCCCCGGGTGATTTTTGTGACCGCCTACGATGCCCACGCGCTGCGGGCCTTCGAGGTCAACGCCCTCGACTACCTGCTGAAACCCATCGTGCCCCGGCGCCTCGCCGCCGCCTACCGCCGCGCCGCCAGTCCCGCGCCCATCGAGGAGAAGTCTAAAACTCCGCCGCCCCTGCCCATCCTCGGCGAGGACGATCAAGTGCTGCTCCGCGACGAGAAACATTGCGTCTTCGTGCCCGTGAACCTCATCCGCCTGCTCGAAGGCAACGGCAACCACACCCGCCTCGTCTGCGAGCAACGCGAGATCGAGGTTTACCGCACGCTTGTGTCGTTCGAGGAGCGCCTGCCCAAGTCGATCTTCCTCCGCGCCAATCGCGCGCAACTGGTGAACCGCCTCTTCATCAAGAAAGTCGACCCGTGGTTCAGCGGCTCGCTCAAGGCGATCCTTACAGATGGCACAGAGGTGGAGTTTTCGCGCCGGCAAGCGCAATTGTTTCGCGAGCGGATGGAGCTGTAGCGGACCTGCTCACCAGCCGGCGGCCTGGCCGTCCTTGCGGGATTCGCTGGCGCCGAGGTAGGTGCCGTTCTTCTGATCGCGCGCGATCGCCTGGTAGCCGCCGAAGCCGCCGTTGCCGATGCGGATGACGTGGCCGCGCTGCAGCAGACCGCGCACGCTCTCGTAGGGCACGCCGCTCTCGACCTCGACGTAGCCGCCGTCGGTCATCTTCGGGTTGTCGTAGTCCGAGGAACCCTCGTGCTGCCAGCGCGCGGCGTCGCCGGCTTCCTGGAAGTTCATGCCCCAGTCGATCAGGTTGCAGACGACCTGGACGTGGCCCTGCGGCTGCATGGCGCCGCCCATCAGGCCGAAGGAGAGCCACGGCGCGCCGTCCTTCATGATGAAGGCGGGGATGATGGTGTGGAACGGGCGCTTGCCGGGCGCGTAGTCGTTGGCGTGGCCGGCGCGGAGGGTGAACATCTCGCCGCGGTCCTGGAACGTGAAGCCGAGGCCGGGCACGGTGATGCCGGAGCCCATGCCGCGGTAGTTGCTCTGGATGAGCGAGACCATGTTGCCGGCGGCGTCGGCGGTCGTGAGGTAGATGGTGTCGCCCTCCTGCACGGCGGGGTTGCCGGCGTCGTAGCTGCGGCCGGCCTTGTCCGGGTTGATGAGCTTGCGGCGCTCAGCGGCGTAGGCCTTGGAGAGCAGGCCTTGCAGGGGAATTTTGTTGAAGTCGGGGTCGGCGTAGAATTTGGCGCGATCCTCGAAGGCGAGCTTCTTGGCCTCGACCATCAGGTGCAGCGCCTCGGGCGAGTTGTAACCGAGCGCCTTGAGGTCATAGCCCTCGAGGATGTTGAGCATCTGGAGCGCGGCGATGCCCTGGCTGTTGGGCGGCAGTTCGTAGACATCGTAGCCGCGGTAGTTGACGGAGACGGGGTCGACCCAGGTCGACGTGTGCTTCTCGAAGTCGATTTTGCGCAGGTAGCCGCCGTTGGCGCGCATGAAGGCGTCGATCTGGTCCGCGATCACGCCCTTGTAGAAGGCGTCGCGGCCGCCGGTGGCGAGCGCGGTGAGCGTGTTGGCGAGGTCGGGATTCTTGAAGATCTCGCCTTCGGCCGGCGCGCGTCCGTTCGGCGCGTAGGTGGCCAGGAAGGCGCCGGGGAATCTGTCGGCCTGGGCGTTGCGGACGCCGGTGCTCCAGCCGTAGGCGATGTATTGGGTGACGGGAAAGCCGTCCTTCGCGTAGCGGATGGCGGGGGCGAGCACGTCCTTCATCGGGAGCCGGCCGAACTTGCCGTGCAGCTGGAACCAGCCGTCGACGGCGCCGGGCACGCTGATGGGCAGGAAGCCGCGCGGCGGGATTGTGTCGCGGCCGAGTTTGCCCAGGTCGGCCATCAGCTGTTCGCGGGAGAGCCCGAGGGGTGAGCGGCCGGAGGCGTTGAGGCCGTAGAGCTTTTTATCGGCGGCGCTCCAGACGATGGCGAAGAGGTCGCCGCCCATGCCGTTGCCGGTGGGCTCCATGAGGCCGAGCGTGGCGTTGGCGGCAATGGCGGCGTCGACGGCCGAACCGCCGGCTTTCAATACATCAAGCGCGACCTGCGTGGCCAGCGGGTGCGAGGTGGCGGCCATGCCGTGTTGGGCGATGACCTGGGAGCGGGTGGCGAAGGCGCGGCCGTTGACGCGGTCGGGTTGGGCCGGGAGCGGCAGACAGAGAACGGCCGACAGAAGGCAGAGAGCCGGAATCAGGCGACGGGGGGCAGTCATGCCGGCAGGCTGGCGTCCGGCCCGCGCCGGGTCAACTGGCGACCCGGCGCAATGGCCTTACTTGAATTCTTTGCGCAGCCAGTCCTCGAGCAGCATCTTGTCGTAGAAGAACGCCTGGTCGGAGCCGATGCGCCGGCCGGTGTTCTGGAAATCCAGATTGGTCAGCGTGCGCGTGCCCTGTTTGACGACCTGGCCGGCGGCATCCATGACCGCAAAGGTGAGTTCCATGCGGGGAATGTAGATGCCCCGGATGATGCGGACGCGATCCACACTGGAGCCCGGCAGGAAATCGCCCGCCAGGTCGATGTCGGTGAAGGTGACGTGCAGCTTCTGGCCGGCCGCGAGGCTGGCCGGGGCGTTTTCCTGCAGCCAGGTGCGCAGCGACGCGAGGGCGTTCTGGTCGGTGGAGCCGCCGAGGGAATCACGCACATCGCGGAAATCATCGGGGTTCTGGAACTCGACGGTGATATCGGCGGCGGTGACCCCGTTCGGCGCGGAGGGGGTGGTGCAGCCGGCCAGCAGGAGGCCGGCGGCCAGCAGGGACAGGGTGGTGCGGGTATTCATGGGGGGATGAGACCGCAGGAATCTAGCCAGGTTGCCGCCACCTGCCAGTGGGATTTCCTTCGGGCAAGCCCGGCAAAACAAAGCCCGCCGGGCCGGGGCCGGGCGGGCGGAGGGGGAAAGCCGGACGGTTTACTTCGTCTGCCGGAGCGTGATCTCGCCGTTCATGGTGGAGACCTTGATGTCGACACCGCCACCGTTGAGCGTGCCCGTGACAAGCTTGCCACCGGTGATGGGGGGCATCGGGGCGCGCGGCGGGCGCGGGGCGCGCGGGGCGACGGCCGGGGTGGGCGTGTCCTCGCCGGTGCTTTCCTTCACGGCGCGGGCGACTTCGCGCTGCACCTCACGGGCGACATCACGCGAGACCTGGACGGCGACGCGGGCGGCATCGGCGGCGGCGGCCGCCGCGGCGCGGGCGGTCTCCTCATGGCCATAGCCATAACTGTAGCCGCCGGACTTGCTGCCCTCGGACTTGGTCTTGAGCGCGTCCTCGGCGAAGTCGGTGAGGATGGAGCCGTTGTGGGTGCGCATCCGGATGTTGGCCTTGGTGTCGGCGGGCAGGCGCAGGTCGACCTCGCCGTTCATGGAGGTGATCGAGATGGGCTTCTGCGGGGCCTTGGCGTAGATGGCGCGGACCTCGCCGTTCATGGTGTTGATGACCGCGGAGCCGACGAGGCCCTCGAGCCGCACCTCGCCGTTCATGTTGTTGATCTCGACATCGCCCTCGACGCCCTGGACGACGAGGTCGCCGCCGGCGTCGGTCTTGAGGTTCAGCGCGATGCGACGGGGCACCGAGATCTTGAAGTCGGCATCGTGGCCGCCCCAGGGATTGTCCCCGGCGAGGCTGAGGGTGACGACGTTGTCCTTCTCGGTCAGCTCGAAGCTGACCTCGTTGTCGAGCCGGCGCAGGGCACCGGGGCGGGCGGGCTTGGAGTTTTTCTGGTTCAGCGTGGACTCGACCGTGACGGTGTCGCCGTCGACGCCGGTGATGCGGATGTCGGCCCAGGGCACGTCCAGGCTGAGGGTGGCGGGCTTGTCGGGCGCGGAGAGCTTGACGGTGGCGGTGGAGCCTTCGTCTTCGGCGCGCGCCAGCGGGGCGGCGGCCAGGCTCGCGAGGAGCACGAAGCGGAGGAGTTGGGCGGGGATGTTGGTTTTCATGTGAGAAGGGGCTTGGCGGCGGGCTTGAGGGTGGCGGAGGGAGAGGCGGCGGGATTGGCGGGCAGGCGCAGCACGGCGAGGGCGCGGCGCGCGGCGTCGCGGACATTGAGGTCAACCGCCTCATCGCGGGAAAGTTTCTCAAAAACCGGCTCGGCCGCCCGGTCGCGGGCGTCGGTGAGCAGCTCGATCATGGCGACCTGCACCAGCGGGGCGCGCTCGCGGGGGAGCGCGGAGAGCACGCCGGCGCGGACAAGCGAGTCTTCGGAGTGCTGGGCCAGGGCCTCGACGGCGGTGAGGCGGACATTGATGGAGGGATCGAAGGCGAGCGCGCCGACGAGGTCGGTGAGCACCTTGCGGTCGGGGGTCTTGAGATCCATCTTGGCCAGCACGGTCTGCAGGCGGTCGCTGGTGGACTGCTGCTGGAGGAGCGAGTAGGTGACGAGTTCGCTCATCGAGTTGACCTGGGCCTTGAGCGCCGCGAGCTCGGCCTTGGCGGCATCATCGGCGACGACGGCGGGCTTGGCCAGGTAGTGCTGGCCGGCGAACAGGCCGCCGATGAGCAGGGCGAGGGCGAAGGCGAACTGCAGCGCGGGCTGGTCGGGCAGGAGCGCGGCGAAGAAGCGGTCGATCCGGCCGCGCGCGAGGGCGAACGGGCTCGGGGCGTCGGCCTCGCGCTGGTGCGTCTCGAGCATGGCGTAGAAATTCTCGCGCAGACGCGGGCTGGGCTCGGCGGCGGGGAGGCCGTCGAGCTTGCGCGTCATTTCCTGGAGGGCGGCCCATTCGCGCTGGCAGGCGGGGCAGTTGGCGAGATGGGCGCGGAGCTGGGCGGACTCGTCGGCGGGCAGCGAGCCGTCCTGGTAATCGATGAAGTTGTCCTGGACGCGTTGGCAGTTCATGGGAGGTCCTCGGTGGTGTGGTGAGGGCGGTCAGGCCGCCTTTTCCTTGCGGATCTTGAAATAGACTTCGCGCAGCTCCTTGAGCGCGCGGTGGGCGCGGACCTTCACGGCGCCGACGGAACAGTCGAGGAGCTTGGCGATCTCCTTGTGCTCGAGGTGCTGGAGGCGCGAGAGCACGAGGACCTCGCGGTGTTCGAGCGGGAGGCGGGCGAGGGCGGTGCGGAGCAGCACGACGTCCTCGGCGGTGGCGGCCTGGTCGGAGGGCTGAGGGCCGGCGTCGGGCTGCTCGAGCAGGTCGACGGGGTCGGTGGGCGTGGGGGTGGAAGCGTGCTTGCGGAAGTGGTCGGCGGCGACCTTGCGGGCGAGATGGTAGATCCAGGCGGAGAACTTGCCCTCGTCGCGGTAGGTGTGCCGGTATTTGAGGATGCGGTAGAAGACGATCTGCACCAGGTCCTCGCCCACCGACGGCTGGTTGGTCAGGCGCACGAAGAAGCCGTAGAGCGGCTTGTGGTAGCGCTCGAAGAGGTCGCCCAGCCGGCGGATCTCGCCCGCGCGGACGGCAATCATGAGTTCATGGTCGGACGTGGCTTCCACGGCGACGGGCAGGCTAGCGGCGGCGGGCCGGGAGGGAACTCGGAATTGGGTGATGGGGGCGAGAGTCATGAAGAGTAGTCATAAAGGTGTGCGGCGGGTAATACCGTCCGGCCGCCGAAAGGTTACGGGGTTTCTGGAAATGGGCTGGCGCGCGGCCCGGCCCGGGGGCTAGCCTTAATGCATGAACCGCCGTGATTTCCTCCTCCGATCCGGTGCGGCCGTCTCGCTGAGCCTGCTCGCGAAAGGCCCGCTCTCCGCCCAGACCCCGGTGCCTGCCGCCCCCGCGACCCCCGTTCCGATCCAACCGCCGCCGCTGGTCACGGAGTTCCGACCGCTGCGGCGCAATGTCGGTCTCTTCACGGGTCGCGGCGGCAGCATCGGCTGGCTGGCCAGCCCGGATGCGCTGGTGGCGGTGGACACGCAGTTCCCGGACTCGGCGGCGATTTTCCTGAAGGACATGCCGGGTCGCGCCGGGCGCACCCTCGATGCCGTGATCAACACGCACCACCACGGCGACCACACCGGTGGCAACGGTGTCTTCCGGTCGGCGACCAAGACCATCGTGGCCCACGCCAACGTGCCGGCGCTGATGCGCGCCGCGGCGGCCCGCGGCCCAAAACCGCCGTCCGAGGCGGAACTCCTGCCCATGCTGCCGGACCTTGGTTTCACCGAGGGCTATCGCCAGGGCTTTGGTGACGAGACGATCAGTGCCCGGTATCTGGGGGCGGCGCACACCAAGGGCGACATCGTCACGCTTTTCGAGCAGGCGAACGTCGTGCACCTGGGCGACTTGCTGTTCAATCGCCTCTATCCCGTCATCGACCGGCCGGGCGGGGCGAACATTCGCAACTGGGTGACCGTGCTGGAGAAAATAGCGGCGGAATATCCGAAGGATGCGATCTACGTTTGCGGTCACGGCCAGGCGAAGTTCGGCGTCACGTGCGCCACGCCCGACCTGCTCGTGTTCCGCGACTACCTGTCGGCGCTGCTGGCGCACGTCGAGGGCGAGATCAAGGCCGGCAAGCCCAAGGAGGAGGTCGTGAAACTGGAGAACCTCGCGGGCTTCCCCGATTTCCACGTGCCGCCCGGCCGCGGCAACCGCCTGCCGTCGAACCTGGCGGTCGCCTACGACGAGCTGACCGGCGCCTGAGCGGCCGGATTTCCAAATCCCCATGGCAATCCAGCAGCTCAACGAGGAACAGATCCGCACGTGGACGCGGGCCCAGAAGGACGAGTGGTGGTTTAAAAATGTTTATCGCGGTGACATGCCGCAGCTCACGTGGAGCTCGGGCCTTTCCGGGTTCTTCCTCGGCGGCATCCTTTCGGCGACGGCGCTCTACATCGGCGCCAAGACGGGCATCACCATCGGCGTCGGCCTGACATCGGTGATCCTGGCGTTCGCGCTCTTCAAGATGCTGAACCGCGTCGGCGTGGGGCGGGACATTTCCATCCTCGAGAACAACTGCACCCAGTCGATCGCCTCGGCGGCCGGTTACATGATCATGCCGCTGATCGGTATCATGCCGGCCTACATGCTGGTCACCGACCGGCTCATTCCGTGGTGGCAGATGATGGCCTGGAACTGCGTGATGTCGCTGCTGGGCGTGCTCTTCGCCTTCCCGCTGAAGCGCCGCTTCATCAACGAGGACCAGATGCCTTTTCCCGAGGGGCGGGCCAGCGGCGTCGTGCTCGACACGCTTTACCAGACCGGCAGCGACAGGGGCATGGTGCAGGCGCGCGTGCTGACGATCACGGCGGCGCTGGCCGCGACGCTGCAGTTCCTCATCAGCGACGGCTGGCAGCGGCTCCTGCAGTTCAAGCTCTTCAGTTTCGACAAGTGGTTCGGCTGGACCAGCCCGTGGCAGCTGCGTGAGCGGCTCGACGATTATTATTATGTGTGGGCGGCGAAGGCGCAGGCCTGGATCCCCAAGATCATGGGCATCGATATTCGCACGCTCGGCCTGCGCCTTGGTATCGATGCCGCGATGGTCGGCGTCGGCGGGCTCATGGGCATCCGCATGGCGTCGAGCGTGCTGCTCGGCACGATCGTGAACTTCACGCTGCTCGCGCCATGGATGATCCAGCGCGGCGACATTGCCCCGCGCCTCACGGCCGCGGGCAAGACGGTGGCCGTCAGCCGCGGCGAGATCGTGACCCAATGGTCGATCTGGTGGAGCGTGACCATGATGGTGGTCGGCTCGCTGGTCGCGTTGCTGGCCAAGCCCGAGATCTTCACCGGCGCCTGGCGCGCGGTGTTCGGCCGCAAGAAGGAGGCGCCGGTGGCGGCCGGCACCGACGTGCTGCGCGACATCGAGCTGCCGCTGTGGGTTTCCTTCTGGGGCATCCCGCTGCTGAGCGTTGTCGGTGTCTGGCTGACACACTGGTTCTTCGGCGTGCCGTGGTTCCTGGCATTTGTGGCCGTGCCGATGACCTTCCTTCTCACCATCATTTGCACCAATTCCATGGCGCTCACCTCGTGGACCTCCACCAGCACCATGGCGAAGATCACGCAGTTCACGCTCGGCGCCATCGACCGCAGCAACCCGGCGACGAACCTCATGTGCGGCGGCATGACCAGCGAGGTGGCGCTGAACGGCGCGAACCTGCTCTCCGACATCAAGCCCGGCTACATGCTCGGCGCCAAGCCGCGGCAGCAGGCGGTCGGGCATTGCATCGGCATCCTGGCCGGGGCGCTCGCCTCGACGCCGCTGTTCTTCCTGCTCTTCCTGCCGGTGGGCGCCGACGGCACGCGCTCGACGGCCTCGTTGCTGACGGATGCGTTTCCCTTTCCCAAGGCGCTCGAATGGAAGGGTGTCTCGGATCTCGTGGCGTCGGGCCTGAAGAACCTGCCGGCTTCCGCACTGTGGGCCATGGGCACGGCGACCGTGCTGGCGATCATCATCGAGGTGCTGCGCATCCGGACGCGCGGGCGGTTTCCGCTTTCGTCGGTCGGCATCGGCCTGGGTGTGGTCCTGCCGCCGGATGCGTGCTTCATGATGTTCCTCGGGGCGTTCGGCTTCTGGTTCCTCGGGCGGCGCAACCCGACGCCCGGCACCAAGGGGCACACGCTGTGGGTCGAGTGCTGCGAACCGATCTGTGCCGGACTCATTTCCGGCGCCGCGCTGGTCGGCATCGGCAACGCGATCGTGAACGCGCTGCTGAACTGAGGCTTGGGGAAGTCCGTTCCGGCGGCTTGCTTTCGCGCCGCGATGTGGCACGTTCCCGCTCCCACGTTCTTTGACGGTGTGCTCAACACATCGGATCAGCCGGTTACTTTCCCTTTTGGGGGTGTTCTGGATTCGACCCTAGGTTAGAGCGCGCAGCTGCCTGTCGAGAGCCGAAGGCCTCTCGTAAATCCCCCTTCGAACAAAACAAACGGCAACAACGAAGAAATGCTAATGGCCGCCTAAGTGCGGTCACGTTTTCACCCTGACTCCTGCTAGGGGATGAAAACGTCGACAGCAGGAATAGCGGTGAGGGCCGTCATGACCTCGCCGCCGTATCTTCAACCATGGCTGGCCGAGAAGGAAGCGCGCGTCCACGCGTCCTTTGAGGCGAGATCCAAACCGACGCTACACCGGTAGATGCTGCACGTGAAGGCCCGGGGCACAGGGGTTCAACTCCCCTCACCTCCACCATTTCGCCGGCTACTCCCAAAGGCTTAAAAGCCCGGGAGTGGCCCGGCATCCGTTGACGGCGGCGATCGGCGGCGGTTTACTGTCCGCCGATCAACCCCCGCGGCGGCCGGCGTGCCGCCAAAGCCCCATGTCCACCGTCGCCACCCCGCCCCCGCAAAAACCGGCCGATGACGGCAAGTCCGTCATCGACATGTCGAAGATGAACGAGGGCCAGCGCGCCGCCCTCCAGGTCACCGAGGCGGCCCGCGAGTCGCACGATGACATCAGCTTCGTCGCCGGCATGTTCATGGGCCGCTGGAAGCCGGAGAAGCTTTATCCGCTCACAGACATCGACGCAGAGGAGAAGCCCCGGGCCGACAAATTCCTCGCCGACCTCGCGACCTTCCTGCGGGAAAAAGTCGATGCCGACCTGATCGACCGCACAGGGGAGATCCCCGACGAGGTGCAGGCCGGATTCCGCCGCCTGGGCGCCTACGGCATCAAGGTCCCGCAGAAATACGGCGGCCTCGGCTTTTCGCAGACGACCTATTGCCGGGCCTGCCTCCTCATGGCCAGCCACTGCGGCAACACCTTTGCCCATCTCTCCGTGCACCAGTCCATCGGCGTGGCGCAGCCGATCCTCCTGTTTGGCACCGAGGAGCAGAAGGTGAAATTCCTCCCGCGCTCGGCGGCGGGCGAGCTGGCGGCGTTTGCGCTCACCGAGAAGGGCGTCGGCTCCGACCCCGCGCGCCTCACGACGGAAGCCAAGCCGGACGGCGACGACTTCATCCTCAACGGCGAGAAGCTCTGGTGCTCGAACGGCACCCGGGCGGGCCTGCTCATCGTCGCCTGCAAGACGCCGCCGAAGCTGGTGGACGGCAAGCCGCGCACGCAGATCACCACCTTTGTCGTCGAGGCGAAGTCGCCCGGCATCGAGGTCGTGCACCGCAGTCAGTTCATGGGCCTGCATGCGCTCTACAACGGGGTCATCCGCTTCACCAACGTCCGCGTGCCGCGGGTCAACGTGATCGGCGGCGAGGGCCGCGGCCTGAAGGTTGCCCTCAGCACGCTCAACTCGGGCCGCCTGTCGATCCCCGCGTCGTCGATCGGCGTCGCCAAGCGCGCCGTGCAGATCGCCCGCGAGTGGGGCAAGGAGCGCATCCAGTGGGGCGTGCCCGTCGGCCAGCACGCCGCCGTGGCGGAGAAGATCCGCCGGATCGCCGCGCACGCCTTCGCCATGGAGGCCATGCTCATCACCACGTCGCGCCTGGTGGACCGTGACAAGAAAGCCGACATCCGCCTCGAGGCCTCGATGTGCAAGATGTGGGGCACCGAGAAGGCCTGGATGTGCCTCGACGAGCTGATGCAGCTGCGCGGCGGGCGCGGCTACGAGAATGTCGAGTCCCTCAAGGCCCGCGGCGAGAAACCCTATCCGGTCGAGCGCATGATGCGTGACAACCGCGTCTCGATGATCTTCGAGGGTTCCTCCGAGATCATGCGGCTCTTCATCATGCGCGAGGCGCTCGACCCGCACCTCAAGGTGGCCGGCATCGCCCTGAACTCCGAGCGCCCGTGGGGCGAGCGCATCAAGAGCGCGTTCGCCGCCGCCGGGTTTTACGCCTGGTGGTATCCGCGGCAGTGGCTGCCCATTGGCGGCGGTGCGCCGGCGGGCATGCATCCGCGGCTGGCCGGTCACATGAACGGCGTCGGCGGGCTGAGCCGCCGGCTGGCCCGCACGCTGTTCCACCAGATGGTGAAGTTCGGCCCCAAGCTGGAGAAACGCCAGGTGCTGCTCGGCCGCATGGCCGACATCGGCGCCGACCTCTTCGCCATCGCGGCGAGCTGCATCTTCGCGCAGAAACTCATCAACGACGGCCAGCCCGCCGACCGCGTGCTGGTGCTGGTGGACGACTTCCACGCCCAGGCGATGCTGCGCATCGACCAGAGCTTCCTCGGCATCGGCAATAACGCCGACCAGCACGGCTATGACCTCGCCCAACAGGTGATCAACGGCGACCACCAGTGGGTCGAACAGGGGATTGTATAATCCGCCGGCCGGGCGCGGAAAATAGGTGGCATAACCGGCCGGGAGGCATTTCCTCCGGGGCGTGCGCGGTTTCCTGATATTATGCCTGGGGTGGATGCTGACGGGGTGCGTCGCGGTTGACCCGCAGGCGGATGCATCGCCCCTGCCGGCGGATGATTTCGAGCGCCAGCCGGATTTGGACGAGCGCATCGAGGCGGCCCGTTTCGACCGAAAGCTGATGGCGCAGGCAATTTTTCACGAGACCAACCGGGTGCGGTTGAAACTGGGGCTGCCCGTGTTCCGGAGCCTGCCCAAACTAGATGAGGCGGCGGACCTGGAGGCGGCGGTGGGCAAGGTTTACCAGCCGCCCAGCCACACGAATCCCTTCCCGATGATCGGGACGCCGTTCCAGCGGGTGCAATATGTCGGCCTCAAAATCGACCAAGTGGCGGAGAACATCGCCCTGCTTTCGATCTACGAGACCAATGCGGGTGTCGGCATGGTGATTCGCGAGGGGAGGAGGCACTTCCTGGATCCGGAGACGCACGCGGAGCTGCAGCGCGCCACCTACCGGTGGTTTGCGCGGGAGGTCGTGCGAAACTGGATGGAGTCGCCCGGCCACCGGGCCAATATCGTCAACCCGTCGCTCGCCTACCTTGGCTGCAGTGTGCAGCCCTCGGTCAGCCTCATCGGCGCAGACCAGCTTTTTTGCGTGCAGGTGTTTTTCACCCCGGCGAAGTGAGCGAGGCGCGGTAGCTCGCCACGACCGGCAGGTCGGCGGGGGCGAGATCGTAGTCCGTCAGTTCGTCGGCCCGGACCCACGCCAGCGCCACGTGCTCGTGCGGATGCGGCCGGGGCGAATCCTTGGCCAGCACGCAGACGAAAGGAATCATCTCGATGACAACCCGGGTATAGTCGTAAGGGAAACGCGGCAGCGCGCGCGTGATGACCACCGCGCAACCGAGTTCCTCGCGGATCTCGCGGATAATGGCGGCGGCCGGTTCCTCGCCGGGTTCCACCTTTCCGCCGGCGAACTCCCACTTGAGCGGCAGGTGCTTGCCGACCGGACGCTGCGCCACGAGCAGGCGGCCCTCGTGCTCGATCACGGCGCAGACGACGGGAATGGGTGGGGTGGCGGGCACGCCCAGACAGAACACACGGAAGAATGCGGGCGACAAGGCATTATGTTTTCCCGCAACTTTCCCGCAACTGCCGGGTTTTTTAGGTATGAAAACTTTCCTCAAAGTCCTGCTGATGGCGGCCATCCTCATCATCGCCATCAAGTTCAGTCCCGTGATCTTCATCGGCGCCATCGCTGGCCTGGTCGTGGCAGGGATTCTCGGGGTGGTCGGGATCTCCCTGGTCGCCGCCCTGCTCGCCGTTCTCGTGGCCCTCGCGGTCGCCCTTTCGCCGATCTGGATCCCGGTGCTCGTCATCATGGGCTTGGTCAGTCTCTTCCGGAAAACCGAGGAGCGCACGCCGCCGCCGATGGTGGCGGCCTGAGCCACCCCGCAACCGATTCCCGGCGGCGCCCACCACGGCGCCGCTTTTTTGTGTCCGGCCACTTGCCATGGGCGGACCCCGCTGCCTCACTCCGCGGATGCCCAAGCCGGCCGGCCCATCCAACCCCTTCGTCTCGCGTATCAGCCTCGTGGGGCGCAGCACCGGGCTGGTGAAAAACCTGGCGGGCTTCCGGAAACAGCACCACACGGTGCCGGATGCGGTGAACGCGGCGACCACGGCGTTTCTCGGCAAACTGTGCGCCAGCGAGCTGGCGGAGGAGGCCGAGGGCTTTTTCCAGCGCAGCAAGGCGGCCTTCGCCTACAAGCGCACCGACCTGACCCTGGACGTGACCAGCCCGACGGCCGTTTTGACGGCGAAGGACTTCACGCTGGAGCTGGCCTACGCGCTGGAGAAAACGAATGCCGCCGGCTTCGAGGTGACCCGCACGCTGCACAGTCTGCGCGAAGGCGGCTCTGTGGCGCGGCCGGAATTCAACGAGCTCTTTGCCGCGATGTTCACCGGCATGGTCTTCGGGCTGGCGAAGGGCGTGAAGGTCGAGGCGGTGATCGACGCGGTCGAGGCCCGCGGCGGCGAGGACGGCCTGGCCGTCACCTATCCTTCGGATTGCCGGCATTGCGCGCTCCTCGTGGACGGTGTGTCGGCGGAAGTCATCTGCGACGGCGCGACCCTGGAAATGCGTTTTCCTAAACCGGGCTCGCCGGCCGAGCTGGTCGAGGCGTTCGCCGCGGTTCGGTCGGCCTTTGCGCTGACGAAGAACCGGGTGCTGGCGGGGTTGCTATAAAAAAGGCGGCCCGCGCGGGCCGCCTTGGAATAGTAACGCAAGCGAAGACTTACTTGATCATGTCGGCCACGAAGGCGCGCTCCTCGACGAGCTCCTTGTTCGTCGCGGCGATCTTCGACTTGGCGAAGTCGTCCATCGCGTAGCCGGTGATGACCTCGTAGCTGCCGGGGGTAGTCGTGCGCACGGGCATGCCGGCCCAGACGTTGGCGTCGAAACCGTAGAGGCCGTTCGACTTCACGGCGATCGAATGGATGGCGCCGGGGGTCACGAGGCTGCGGACGTGGTCGACGAGGGCGTTGGCGGCCGAGGCTGCGGACGAGAGGCCGCGGGCGGCGATGATGGCCGCACCGCGCTTGCCGACGGTCTCGCAGAACGGGCCCTGCAGCCAGGCGTCGTCATTGATGACCTTGGCGGCCGGCTGTCCGTTGATGGTGGCGTGGCCGTAGGCCGGGAACATGGTCGGGCTGTGGTTGCCGTAGATGAAGATGTCCTTCACGGCGGTGAGATCGACGCCGGCCTTCTTGGCGAGCTGGGTCTGCGCGCGGTTCTGGTCGAGGCGCACCATCGCGGTGAAACGCTCGGCCGGGAGGCGCTTGGCTTGCGAGGCGGCGATCATGCAGTTCGTGTTGGCGGGATTGCCCACGACGGCGACGCGCGCATCCGCGGCGGCGACGGCGTCGATGATCTGGCCCTGGCCGATGAAGATCTTGCCGTTGTCCTTCAGGAGATCGGCGCGCTCCATGCCGGGGCCGCGCGGCTTGGCGCCGATGAGCAGGCACCAGTTGGCGTCCTTGAAGCCGACGGCGGCGTCCGAGGTCTGGACAATACCCTTGAGCAGCGGGAAGGCGCAGTCATCGAGCTCCATCGCGACGCCCTCGAGCGCCTTGAGGGCCTTCTCGATGGGGGCCTCGATCAGCTGGAGGATGACCGGCTGGTCGGGGCCGAACATCGCGCCGGAGGCGATGCGGAAAAGGAGCGAATAACCGATCTGGCCGGCGGCGCCGGTGACTGCGACACGGATGGGGGTTTTCATAGAAGCGGGGAGGTTAAGCGGCGGGGCGGCGCGAATCCACGTGAATTTTCCTTCAGGTCGTGAAATCAGCCGTGGTTTTGGCGGCGAAAGCCGGGCTGCTGGCGGGGCTTATTTGAAACGGGGGGCGAGGGCGGCGTGGATTTCGCGCACCAGGGCCTCGGTGGTCGGCCAGTCGATACAGCCATCCGTGATGGAAACACCATATTTCAGCTGCGCGATGGGCTGGGGGAAGGGCTGGTTGCCGGCGCCGAGGTTGCTCTCGATCATCGCACCCATGATGGACTGGTTGCCGGTGGCGATCTGCGCGAGCAGCTGGCGCATGACTTCGGGCTGCAGCTCGGGTTTTTTCGCGGAGTTGTCGTGTGAGCAATCCACCAGGATGGACTTCATCAGGCCCGCCTTGGCGAGCAGCTGCTCGGTCTGCGCGATGTGGGCCGGCGAGTAATTGGGCCCGGCGGCGCCGCCGCGAAGCACGATGTGGCAGTCGGGATTGCCGCGGGTCACGATGGCCGAGGCCGAGCCGTCGAGGTTGATGCCGAGGAAGGTCTGGGACTGCGCGGCGGCCTTGATGGCGTTGGTCGCGGAGCCGATCGAGCCGTCCGTGCCGTTCTTGAAGCCGAGCGGCATCGAGAGGCCGGAGGCCATCTGCCGGTGGGTCTGAGACTCCGTCGTGCGGGCGCCGATGGCGGACCAGCAGATCAGGTCGGCGATGTATTGCGGCGTGATGGGGTCGAGCAGCTCGGTGGCCGTGGGCAGGCCGAGGTCGAGCACATCACGCAGGAAGGTGCGGGCGAGGCGCAGGCCGGTGGCGATGTCGTGCGAGCCGTCCAGGTGCGGGTCCATCACCAGGCCTTTCCAACCGACGGTCGTGCGGGGTTTTTCGAAATAGACGCGCATGACGATCATCACGTGGTCGTTCACCTCGCGGGCGAGGGCAGCCAGGCGGCGGGCGTAGTCGCGGCCGGCCGCGAGGTCATGAATGGAGCACGGCCCGATGATCAGCAGGAAGCGCCGATCGTCGGTGAAAATGAGCCGGTGAATTTCACGCCGGGTGCGGGCGACGAATTCGGCCTGGGCCTCTGTCTTGGGCAATTCCGCGAGCAATGCGGCGGGTGAGGGCAAGGCGCGGGTCTCGACGACATTGATGTCGGAAGTCTTCTGCATGAAGGGCCAGCTTGGTGGGGCTGGGCGGCGAGGATCAAGTCCTTGCTGTGTGCTACGAATTTGGGCAAAGAAAAGGCCGGTCGCCTACCCCTAAGCGACCGGCCATTGCTTTCTTA
>Ga0066428_1000028_pt1 | contig 39132 bp, 25 predicted proteins | sample LakWasMet40_LOW7_2_FD_59516 | JGI IMG/M metagenome (GOLD analysis project Ga0066428, IMG submission 59516) | Freshwater sediment methanotrophic microbial communities from Lake Washington under simulated oxygen tension - Sediment Metagenome 40_LOW7 | ecosystem: Environmental > Aquatic >...
CGTCGCCCACTGAAACTTGTCGAAGCCGGCCGGGAGCATGCCGGGGGTGAGGAGATGCTCGGGTGCACCCAGCATGACGCGCTTGCCGAGCGGGTTGCCCCCGGGCAGGAACCGTTTCACGGCGGCCTCGTTTAGGATGATCACGGGATCGGAACCGGCCCGGTCGGTGGCCGAGAACAGGCGGCCGGAAAGCAGCCGCAGGCCCTGGGTCCGGAAGTAATCGACGCCGATGAGCGCGAACTGGACGCCGTCGAGCTGGTTGAGGTCAGTGTAGGTCCGGCCTTCGACGACGAGCGGCATGCCCGAGCCGCCGGCATACGGGACGTTGGTGCTGGCGGCGACGTCGGCTACGGCCTGCAGGGCGCGGAGGCGCTCGACGGCGGTCTCAAAGAAGGTGGTGGCCTGCTCGCTGGTCCGGTAGCGGGTCTCCGGCAGCTGGATCGGAATGACCAGGAGTTTGTCCCGGGGGAAGCCCACGTCCTCGGCCTCGAGACGGCCGAGGCTGCGAATCAGCAGCCCGGCGCCGACGAGGAGGATGAGCGTGAGGCTGACCTCGGCGATGATGAGGCCGGCGCGCACGCGGCCGGTGCGGCGGCTGGCCGTGCCCCGGCCGCCCTCCTGCAGCGATGGCGCGACGGCCGCCTGCGAGCCCTCGAGCGCCGGGAAAAGGGCGAAGAGCAGCATGGTGCCGAGGGTCAGGGCCGCCGAGAACAGCATGACGGAACCGTTGACGGTGATCAGCGCCTCCGCCGGGACGGCCTCGCGCGGCAGGATGGCCAGCAGGGCATCGAGGCCCCACACGGCGAGGAAGAGGCCGGTCAGGCCGCCGAGCACGGCTAGCGGCACGCACTCGGCGAGGGTCTGCCGGATGAGCTGGCCGCGGCTGGCGCCGAGGGCGGCGCGCACGGCGAATTCGCGGACACGCGCGCTCGTGCGGGCGAGCAGGAGGTTGGCGACGTTGGCGCAGGCGATCAGCAGCACGAAGCCGACGGCGGAGAGCAGCAGGAGCAGTGGATTCCGGAAGGGGCCGGAGACCGACTCGGCGAGGAAGCGGGTCATGATGCCGACGTCCTTGTTCGTCTCGGGAAATTGCCGCGCGAGCTGCCGCGCAAAAACCTCGAGCTCGGCAATCACCTCGGTGGCGGTCCGACCGGGGGCGGCGCGGGTGACGACCCAGGAGTCCATCCGCATGAGCCGGCTGCGCATGATGTCCGTGTCGGCCTGGAGGCCGACCGGGGTCCAGACATCACCGGCCCAGAACTTGAAGCGGGCGGGCATCACGCCGATGACTGTGTAGGATCTGCCGTCGAGGGTGAGGGCGCGGCCGAGGATGCCCGGGTCGCCGCCGAAGCGCTGCTGCCAGGTGGCGTGGCTGAGCACGGCCACGGGTGGCGCCGCGGGCTGGTCCTCGGCGTCGGTGAAGACGCGGCCGAGCACCGGGGCGATGCCGAGCAGGGGCCAGACGGGCGCGGAGACGGCGGCGTTGCGCAGCACGGCGGGCTCGTTCACGCCGGTGAGAGTGACGAAGGATCCGCTGGCAAAGGCCAGGTGATCGGCACTCTTGATCTGTTTCCGCCACTCGAGGTAGTCGGGGTAGGCGACCGGCATCTGACTGCCGGGCTGGTCGAGGCGGTTGGAGCCGACAAACAGGATCTGGTCGCCGTCCTTGTAAGGGAACGGGTGCAGCAGCACGGCGTGGACGACGCTGAAGATGGCGGTGGTGGCGCCGATGCCCAGACCCAGCACGAGCGTGACGGTGAGGGTGAAGGCGGGGGCTTTGCGGAGCTGGCGGAGGGCGTGACGGAAATCGGAGAACATGGGGGCGGGATTTATTCCGTGCGCAACGCGACCATCGGATCCACCTTCGAGGCGCGGCGGGCCGGGATGAGGCACGCGAGGGCGGCGACGAGGGCGAAGAGACCGCCGACCGCGGCGAAGACCGCGGGGTCGAAGGGCTGCACGTCGTAGAGGGCCTGCTGCAGGAGCTTGCTGGCGGCAAAGGCGCCGACGAAGCCGAGCGCGAGGCCGGTGCCGACCTGGATGGCGCCGGCGCGGAGCACGAGCTGGAGGATGTTGCCGGCACTGGCGCCGAGCGCCATGCGGACGCCGATCTCGCCGGTGCGCTGGGTGACGGAGTAGGCCATCACGGAGTAGACGCCGACGGCGGCGAGCAGGGCGGCGATGCCGGCGAAGCAGATGAGCAGGGCCATGGTCACGCGCTGCACGCCGACGGACTGGCTGACGAGGTCCTCCATGGTCTGCGGCGCGGCGAGGGCGACGTTGGGGTCGAGCTCGGCGAGGATGCGGCGCAGCACGGGGATGACGGCGGCGGACGACAGGCCCGGGCGGGCCTGGCCGACGACCTGCATGAAGGCGCCGCCGCGCTGGTCGCGCGGATAATAGATCTCGTCCGGCGGCGGGGCGGCGAGGCCGGCGGCCTTCACGTCCTGGATGACGCCGACGATGCGGACGACGGTGTCGCCGGCCGGGCCGACGAGGAAGGCCTGTTCGAGCGGATTCTCGTTCGGGAAGAGTTTCTTCGCGAAGGTCTCGTTGATGACGGCGACCTGCTCGCCGCCGAAGCGGTCCTGGCTGGTGAAGAAGCGGCCGGCCTTGAGGCGGATGCCCAGGGCGTTGAAATAACCCGGGGTGACGGTGCGGATGCCGGCGATGGCGCGTTCCTGCACGGCCGGGAGTGCGCGGCCCTTGACGCCGTAGGGCGAGAAGAAACCCGAGCCACTGAGCGGCAGGCCGGCGATGGCGCCGCCGCGGGCCAGTTCGGGCGCCTCGTTGAGGCGCTCGTCGAGCCGGCGGTAGAAGTCCCGCGTGAGCTCGGGCTTATTGTATTTGGAGGACGGCAGATTGACGAGGCCGTAGGCGCGGCCGGCGGCGTCGAAGCCGAGCTCGGCCTTCTGCAGCTTGTAGAAGCTGAGCACGAGGAGGCCGGCACAGATGAGCAGCGTCAGCGACATCGCGACCTGCGCGACGACGAGGAGGTGGCGGAAGGCCTTGGCCGCCACGCCGCCGCCGGAGCCGCGCGAGGTGTCCTTGAGCACCATCTGCACGTCGGTGCGCGAGGCCTGCAGCGCGGGATAGAGGCCGATGAGGAGGCCGGCGACGAGGGAGACGGCGAGGGAGAACGCGAGCACGCCCGGGTCGAGCGCGATCTCGTCGGCGCGCGGGATCTGGTTGCCGGCGAGCACCTGGATGCCGCGCAGGCTCCACCAGGCCAGCAGCACGCCGACGGCGCCGGCGGCGACGCTGAACACGGTGCTCTCGGCGATGAACTGGCGGATGACCTCGCCGCGGCTCGCGCCGAGGGACAGGCGCACGGCGATCTCCTTCTGGCGGGCGCTGACGCGGGCGAGGAAGAGGTTGGCGATGTTGGCGCAGGCGATGAGCAGCACGGCGGCGACAGCGCCGGCGAGCGTCCAGAACGTGCGGCCAAGGTTGCCGAGCACCTGCTGGGTCAGCGTGCGGACCTCGTTGGCGTTCTGGGCGTCGATGTGGGAGGGGTTGGCCGTCTTGAACAGCGCGTTCATCTCCGCGACGCGGAGGTTGGCCTGCTCGACGGTCACGCCCGGGGCGAGGCGGGCGATGGCCTGGTGCACGATGGCATTGTTGCGCTGCTGCGGGTTGAGGTAGGGCAGCTCGAGCGGGCGCGGCACCAGGATGGCGGTGGTGTTGAAGGGGACGGGCATCCGCTGCGGGAGGATGCCGACGACGGTGCGCGCGACGCCGTCGATCTGGACGACGCGGCCGATGATGTTCTGGTCGCCGTTGAAGCGGGTCTGCCAGAGCTGATGGCCGAGCATCACGACGGGCGGCCCGCCCTCCTTGTCCTCGTCGGTGGTGAAGGAGCGGCCGCGCGCCGGGTTGAGGCCGAGCACGGGCAGGAAGTTGGCGGAGGCATGGAGGCCGGCGACCTGCTCGGGTTCGCCGGTGCCCTCGGTCAGGGTGAAGCCGTTGCCGGCGGACATGCTGAACTCGCTGAAGACATCCTTGCGCTCGCGGTAGGCCTCGAACTTCGCCCACGAGAGGGCGGGGGCCTCGAGGTTGCGCTCCTTGTTGACGGCCCAGATGCTGACGAGCGAGTCGGGCTCCGGATACGGCAGCGGGCGGAGCACGACGGCCTGCAGCACGCTGAAGAGCGCGGTGCAGGCGCCGATGGCGACGGCCATGGTCATGATGGCCACGACGGTGAAGCCGGGGGTCTTGAGCAGGGAGCGAAGGGCGAAGCGGAGGTCGGTCATGGGAAAATAGCCATAAGCTTTAAGTGATAAGCTGTAAGCGGCTGGCAGTGATTGAATGCGAGGTTGGGCGGCTGGGGGCTTAAAGCTTAGCGCTTATTGCTTTCAGCCTATTCCGCGCGCAGCGCGATCATGGGGTCGACGCGGGTGGCGCGACGGGCGGGGATGAGGGTGGCGACGAGGGAGACGCCAGCCAGGACGACGGCCACAAGGGAGTAGGTGAGCGGATCGTGCGCCGTGATGCCGATGAGGAAGTTCTGGATCTGGTTGCCGAAGAGCAGGGCGATCAGGCCGGACAGCGCGAGGCCGATGCCGAGCCCGAGCCCGAGCTGCCAGAAGCTCTGCCGCAGCACCATGCCGAGGATGCGATTCTGGTCGGCGCCGAGCGCCATGCGCACGCCGAACTCCTGGGTGCGCTGGTTGACGGAGAAGGAGGTGACGCCGTAGAGGCCCACGGCGGCGAGCAGCATGGCGACCGCGCCGAAGATCGAGAACATCGTGGCGATGATCTTGTTGGCGCCGGTGAAGACCTCGAAGCTCTCCTTGGGGGTGCCGATGAAGTAGAGCGGCAGGTTGGGGTCGGCCTTGCGCACCTCGGAGCGGAGCTCGTTGAGGAGGGACTCGCCCCGCTGGCCGCCGCGCGGGCGCAGGGCAATGGTGGCGAACTGCGGGGCCGCCGGGCTGGCGGCGGCAGTCGGGCTGAAGAGCGTGGCGAAGAACGGCACGTAGAAGCCGGCCGCGTCGACGTTGCCGTTGGGGAAAGGGCCGAGCATGCGGACGTCGGACACCACGCCGATGATCGTGCGCCAGGGGGTGAAGCTCGCGCCGTTGTTCAGGCTCATGCGGAAGCGGCGGCCCACGGCGCTCTCGGTGCCGAAGTGTTTCTTGGCGAAGAAGGCATTGACGATCGCGACCGGCAGCTTGGCGTCCGTGTCGTCGGCGTTGAAATCACGCCCCTCGAGGAGCCGCTGGGCGGTGACGCCAAAGTAGCCGTCGCTGACCTGCTCGAAGCTGGTGTTCGGGCGGTCCTTGTCCTCCTTGTAATCCTTGCCCTCGATCTCGATGGGGGAGTTGCCGGAGAAGACCATGCGGAAGCGGTTGGTGAGGGCGGCGGCCTCGATGGCGGGGTTCGAGCGCACCTGGGCGAGCAGGCGGTCGTAGAAGAGCTTGCGGGCGCCACTGTTCGGGTAGTCGCCGTCCATGAGGCCCATGCGGGCGCCGAGGATGCCGGCGGTGTCGTAGCCGTAGTCGATCGCCTGCTGGTTGAGGATCGAGCGCACCTGGAGCAGCGACCCGATGAGCAGGATGCAGGTCACGAGCAGCTGGCAGACCACCAGGCCGCGGGTGATGAGGTTGACGGCGCGGCCGGTGTTGCCACGGCCGCTGTCCTTCAGCGCATCGGCGGCGCTGGCGCGGGAGGACATCCAGGCCGGGATCAGGCCCGAGACGAGGGCGGCCAGCAGGGTCGCGACGACCGTGAAGGCGAGCACGCGGCCGTCGATGTCGAAGGTGATGTAGGCCGGGATGGGGTTGGCGAGGTTCCGGACGGTGCTGGAAAGCAGGTCGACCGCCCAATACGAGAGGCCGACGCCAAGGAGTGCGCCGATCGTGGCGACGAGCAGGCTCTCGGTCAGCATCTGGCGGACCAGCCGGATGCGCGTGGCGCCGAGCGAGGAGCGGATGGCGAGCTCCTTGGCCCGCAGGGTGGCGCGGGCGAACTGCATGTTCATCACGTTGACGCAGGCGAGCAGGAGCACGCCGACGCAGAAACCGAGCATCACCAGGAGCTGCCCGCTGAGGGCGGCGGGCGTGAAGGCCTTGATCAGCGGCTGGACCTCGGCCGCGTTGAAGACCTTGTTGGTGTCGGGGTAGGCCTCCGCGAAGCGCCGGGCGAACGCGCCGAACTCGAGCTGGGCCTGGTCGAGCGGGACGCCGGGCTTGAGGGAGGCGAGGAGTTGCACGCCGTTGCCGGCGGCGTTGGTCGAGTTGCGGGCCGGCGGGGGAAACTCGTTGAAGACGGGGATCCACAGTTCCTCGTTCTGGGGGAAGGCAAAACCCGCGCCCATGACGCCGATCACGGTGGCCGGCTTGCCGTTGAGCCGGACGCTGCGGCCGAGGATGTCGGCGGCCCCGGCGAAATTCCGCTGCCAGAGGTTGTAGCCGATGATCGTGACCTTCGGCGCGCCGGGCTTGTTGTCCTCGGGGGTGAAATCGCGGCCCATGATCGGGGCGACGCCGAGGGCCTTCAGGAAACCGTCGCTGATGTAGGCGCCGGTGAAGCGCTGGGCGTCGCTGCCGATCGTCATGTTGACGGTCGAGCCGTTGATGTAGGCCCCCAGGTGCTCGAGGGATTTCTGCTCGGCCTGGATGTCGAGGAAGTCCTGGGGAAAGATCTGGTTGTTGACGCCGAAGAAATTCCGCGAGGTGGGATCGACGAGCCGGACGCTCACGAGGCGGTCCGCGTTCGGGAAGGAGAAGCCGCGGAGCATGACGCCGTTGACGACGCTGAATTGCGTGGTGACGGCGCAGATGCCGATGGAGAGCACGAAGACGGCGAGGGCGCAGAAGCTCTTTTCCTTGATGAGCACACGGAGGCCGATGCGGAGGTCCTGGAGAAAGGTTTCAATGATCATGGGGAGGTGGGGATGGACGGAAGTGAGAGGGAGGGTGAATGGAGAGGGATCACTCCAGTGGAGTGCGCAGGATGACCACGTTGCGCGGCGCGGGCCTGGCGTCCGGCCTGGCGTGGAGTTCCCAGCCGGAGTTGCCGATAAAGTCGAAATGGCCGGCGACCACCTGGCCGAGCGCGAGATCGCTCATGGACGCGTGGCCGGCGCCGAGCACGCGGACGCCGGACGGAATGCCGTCGGCGGCGAGGTCGATCCGGATGATACGCTGGGGATTGATGCCGTTCTGCACGGCGATCAGGCCGCCCGGCACGGCGTAGAGGCCGTCGATGCCGAAGAGGGTGCTGTGGGCGGGAGCCGCGAGCAGGGACGGGGCGCGGGTGGCGAGGTCGACCCGCCAGAGGCCGTTGGCGTAGTCGGCAACGTAGAGCTGCCGTCCGTCGGCGCCGAGGGCCACGCCCTGCAGCGAGACGAACTCACCTGACTCGAGCCATTTTTCCAGAGACGTGGCGCCGGGCGACAGCCGCCAGATGACGGGTGCCGTGGAGTCGCTCACATAGAGGGTGCCGTCCGAACCCACGACGAAATCACCGAGCACGTGCTCGCGGCCGTCGGGGGTGACAGGGTAGGTGCGGACCAGGCGGCGGGTGGCGAGGTCGTAGGCGGCGAGGAAGGCGCAGCCCTTGTCGGCGCCGGTGTAGCCCTTCATCTCGGGCGTGGCGGACGAGCTGGCCCAGAGCGTGTTCCGGCCGGCGTCGATCTTCAGCGCGAAGACGCCGAGCAGGCTGTCGGCGTCGGTGGAGAATTTTTTCATGACGGCGCTGGCGCCGCTCACGTCGCGATACCAGATGCACCGGTTGTGCACGTCGCTGAAGAAGGACTCGAGGGTGGCGGGATGCACGGCAAGGCCCTCGATGATGCCGTCCATGCCGGTGATGGCCCACGCGGTCTCGTCGCGGCCGGCGGCGGCGAGGTTGGCGGCGAAGGCCGCGGTTAGCTCCGCAAAACCGGGGCGGTCGCGGAGCGGCGCGTAGGCGTCGTCTTGTTCGATGTTCATCCGCAGGCCCATCGCGGCGAGGTCGCGGAGCTGCTGCATCGCATCATCGGGGCGGCCGGCCTGGACATAAAAGCGGGCGAGGTTGACCCGGACGCGCGGATAGTCGGGGCGCAGCGCGCGGGCGGCCTCCAGCTTGGTGAGGACGGTCGGGATGTCGCCGGCCTTGGCCGCCACGGTCGCCTCTTGCATCAGCTGCCGGTGCGCGGGCTCGGCCCGCAGCGAGACGCACAGAAAACAAAACACGGCCACCGCCATGGTCAGCAGGCCGGTGCTCGCGAACCGCACGCGCGGGGTGCCATCGGCCAGTGAGGAGGTGGAAATCAGCCAGTTATATTCGGTGCCGAGCATGTGGGGATTGCCCCCTGATTGCACGCGCGATGCCAAGCTTGTGAATAGATACAAATCATTGCGCGTAAATGGAAAGCGCCATAAATCGACTTGCTGGAAAACGACCCGCGGTGCGAAGGCGGGATGGGGGTGTCCCGATAGTGGGATGGCTTTGTGTAGGACGGGATCGTGATCCTGCGCGAGTGACGCAAAAAAGGCGGGATCAGCGATCCCGCCCTGCAGGTTCCCGGTCAAACGCGGCTCACTTTTCCTTGATCGAGATGCTGCCGTTGACGGTCTCGAGTTCGATCGTGGGGCCGCCGGTGCCGATCTGGCCGGTGAAGGTGCGGCGGCCGACCTTGCCGAGCTTAACAGACTGGTCGACGCTGATGCGGCCGTTGACCGTGTCGGCATCGATGCGGGCGCCGGCATCCTTGGGCAGGGTGACAGAGGCGCTGCCGTTGACGGAATCCAGCTTCACCTCGGTCACGCCGGCCAGCGAAGCAAACTCGGCCCGCAGGCTGCCGTTGACGGAATCGAGGCGCGCGTTCGCGGTGAGGCCGGTGGCGGTGATGCTGCCATTGACGATGTCGAGGTCCACGGATCCGTGCACGCCGGTGACGGTGATGTCGGAGTTGACGGTATCGATCTTCTCCAGGCGGACGCCGGCCGGCACCATGAGTTTGTAGCGGACCGAGGCGTTCACGTTCCCGAACAGGCCGGTCTTCGCATACTTGGTCTTGATGCGGAGCTTGGCGGGCGTGGAGTCGATCTCAAGCGTGACCTTGGCCAGGTCCTCGCTGGTCTTGCCCTTCTTCTCGGCGTCGAGCGAGACCTCGGGCTTGTCCCAGGCGACGATGTCGATGTCCCCGTTGACGTTTTCCAGGTGGATCGTGCCGTCCGCGTTCAGCGGGTAGGTCTGCTTGAAAGACTCGGTGACGGACGCGCGGGCGGCGGCCACGAGGACCAGGCTGGTGAGGACGAGGGCGGGGAGGCGGAGTTCCTTAAGGGTCATGGGAAGGGAAACAGTTGAGCGTTGAGAGATGAGAGTTGAGAGATGTAACCGCAGCGAAGCCGAAAGGTTACTCGCTGCGCAGGGCCTTGAGCGGGCTGACGCGGGTGGCTTTTCTCGCCGGCAGATAGCACGCGGCCATGGCGGTCACGAACAGCACGGCGGGGGCGAGGGTGAAGGTCAGCGGATCCATCGGGCTGACGTCGTAGAGCATCCCGGCACACAGCCGGCCGAGGCCGAAGGCGAGCAGGAGGCCGAGGGCGGCGCCGGTGAGGGTCATGACAAGACCCTCGCGCAGGATCATGCGCTGCACGTTGCCCGGCTCGGCGCCGAGGGCCATGCGGATGCCGATCTCGCGGGTGCGGCGCGTGACGGAGTAGGCCTTGACGCCGTAGAGGCCGACGACGGCGAGCAGCAGGGCGAGGCCGCCGAAGAGGGCGAAGAGCAGGGCGCCGATCCGCGTGATCCAGAGGTCGGCGGAGGAGTCCAGGTGCTGGCGGAAGGTGCGGACCTTGAACACCGGCAGGCCGGGGGCGGCCTCGCGGATCTCGCGGCGCACGGCGTCGAGCAGCGCGGCGGCGGAGCCGGGCGCGGCGTTGGCGGGGCGCACGTGGAACTGGACCGTGCTCTGGTAACCCTGGGCGAAGGGCACGTAGATGGCCTTGCCCTTGTTCTTCGAGAAGAGGGAAGTGCGGATGGTGGGCACGATGCCGACGATCTCGATCGTCTCGGTATCGCCCGGCTTGGCGGCGATGCTCTCGCTGGCGGTGACGGCGCCGCCACCCGCGGCGCCACCCGGGGCGCGGGCCGCGTCGGCGTTGGCGTATTGGATGCGCTGGCCGAGCGCGTCGCCCTCGGGCCAGAGCAGCTTGGCCAGGGCCTCGTCGATGATCGCGACCTTGGGCGCACCCGGCTGCTCGCACTCGGCGGCGGTGAAGGCGCGGCCGCGCAGGACGCGCAGGCCGAGCGCCGGGAAATAATCGGCGCCGATGGAATTGTAGCGCGCATCGAAGGCCAGGCCCTCGGCGGCGGTGCTCGGCTTGGCGTCCTTGGCCGGACGGAGGCCGGCGCGCTGCACCGGGCGGCCGAGGCTGATGAAGCCGAACGGGACGGTGGAGGCGATGCTGGTGGACCGCACGCCGGGGATGGCGGCGAGTTTCTCGACGGTGTTGCGGTAAAGCTGCAGGCCGCGGGTCTCGTCGTAGCCGCCCAGCGAGGCGTCGGCCTCGACGATCACGGTGTTCTCGGCGTTGAAGCCGAGGTCGGCGCCGCCGGCCTTGAGGGCGCCGCGGATGAAGAGCCCGGCGCAGGTGAGCAGCCCGAGTGACAGGGCGATCTGGGCGACGACCAGCGGATTCCGCGGCAGCCAGCGGCGGCGGTGCGGCACGGCGTCCTCCCCGGCCTGTTCCTTCAGGTCGGTGAGCACATCGGCGCGGGAAAGCTTCATCGAGGGCCCGAGGGCAAAGAAGAAGGTCGCGAGCAGGGAGAAGCCGAGGGTCGCGCCGACGATCGCGGCGGAGGGGGCGCTGGAATAGAAGATTGTCACCGGCATGAGGACGCCCAGGGAGCCCATGAGCAGGTCGGAGGACCAGAGGGCCAGGGCCAGGCCGATGCTGCCGCCGGCGAGGGCGAGCACGAGTCCCTCGGTCAGCAGCTGGCGGATGATGCGGGCGCGGCCGCCGCCGAGGGCGAGGCGGATGGCGAACTCCTTGCGGCGGGCGGCGCCGCGGGCGAGGAGCATGTTGGCGAGGTTGAGGCTGGCGATGAGCAGGACGATGCCGGACATGCCCAGCAGCAGGAAACCGACGATGGTCAGCTCGCCCTCGCTGGCGGGACCATCGCTCGTGCTGAGGCGCGGCAGCGGGCCGGCGAGGAAGGTCTTGTCCTTCTGCTCGACCGGCCAGGCCTGCTCGAGGTTGGCGGCGGTCCCCTTGAGCGTGGCGTTGGCCGCGGCGAGCGTCACGCCCGGCGCGAGGCGGCCGACGACAAAGATGCTGTAGGCGTCGCGCTTATCGAGGGTGCGCTTGACCTCGGTCTGGAAGTCATTGCTCAGCAGGTCGAGCAGGCTGAGCGGGAAATAGAGCTCCGGCCCGAAGAGCATCATCGTGCCGGTGAAGCCCTCGGGGGCGATGCCGATGACGGTGTAGGGGCGCTCGTTGACGCGGATGGTCGAGCCGAGGAAATTCGGATCGAAGCCGGTCTTCTTCCAGTAGAGGTGGCTGGCGATGACGACGGAGGCGGCGCTGCCCGGTGCCTCCTCGGCCATGGTGAAGGCGCGGCCGCGGACCAGCTTCACCCCGAGGACATCGAAATAATTGGACGAGACGATGCTGACAAACGAGCGCCGGGAACCGGCGCCCTCGCCGATGCCGACCATGGCCAGGTTGTGCGCGAGGATCCCGCTGAAGGTGCCCGTCTGCTCGCGAAGGTCGCGATAGGTGGGGTAGGAGAAAAGCCGGTAGTCCTTCGGGTTCCTGGTGTCCTGCGTGTAGAGCTGGACGATCTCGGCCGACTTGGGGAAGGGCCGGGCGCTGAACGCCAGGGCGTGGACGACGCTGAAGATGCCGGTGTTCACGCCGATGCCGAGGGCGAGGACGGCGATGGCGGTGAGGGTGAAGCCGGGGGTCTTGGCGAGGAGGCGGAGCGAGAATTTCAGGTCCTGCAGAAGGGTGTTCATAGGGTAAGACAGTGGTGCTTCCCCGGTAAACACGGCGGCTGGGCGGCCAGTTGCAGGAATATGTGGAGGCGGGGCCATCAGCCCCGCGAGGCATGGCGCATGTCACCGATAACCCGCGGGGCTGATGGCCCCGCCTCCAAAAGGATCACTCCGACCGCAGCGCCACCATCGGGTCGACCTTGGTGGCGCGGCGGGCCGGCAGCCAGGACGCCAGGGCGGCGGCGGCGAGGAAAAGCCCGGCGGCGGTGAGCAGCACCGCCGGGTCGAAGGGTTTGACGCCGTGGAGGACGGAGCTGAGCAGGCGGTTGAGGCCGAGGCCGATGACCAGGCCCGCGGCGATGCCGACGGCAGCGGTGGTCAGGCCCTCGCGGAGGATGAGGGATTGCACGGCGGCGGGCAGGGCACCGAGCGCCATGCGGATGCCGATCTCGCGGGTGCGGCGCGAGACCTGGTAGGCCTTGACGGAATAGATGCCGACCACGGCGACAAACATGGCGAAGGCGGAGAACACGCCGAGCAGCGTGGAGCCGATGTTCATGACCCAGACCTCCATCGAGGACTCGGCGTGCTGCCGGAAAGTGCGGACCTTGAAGACCGGCACGCCCGGGGCGACGCCACGGAGGGCATCGCGCACCACGGGAACCAGGGCGGCGGCGGCCTCAGGGGTCTGGCGGACAGGGCGGACGTGGAAATGGGCGTTGGCGAAGAAGCCCTGGGCGAAAGGCACGTAGATCGCGCCACCGGGCGATTCGTCGAAGTAGTCCACGCGGCTCGCGCCGACCACGCCGACGACTTGCATGGCGCGCTCGTCGCCCCGCTCGGCGGCCTGGCGGTCGCCATAGCGGATGAACTGCCCGACGGCATCGCCCTCGGGCCAGAGCTGGCGGGCGAGGGTCTCGTCGATGATGGCGACGCGCGGGGCACCGGGCTGGGCGGCCTCGGCGGCGTTGAATTCGCGGCCGGCGCGCAGTGGCAGGCCCATCACCGAGAAATACCCGGCGCCGACCGAGTTCCAACGGCTGTTATAGGCGCGGCCCTCGGCGGCGGTGGCCGGCTTGGCCCCGGGTGCGGGGGCGGGGCCGTCGCGGCGGACATCCCGCCCGATGCTGATGAAACCGTAGGGCACGATGGCGGCGATCGAGGCGGTTTCCACGCCAGGCAGGGCGGCGAGGCGCTCCTGCGCGACGCGGAAGAGTTCCAGGCTGCGCGGCTCGTCGAGGCCACCGAGGTTGGCGTCGACCTCGGCGACCACCGTGTCGTCGGCGCGGAAGCCGTGGTCGGTGGAAGCGGTGCCGGCGGCCATGCGGAGAAAGAGGCCGGCGACCACCAGGAGCCCGAGCGAAAGGGCGATCTGGGTGACGACGAGCAGGTGGCGCGGGCGCCACCAGGCGCGACGCGGGCCGGTGGCATTGTCGCCCGTCTGTTGCTTGAGGTCGGTGAGCACGTCGGTGCGCGAGAGACGCAGGGCGGGCCCGAGTGAGAACGCGAGCGTGGTGCCGATGCAGATCGCGGCCGTGGCCGCGATGACGACCCAGGAACCGGCAGAGCTGGCGAAGAGGGTCAACGGCAACCGGGCCTCGAGCGAGGCGGTGATGAAATCCAGGCCGGCCTGCGCGGCGAGCAGGCCGAGCCCGCCGCCAGCGAGGGCGAGGAGCAGGCCCTCGAGACAGAGCTGGCGCACGATGCGCGCGCGGCCGCCGCCGAGCGCGAGGCGGACGGCAAATTCCTTGCGGCGGGACTGGCCCCGCGCGAGCAGCAGGCCGGCCAAGTTGAGGCAGACGACGAGCAGCACCGCGCCGGCGAGCGCCAGCAGCACGCCGCAGAAGATGGCGACGGGACCCTCGGAACGGGGGGAGGAACTCGTGCCCAGCCGCGGCAGCGGGGCGACGGTGACGGTCTGATCCTTGAACTCGACGGGGTAGGAGCGTTCCAGGTTCGCGCCCAGCGCGTCGAGCGCGGCCTTGGCCTGGCCGGTTTCGACGCCCGGCGCCAAGCGGGCGACGACGAAGAGCTGGTAGGAGTCGGCGCGGTCGAGCGGGCGGCGGGTTTCGCCGACGGAGAAATTTTCCAGGGACTCAAAGACCCCGAGCGGGAAATAAAATTCCGGACCGAAGAGGGCGGTGGTGCCGCTGAAGCCCTCCGGCGCGATGCCGACGACGGTGTAGGTGCGCTCGTTGATGCGCAGCGCGCTGCCGACGATGTCGGCCCGGAAGCCCGTCTTGCGCCAGTGGGAGTGGCTGACGATGACGACAGGCAGCGCCGCGCCGGGGCGTTCCTCCTCCGCCGTGAAGGCACGGCCGCGCAACAGGCGGACGCCGAGAGTGTCGAAGTAACTGGCCGAGATGATCGAGGCGAAGGCCCGGCGGGTTTCCGTGCCTTCCTGATGACCGACGAGCGTGTGATTGAAGGCGAGGACGCCGGCGAAAAGGTCGGTGCGGGTGACGAGGTCGCGGTAAAGGGGATGGGAAAAGGTGCGGTATTGGTCGGGTTGCTGGCGGCTTTGCGTGTAAACCTGGACGATGCGCTCCGGCTCGGCAAACGGCCGCGGGCTGAACATCAGCGTGTAGATGAGCGTGAACATGCCGCTGTTCAGGCCGATGCCGAGGGCGAGGACACCGATGGCGGCGAGGCTGAAGCCGGGGGACTTGGCGAGGAGGCGCAGCGAGAATCTCAAATCCTGCAGAAGGGTGTGCATGGGGTAAGGCAGTGGTGCTTCCCCGGTAAACACGGCGGCCCGGCGGCTGGTTGCAGGAAAATCATGGAGGCGGGACCATCAGTCCCGCTAGGCATGGCTGTCGCGGCCGGCAGCCCGCGGGACTGATGGTCCCGCCTCCAACTACTCGGCCCGCAGCGCCTCGAGCGGATTGATGCGAACGGCGCGGCGGACGGGCAGGAGGCAGGCCGCCATGGCGGCCATGGCCAGCACGACCGGGGCGATGGCCAGGGTCAGCGGATCGGTGGCGGCGACGCCGTAGAGCAGCTTGCTGATCACCGAGCTGAGCGCCAGGTAGCCGGCGAGACCGGTGACGATGCCGAGCAGCACCAGGCGCGCGCCCTGGCGCAGGACCAGCGTCGCGATGTCGCCGGCGGAGGCCCCGAGCGCGAGGCGCACCCCGAACTCGGAGGTGCGCTGGGCCACGGAGAAGGCGAGGACGCCGTAGACCCCGAGCACGGCGAGCAGCAGGGCCACGCCGCTGAAGAGCGAAAGGAGCACCATGGGCGCCTTGCGGGACTGGGCGACCTCGTCCATGCGCTGCTGCATGGTCTTGATGTCGTAGACCGGCTGCTCGGGATCGGCGGACCGGACGGCCTCGCGCACGGCGGCGGTCAGCAGGGACGGGTCGCCGGCGGTCTTGATCACGAGGATCAGGTTGTTGGCCGGCTGCTGGGCGAAGGGCATGTAATAGGTCTCCTTCTTCACCTCCTCCTCCAGGCTCTGGAACTTGATGGGGGCGACGACGCCGACGATGAGCCAGATGTTCGGGTTGGTTTCGCTGCCCCCGCGGCTGATGCGTTTGCCGATCGGATCCTGGCCCGGCCAGTATTTGTCGGTGAGGACCTTGTCGACGACCATGACCTTCTGCGTGGTGAGGGTGTCGGCCTCGGTGAAGAGGCGGCCGCGGATGAGGGAAAGGCCGAGGGCCTTGAAATAACCCGGGTCCACGTGGCGCTGCTGGCCGTGCGGCAGCGGCGCGCCCGGGGGCAGGGTGATGTCCGGGCTCTGGTAGGAGCCCTGGCTGTTGTTGCCGGTGAAAGGCAGCACGTCGGTCAGGCCGGCGGCGGTGACGCCCGGCAGGGCGCGGATGCGGCCGAGCGCGGCGTCGGCGAATACGATCTGCTTCTCCGGCGAGTTGTATTTGGCGTTGGGCAGCGCCAGCTGGGCGGTGATGACCCCGCCCGGCGTGAAGCCCGGGTTCTCCTGCTGCAGGCGCTGGAAGCTGCGGACGAGCAGGCCGGCGGTGGACAGCAGCATGACGGCCAGGGCGATCTCGCCGGTGACGAGCGCGCCGCGCAGGAAGGTCGTGCGGCGGCCGGCGGAGCCGCGCGCGCCGGCCTCCTTGAGCGCCGCGGCGGCGTCGCCCCGGGAGGCGGACCAGGCCGGCAGCGCGCCGAAGGCCAGTCCCGTGAGCAGGGCGCAGCCGAGCGTGAAACCGAAGACGGTCGGATCGAGCCGCACGTCGAAGGCGCGGGGCAGGTTCGACAGGCCGAGGGAGCCGAGGGCATCGACACTCCACCAGGCCACGAGCAGGCCGAAGCCGCCGCCGAGCAGGAAGAGGATGAGGCTCTCGGTCAGCAGCAGCCGCATGAGGCGGGCGCGGCCGGCACCGAGGGCGGCGCGGATGGCGAGCTCGCGCTCGCGGGCCATGGCCCGGGCGAGGAGCAGGCTGGCGACATTGGCGCAGCCGATGAGCAGGGCGGCGGCGACGCCGGCCTGCACGAGCCAGAGCATGCCGCGGATGTTGGAGACATTCTGCTCGAGAAATCCCTTGGTGCGGCCGCCGAAGCCGCTGGTCTTCCAGAAGCTGGCGCTGTCGGTCAGGCGCTCGGCGTTGCGCGCCTGGATGGTGTCGAGGTCGCGCTGGACGGACTCGGCGGTGGCGCCGGGCTTGAGGCGCGCGATCATGCTGGAATACTCGTTGCCGCGCTCGTTGTCGGACTTCTGCTCGGCGGTGAAGGCGAAGGGCACCCAGGCCTGAATGCGCGGGCTGGGAAAATAGAAGCCCTCGGGCATGACCCCGATGACGGTGTAGTTCTCGGTGTTGAGGCGGAGCGTGGTGCCGACGATGGCCGGGTTGGCGCCGAAGCGGTTCTTCCACAGGGTGTGGCTGAGCACGATCACGCGGTGGGCGCCCGGCTCGGCCTCGCTGTCGTTGAAGACCCGGCCCAGCGCGGCCTGCGCCTGGAGCGTGCTGAAGAGCGACGGGGTGGCGCGCACGCCGACGATGCGCTCGGGCTCGCCGTCAGAGGCGAGGTTGAAGCTGCGGTTGTTGAAGATGGTGGCATCGGCGAAGCCGGCCACGCCGGCCTTGCGGTCGAGATAATCCGGGATGGAGGTGCCGGCGTTCGGCAGGCCCATCAGCGGGTAGGTGTTGTAGACATAGACCAGCCGGTCGGAGTCGGGCCAGGGATAGGGCTTCAGCAGGATCGCGTGGACCACCGTGAAGATCGCGCTGTTGGCGCCGATGCAGAGCGCCAGCGTGGCGATGGCGATGACGGTGAAGCCGGGGGTCTTGAGCAGCGAGCGAAGGGCGAATTTGAAGTCGGAGAGCATGGGGAGAAAGCGCTTATTGCTTGCCGTTTATTCCGCGCGCAGCGCATCGAGGGGATTGACCTGCGTGGCGCGGCGGGCGGGGATCAGGCACGCGGCGGCGGCGGTCAGGGCCAGCATGATGGGGACGACGGCGAACACCACGGGATCGTAGACCGAGGTCTCGAAGACCATCTGGCGCAGCAGACGCGCGGCGGCGAAGGCGCCGACCAGGCCGATGCCCAGGCCGAGGCCGACCAGCATGGCGCCCTCGCGCAGCACCAGGGCCATCACCTCGCCCGAACTGGCGCCGAGCGCGGCGCGGATGCCAAACTCGCGCGTGCGCTGGGCGACGCCATAGGCGATGAGGCCGTAGAGGCCGATGGCCGAGAGCAACAGGGCGAGGCCGGCGAACAGGCCGAAGAGCATCAGGTAAAGGCGGGCCTGTGTCGTGCTGTTGGAGACGAGACGGGCGACGGGATTGATCGAACCGATGGCCTGGTCGGCGTCCACGCTCCACACCGCGCGCTGCACGGACTTGGCGAGGGTGTCAGGGCGGACGTCGGACCGCACGAGCAGGGTGGCGAAGGCCGTCGGGCGCTGCAGGATCGGGCGATAGACCTGCAGCGGCGGCTGGCTCTGGCCGAGGCCGGTGCGCAGCACATCGCCCACAACGCCGACGATCTCAAACTCCGCCGGCTGGGCTGCGTTGGTGCCGCGCAGGCGGCGGCCGACCGGGTTCGTGTCTCCGAAATACATCTTCGCCGCCGCCGCGCTGATGACGACCACGCCCGGGGCCTTCGGGTCGTCGGTGGCCGCGAAGGTGCGGCCGGCGAGAAGGGCGACGCCGGTGGATTTGAAGAAGTCGACGCTGACGGAATCGTAGAAGACCTGCGGGACATTCTGTTCGTTCACGTTGCTCGCGCCGGCCGGGACGAGCGTGATGGGGATGCCCCAGGTGAAGGGCATGGTCTGCGTGAAGCCGCCCGAGGCCACGCCCGGCACGGCGGCGACGGCCTGCTCGACGCGCTGGTAGAAGTCGCGGCGCTTCTCGACGGTGTCGTAGCGCTTCGAGGAAAGGGAAACGTTCAGCGCGAGCAGGCGGTCAACCTGCATGCCCGGCTGCTGGCGGAGGATGGCGCCGAAGCTGCGGCCCAGCAGGCCGGCGGCGACGAGCAGCACGAGGGCGAGGGCCAGCTCGATGATGACCAATCCGGAGCGCAGCCGGCGCGAGGCGGGGCCGGCCGAGCCGCGGCCGCCGTCCTTGAGCGAGTCGTTGGCGTCGGCGCGCGAGGCGCTCCAAGCCGGCACGAGGCCGAAGGCCACGCCGGTCGCCAGGGTCAGGACAAGGGCGGCGAGCAGCACGGGCTGGTTGATGGCTATCTCGCCGGCGCGCGGCAGCCAGCCGTCGCTGAACAGGCCGGTGATGCCGCTGACGCCCCAGTGGGCCACGAGGATGCCGAGCCCGCCGCCGACCAGCGCGAGCATGAGGCTTTCCGCGAGCAGCTGGCGCAGGAGATGGCCGCGCGTTGCGCCGAGGGCGGAGCGGACAGCGAGTTCCTTGCGCCGGCCGATGGAGCGAACGACGGAGAGGCCGGCGACATTGGCGCAGGTGATCAGGAGCACGCAGGCGACGGCGCCCGTGACGACGAAGAGGCCGGTGCGGTAGTTGCCCACGACGAGGCCCTGCAGGTCGGCCGCCTGGAGCGTCCAGCCCTTGTGGTCCGCTGGATGGGCTTGTTCCAGCTGGAGCGCGAAGGCAGCCAGCTCGGCGCCGGCTTGGTCGAGGGTGACGCCGTCCTTCAGCCTGGCAAAGGTGCTCCAGTAGCGTGAGCGGCGGTCCTGGGTCGCCGGGCCGTTCATGGGCATTGGGCGCCAGAGGGCGGCGTTGCCCCAGGGGTCGGTGAAGCTCGCGGGCATCACGCCGATGACGGCGTAACCGCTGTCGTCGAGGGTGATGGTCTGGCCAATGATGTCCTCGCGGGCGTTGAACTGGCTGCGCCAGAGCTGCTCGCCGATGACGGCCACGGGCGCGGCGCCCATGACAGTCTCGTCAGGATTCCAGGTGCGGCCCAACAGCGGGGCGACGCCGAAGAGCTTGAAATAATTGTCCGTCACCTGCACCTCGGTCAGCTGCGCCGGCGAGGCGGTCTTGGTCAGGTTGACGTAATAATACTGCTGGGCCGCGATCGCCGCGAAGGACTTCGCCTCGCGGGCGAGGTCGATGAAAGTGGCCGGGGCGAGCACGGACACGCCCTGTTCGGGGTGCTGCGACTGCACCTGCACGAGGCGGGCGGAGTCGTGGTAGGCCAGCGGCTTGAGCAGGACGCCGTAGACGACGGAGAAGATGGCGGTCGAGGCGCCGATGCCGAGGGCGAGGATGCCAATGGCGACGGCGGAGAAGCCGGGCGATTTGCCCAGCGAGCGAGCGGCGGTCCGGAGGTCGGTCAGCATGGCGGAGAGCTGTAAGCTTTGAGCGATAAGCCGTAAGCGGGTGGTGTGCGCGGGTGATGGAGCGGTCCTGGCTTAGCGCTCATTCTCATCACCCCCAAAGCGAAGCCGCCACGCTTGGGGCGTGGCGGCGAAGGGAAGGAACTCAGTGGGCCGAGCCGGCCTCGACCTGCTCGTCGACGACGCGGCCGTCGAACACGTGGATGGTGCGCTCGGCATGGCGCGCGAAGCGCGTGTCGTGCGTGACCATGACGATGGTGGAGCCGGCGCGGTGCAGCGAGTGGAGCAGCTCCATGACGGCGTCACCGTTCTTGGAATCAAGGTTACCCGTGGGCTCGTCGGCGAGCAGGACGGCCGGGGAGCCGGCGAGGGCGCGGGCAACCGCGACGCGCTGCTGCTGACCGCCGGAGAGCTGGGAGGGAAGGTGCTTGGCGCGGTGACCCATGCCGACCTTCTCCAGGGCCTCGGTCACGCGCTGCTTGCGCTCGCCGGCGGGCATGCCGCGGTAGGTCAGGGGCAGCTCGACGTTCTCATAGACCGTGAGGTCGCCGATGAGGTTGAAGGACTGGAAAATGAAGCCGATCTCGCGGTTGCGGATGCGGGCGCGCTCGGGGAGCGTCAGGCCCTGGACGGGGCGGCCGTTGAGGATGTAGGTGCCGTCGGTCGGCGTGTCGAGCAGGCCGAGGATGGAAAGGAGGGTTGACTTGCCGCAACCGGACGGGCCGGCGATGGAGACATACTCGCCCTTGCGGATGTCCATGTGGATGCCGGACAGGGCGTGCGTCTCGACCTCGTCGGTGAGGAAGACCTTGGTCACGCCGTCGAGTTTGATCAGGGAGGGATTATCGGTGGTCATGGGAGTGTGGGCAGGGGGAGGATTGTGGGTTACTAACACGCGGTGAGGCGCGGCGGTTACAGAAATTATTCCGGGCCGTGCTCGTCGGTGGCGACGAGGGCGGTCAGGAGGGCGAGGATGAGGACGGGGAAGAACATGGGTCGGGTGGCGTTATAGAGCGTCGCGGAAGGGTGGATTAGTTCAGGCGGACGCGGTCGTTGGAGTCCCACTGGGACATGTCGGAGAGGATGACGCGGTCGCCGGGCTGGAGGCCGTTGATGATCTCGATGGTGTTGACGGAGCTGCGGCCGAGCTGGACCTGGGTGCGGATGGCGTCGTTGCTGCCCTCGGCGAGCTTGAAGATGCCGACGGTGCTCTTCTCCTGGCCGAAGGCCGGGCGGCCGACGTAGACGACGTTGTCGAGGCGCTCGAGCTCGATGGTGCCGTCGACGGAGAGATCGGGGCGGGCGCCGCGGGGGAGTTCGTTGGTGATGGTGATGTCGACGAGGACGGTGCCGTTCTGCACGGCGGGGTCGATGCGGGCGACCTTGCCCTCGACGATGCCGTTGCGGGTGTCGATCTGCGCGATCTGGCCGATGGCGATGTCGCGGGCCTGGGTCTCCGCGATGCGGATCTCGGCCTTGAGCTTGGAGGGATCGGCCACGCGGGCGATGTTGTTGCCCGGCTGAACCTGGGCGCCGACCTCGACCGGGAGGTTGGGGGTGCCGAGGGCGGAGAGGACGCCGGCCATCGTGGCGCGCACCTGCAGGGCATCGAGCTCCTCCTGGCGGAGGGCGGCGAGCGAGCGCAGGCGCTCGACCTCGGCTTCCTGGACGGCGAGCTGGGGCTTGATGGAATCCTTGGCGAAGGCGTAACGCTTCTGCTCGATCTCGTTGCTCGTGGCGCCGTCGGCCGCGGTGGCCTGGGCGAGCTTGAGGTCGAGGGCCGAGACGAGGCCGTCGCGGAAGAGTTCCTCCTGCACGTCGGCGCGGAGCTTGGTGGTTTCGAAAGTGGATTTGGCGCGGGCCGCGGCGGCCTCGGCCGCGAGGAGCTGGCTCTCGAGGGTCATGCGCTGGCTGGCGAGCTGGGCCTCGGCGGCGGCGAGCTGGGAGTTGGCGTTGGCGGCGGCGGAGACGACGTCCGGGTTGCGGAGCACGAGGATCAGCGTGCCCGGCTCGACGAGGGCGCCGGGGCGGATGACGATCTTGTCGACGCGGCCCTGGGTGCGGGCGGCGATCCAGCGGATCTCCTCGGGGACGAGGGTGCCGAGGCCGCGGACCTGGCGGACCATGGGGCCGCGCTTGACGGTATCGATCCACACGAGGTTGCGCTCGACCGTGGGGGCCGCGGGCTTCAGCTGCGACAGGCCGATGGTGATGCCGATCAGGACGACACCGGCGACGGAGGCGTAGATGATGCGTTTCTTGCGTTTATCCTTGGCGGCGTTGGGGCGGGCGATGTCCATGCGGTGGTAAGTTGCGTCCCCAATTGCAACGACCGTGCCAACCGCGGAGCGGAGCTGTAAGCCGCTGGCTGTAAGCTTTAAGCGTAATTATCGAATATCGCCTATTTCGCGATTTAGAGCGAAGCCGGGATATAGACGTCCCGGAAATGGGATGATGGCAAAATCGAGCAGGTGACTGTTAATCACTTGGTCGTCGGTTCGATTCCAATCAAGGGGGTCATGTCTTGACTGCTGACAACTAAGACCTCGCTCCGAGCGGAGGTGCAGTCTGTCAAGAGTCGAGACATGACCCCTTTTGGCGACTCCTTTTGGCGACTCAACCGCGGCGCGTAAAGGATAACACGCCCTACCTCAAACCGGCAGGCGGAGTCTGGCGATACAGCCGGTCGCGTCTTCGCGGTTTTCCAGGGTGAGCGAGCCGCCGTGGTTTTCGGCGATCTGGCGGCAGAGGACCAGGCCGATGCCGGAGCCGGAGGGTTTCGTCGTGAAGAAGGGGACGAAGAGATTCTGCACGTTGGCGATGCCGGGGCCGTCGTCCTCGACATAGATCTCGATCTGACCCGGCGCCTTGCGCCAGCCGACGCGGACGCAGCACGTGGGCTCGCCGGGCTGGCCGCTCTCCGGCGCGGCCTCGACGGCGTTCTTGATGAGGTTGATGAGGACCTGCTCGACCTGGGCGGCATCCATCGAGACGGTCAGGTCCGGGCCTTCGATCAGTTGCACGGTGGAGCGGCCCTCGAGCGTCACGATGCGGCGCAGGAGCGGGGCGAGCTCGCAGGGCTGCTTGCTCGGGGCGGGCAGCTTGGCGAGGCGCGCGTAGGACTGCATGAACTTGTTCAGGCCCTCGGAGCGCGACTCGATGATCTCGAGGCCACCGAGCATGTCCTGTTCCCAGTCGGCAGCGCGCTGCGGGCGCTTGAGCATCGTGGTGAGCGAGCCGGCGATGGACTTGATGGGGGCGAGGGAGTTGTTGAGCTCGTGGCCGATGACGCGCACGAGGCGCTGCCAGGCCTTCAATTCCTCCTCGCGCAGTGGCTGGCTGAGGTCGGCGATGACGACGAGCGAGTGGGGCAGGCCGCCCTCGCGAAACTTGGTGCGGCGCATGCCCCAGCGGCCGGCGCCGCCGGCGAAGGTGCGGCTGAGCACGCGCGTGCCCTCGCCGACGAGGCAGTCGGCCAAGTCGAGGTCGGCGGCCTGGCGGCCGAGGATGCGCTCGGCAGGCTGCGCGATGAGTTCCTGGCCGGCGCGGTTGACGAGGCGGAGCGTCTCGTTGGCGTCGAAGGCGAAGATGGCGACGTCGATCTCCTCCATGACGGTGCGCAGAAGCGCGGTGGCCTCGAGAGCGCCGAGGCGCTGTTCCTGGAGGACACCGCCGAGCATGTTGATTTCGGCGAGGACGTCGCCGAGGGGTTCGTCGCGGTTGGCACCGCGGGCGCGGACGGAGAAGTCACCCTCGCGGAGGGCCGTAAGGAGGTTGGCCATCGTCTGCAGCGGGCGGACGACCTGCTCGCGCACGGCGAGGGCGAAGCCGAGCCAGGTGAAGATGACGACGAGGGAGACGGTCCACTGCTCCTTGGGTTCGTAGGTGCCGGTCCAGAAAATCCAGAGGACGATCAGCACCGCCGGCAGGCCGCCGAGCAGCGTGTAGTAGAACACGCGCTGCTCGTGGGCGGTGCGACGCTGTGGAGCTTTAGGCATTAGGCGATAGGCTTTAGGCTCAAGGCACTAGGCTTTCAGCTTCTTGATGAAGGCGCCGAGTTGACGGCGCAGGCGGAGACACTCTGCAGCCAAAGTCCCGGCCTGTCAGGCTGAATGTAATGCAGTTCCTGGCTCAGCAAGATAAAGTAATCCAGTTCGCTGGCCGAACCGAGGGCGATGTTGAGGAAGCGCTTGAGTTCGGCATCACCGTCGCGGCCGCAGCCCTCGGCGATGTTGGCCGGGATGGATGAAGCCGCGCGGCGCATCTGACCGGTCAGTCCAAACAGCTCATCCTTCGGGAAAGATTTGGTGACCTGGTAGACTCCAAGGGTGAGCGCGTGGCCCTGTTTCCAAACCTCGAGCTCGCGGTAGTCTTTCACGCAGTCGGTTTAGCGGAAGATGTCTGAGCTTAAAGCCTATTGCTTATCGCCTATAGCCGCTACGGGCTTACAGCCCGTAGCGCTCGAGCCGGCGATAAAACGCGCTCCGGCTCAGGCCGAGTTCCTCGGCGGCTTTGCGGGCGTTGCCGTCGCAGCGGGCGAGGGTCTTCTTGATCAGGAAGGACTCGACCTCCTCGAGGCTCATGTCCTCGAGGCGCGGGGCGGACTGGCCGGCGTTGAGCCCGAGGTCGGGCGCGCGGACGACCTTGCCCTGCGTCATGAGCACGCCGCGCTCGACGGAGTGGTCGAGCTCGCGGACGTTGCCCGGCCAGGCGTAATTCTTCATCGCCTCCAGCGCGCCGTCATCGAAGCCCGTGATCTGCTTGCTGTAGCGGGTGACGTGCGCCTTCAGGAAATGCTGGGCGAGCAGCGGGATGTCCTCGCGGCGCTCGCGCAGGGGCGGGAGGTGGACGTGGATCGTGTTGAGGCGGAAGAGGAGGTCCTGGCGGAACTTGCCGGCGGCGACCTCGGCGTTGAGGTCGGAGTTGGTGGCGGAGATGAGGCGGACGTTGGTGCGGCTGGTGCGGGAGGAGCCGACGCGCTCGAACTCGCCGGTCTCGAGCGTGCGCAGGATCTTCGCCTGCTGGCTCATCGGGATGTTGCCGATCTCGTCCATGAACAGCGTGCCGCTGTCGGCCAGCTCGAAGCGGCCGGCGCGGTCGGACTTGGCGTCGGTGAACGCGCCGCGGACGTGGCCGAAGAGCTCGCTCTCAAACACGCCCTCGGGGAGGCCACCCATGTTGACGGCGATGAAGGCCTTGCCGGCGCGGACGGACACGGCGTGCAGGGCCTGGGCGACGACGCCCTTGCCGGTGCCGTTCTCGCCGGTGATGAGGACGTTGGCGTCGGACGGGCCGACGCGGGAAATGATCTCGAGGACCGGCCGCATCGCGGCGGACTGCGCGATGAGGTTGGGGCCGCCCTTGCCGCGGAGGATCTGGTTTTCCTGCTCGAGGCGGCGGTAGGCGCGCACGGCGCCGGCCAGCTCGATCTGGGTCTTGACGATGGTCAGCAGGCGCGGGTTTTCCCAGGGCTTGGTGATGAAATCCTTGGCGCCGCGGCGCATGGCCTCGACGGCGATCTCGACGCTGGCCCAAGCGGTCATGACGACGACGGGCAGGGTGGCGTCGGCGGCCTGGAGCTTGGCGAGCAGGTCGAGGCCCTCCTGGCCGGACGTGGTGTCGCGCGCGTAATTGAGGTCGATGATGGCGAGCGCGAAGTCGCGCGCCTCGATGGCCTTGAGCACCGCGGCCGGCGACTTGGCGGTCTCGATCTGGTAACCCTCGGCCTTCAGGAGGAGGCGCAGGGCTTCGAGCACATCGGGCTGGTCGTCCGCAACGAGGATGCGGTGGGGCGCGGGATCATTGGCTGCCATTGCAGGAAGTGACGAGCGGCAGGCGAAAAGTGTCAAGAGCGGCGGCGCGGGCGGAAGCCGGAGCCGCCGCGAGCGGGCTCAGCAACCCGCACGCGGACGACTCAGGCGGCGCAGCGCTCGACGCAGGCGGCGACGCGGACGGTGCGGCGCGCGACCGGACGCAGGATGGCGGCGGCCGGGACGCTCAGCGGCTGCGGGCGGCGCGCGTAGTCTGAGAAGGCGACGCGGACCAGGCCGAGCGAGACCGCGACGGCGAGGAAGCTTTCGAGCGGGAGGCGCGCGGCGAACTCAGTGTTGGTGAGGCCGAAGGCGGCGAGGCCGGCGGTGGCGGCGACGAGGGAGAGTGTGAGGAGCTTGTTGGGATTATTCATGGGAGATCTGTTGTTGTGGTCCCTATTGCTTGCGTCGTGCCAAGTTCCGACGACCACACCTAACATGCATGTCGGCAGGCAGATAAATAATCCGCACCCAAACGCCTACGCCCTTCGCCTAAGGCCAAAACCGCCGGTGGCGGGAGCCACGATTCCCGGGAATGGGACGATAGCAGCGCGGAGCGCCGCAGTTGATAGATGAGGGTTGAGAGTTGAGAGAAAGCATATCCAGAGGCGTCGAGAGGCCGGCTCGGGCACTCAACTCTCAGCTCTCAACAATCAACTCGCGCGGCTGGGCCGCGCTTACTCATACCGCAGCGCCTCGATCGGGTCGAGCTGGGCGGCCTTGCGGGCGGGATAGAAACCGAAGAAGACGCCGATGGCCGCGCTGAACGCGACGGCGCCGAAGATGGCGGTGGTCGAGACGAGCACGGGCCAGCCGTTGAGCTTGGACACGAGCTGCGAGGCGCCGACGCCGAGCAGCACGCCGAGCGCTCCGCCCATGACGCTGAGGATGATGGCCTCGACGAGGAACTGGGTGAGCACGTCGCGGCCGTGCGCGCCGACGGCGAGGCGGATGCCGATCTCGCGGGTGCGCTCGGTGACAGAGACGAGCATGATGTTCATGATGCCGATGCCGCCGACGATGAGCGACACGCCGGCGATGGCGCCGAGGAGGACGGTCATGGTCTTGGTGGTGGCGGTCGCGGCCTCGGCGAGTTCCTGCTGGTTGCGGACGGTGAAGTCGGGGTCGCGGCCGTTGCGGCGCTGCTGGAGCAGGTCGGTGATGTCCTGCTGCACGCGGGCCATGTCGTCAGGCGAGGCGGCCTGCACGAGGATGGAGTTGAGGTTGGGGCGGCGGGCGAGGCGCTTGAGGAAGCTGGTGTAGGGGATGACCATGACGTCGTCCTGATCCTGGCCGAAATAATTGAAGCCCTTCGGGGTGAGCACGCCGACAATCTTGAAGGGGATGTTGCGGACGCGGATGTTCTGGCCGATCGGGTCCATGTCAGGGAACAGCTGCGTGGCGACGGTCTTGCCGATGACGCAGACCTTGGTGCCGGAGCGGACGTCGGCCTCGGTGAACATCTCGCCGTCGGCGAGGCTCCAGAGGCGGATGTCGAGGTAGCTGATGTCCTCGCCGAGCACCTGGGTGTTCCAGTTGAGGCCGTTGGCGAGGACCTGGGAACGGTCGCGCATCTCGGGGGTGATAGCGGCGACGCCGGCGACCTCGCGCTGGATGGCGAGGGCGTCCTCGACGGTGAGGCTGCTGGCCGAGCCCCAGCCGCCGCGCATGCCGCCCGAGGTCATACTGCCCGGGAAGATGTTGATGAGGTTCTGGCCGAGGCTGGCGATGGAGGACTCGACCTGGGACTTGGCGCCGTTGCCGATGCTGACCATGGCGATGACGGCGGCGACGCCGATGATGATGCCTAGGGCGGTCAGGATGGAGCGCATGGCGCTGCGGCGCAGCGCGCGGAGGGCGACCTTGATGATGTTGGCGAAGCGCATGGGAGGATCAGGCGGTGAGCTTGGCCGCGGCCTCGGCGTCGAGGATCCGCTTCATCTCGGTGGTGGCGATGAGGCGGTTGGCAACCTGCACGTCGCTGACGAGGCGGCCGTCGCGCATGATGAGGTTGCGCCTGCAGTAATGGGCGATGTCGAGCTCGTGGGTGACCATCACGATGGTGATGCCCTGCTCGTTGAGCTTCTGGAAGACGCCCATGATCTCGACGGAGGTCTTGGAGTCGAGGTTGCCGGTCGGCTCGTCGGCGAGGAGGATCTGCGGCTCGTTGATGAGGGCGCGGGCGATGGCGACGCGCTGCTGCTGGCCGCCGGAGAGCTGGCTGGGAAAGTGGTCGGCGCGGGCGGAGAGGCCGACGATGTCGAGGCTGTGCAGGGCGCGGTCGCGGACCTCCTTCGAGCTGAAGTGCCGCCGGCCGTAGAGCATGGGCAGCTCGACGTTCTCGCGGGCGGTGGTGCGGGAGAGGAGGTTGAAGCCCTGGAAGACGAAGCCGAGCTTCTGGTTGCGCAGGTCGGCCAGCTGGTTGCGGTCGAGGGCGGAGACGTCGGTGCCGCCGAGCAGGTAGCGCCCCTTGGTCGGCCGGTCGAGGCAGCCGAGCAGGTTCATCATGGTGGACTTGCCCGAGCCGCTGGCGCCCATGACGGCGACAAACTCGCCGGCGCCGATGGTGAGCGTGACGCCGCGGACGGCGTGCACGGGCACCTCGCCCGAATCGTAGATCTTGTGGATCTCCTCCAGCTGGACGACGGAAGACATGGGAGCCTTAGAAGCGCCGGCCGCCACCGAAGGGATTGGCCGCGGGCTGCTGGCCGGCGACACCGCCGACCGCCGCCAGGCCGGTGATGATGACATCACCCTCGCTCAGGCCGCTGCCATCGATGATCTCGGAGGCGATGCCGTCCGTGATGCCGACCTTGACGGAGACGGGCTCGGGCGTGGCGGCCTTGTTGCCGCCGGGCAGGCGGTAGATGGTGCGGGTGGTGATGACCACCTCGCCGGGCGCGGCGGGCGCGGGGGCGAGGCCGCGCTCGACGAGGAGCTTGCGGAGCTGCTCGCGCTGCTCCGGGGTGGCCTCGCGGAAATTGGTGATGCCGACCTCGGCCATGACGGCGCGGAACTTCTCGCGCTGCTCGGGAGTGGCGTCGGGGCCCATGAAGCCGCCGCCGCGGCGGCCGCCCTCGGCATTGGCGCCACCGGTGCCGCCTTCGCGGTTGCGGCGCTCGCCGGTGTTGGCGCCGCCAGCGGGGGCGGCGGGAGCGGCCGCGGGGGATGCGGCGGCCGTGGCGCCGGCCGTGGCGGGAGCCGCGGCCTCGGTCTTGACGCCGGAGTTGTCCGGCAGGCGGACGCGGAGGGCGGAGTTGGGGATGCGAAGGGTGTTCTCGCGGCTCGCGACGATGACGGAGACGTTGGCCGTCATGCCCGGGCGCAGCTTGAGGTCGCGGTTGTCGACGCTGATGATGGTGTCGTAGGTGACGACGTTGCTCACGGTCTTCGGGGCGTTGCGCACCTGGGTGACCGTGCCGGTGAAAGCGCGGTTGGGGAAGGCGTCGACGGTGAAAGTCACGGCCTGGCCCTGCTGGACGGAGCCGATGTCAGCCTCGGCGACCGCGGCGGTGATCTGCATCTTGGCGAGATCGTTGGCGATGGTGAACAGGGTGGGGGCGTTGAGGCTGGCGGCGACGGTCTTGCCCTCCTCGGTCTGCTTGGAGATCACAATGCCGTCGATCGGCGAGCGGATGGTGCAGCGGTTGAGGTCGACCGTGGCGTTCTGCACGGAGGCCTCGCGGGTGAGCAGCGAGGCGTTGGACTGGGCGAGCTGGGCCTCGGCCTGGTCGACCTCCTGCTGGGTGACGAGGGACTTGGCGGCGAGTTCGCGCGTGCGCTCGGTGACGAGCTGCTGGAGGCGGTTGCTGGCCTTGGTGGAGGCGAGGTCGGCCTCGGCCTGGCGGAGGCGCTGCTGGTAGGTGGCGGGATCGATCTCGGCGATGACCTGGTCCTTTTTGACCACGGTGTTGAAATCGGCATGGAGCTTCACGATCAGGCCGGAAATCTGGCTGCCCACGTCGACCGAGAGCACCGCGTCCAGCTGGCCGGTGGCCGTGACCACCTGGCGGATGCTGCCGCGGGCGACCTGGGTCGTGTTGTAGGCCGGCGGCTGTTCCGCGGTGCGCGAACGCTTGTAATAATAATAGCCACCGCCGGCGGCCGCGAGGACGGCGACGGCAACGGTGATCTGGGCGAAGCGGGAGGAGGCCATGAGTGGTGCGATAAAAATGCGGGACGGAGGTTGGGGCGCAACCCATTCCAACGGTCCGACCGTTGCCCTGGATGAGCGCCGCCGTCGCTGAGACGCCGTGGCCCATGACGGGTTACAATCCACCGATTTCGGGTTGCGTGTCATAGGGGCGGCCGGTTCGCTGCCTGCCGTTCATCCCCAACCTCCCTTACCCATGAAACTGGTCCGCTGCCTCTGGCTGATTCTCTGCACCGCCATCTTCACCCTGGCCCACGCCCAGGAAGAGCCCAAGGAAAAGGGCGCCGACAAGAAGGCCGCGCCGGCCGCGCCGAAGGAGGAGAAGGACCCGGTCCTGTCCGTCACCGAGCACGAGGTCACCGTCGGTGGGAAGGTCATCAAATACCAGGCCACCGCCGGCTATCTCGTGCTGAAGACCGAGAAGGGCGAACCGCGCGCCAACATTTTCTTCGTCGCCTACACCAAGCTCGGCGAAAGCGACCCCGCGAAGCGTCCGCTGACCTTCTCCTTCAACGGCGGCCCCGGCTCGTCGTCCGTCTGGCTGCACCTCGGCGCCCTCGGCCCGAAGCGCGTCGTCATGACCGACAAGGGCGACTCGCTCCCGCCGCCCTACAAGTGGGTGGACAACGAGTATTCGTGGCTCGACCAGACCGACCTCGTGTTCATCGACCCGGTCTCGACCGGCTACAGCCGCGCGGCGAAGGACGTCGACGCGAAGCAGTTCCACGGCTTCACCGGCGACATCGAGTCGGTCGGCGAGTTCATCCGCCTGTGGACCACGCGCAACCAGCGCTGGGCCTCGCCGAAGTTCCTCGTCGGCGAGAGCTACGGCACCACGCGCGCCGCCGGGCTCTCGGACTACCTGCAGCAGAAATACGACTTCTACCTCAACGGCATCATGCTCGTGTCCTCGATCATGAATTTCCAGACGGCGCGCTTCGCCCCGGGCAACGACCTGCCTTACCAGCTCTTCCTCCCGACCTACACCGCGTCGGCCTGGTATCACGGCAAGCTCAAGGGCGACCTCGCCAAGGACCTGTCCAAGACGCTGGCCCGTGCCGAGCAGTTCGTGCTGAAGGACTACTCCCTCGCGCTCATGCAGGGCGACGCGCTGTCCGCCGCCGAGCGCAGCCGCATCGCCAAGGAGCTGGTGGCCCTCACCGGCCTGACCGAGGAATACGTGCTCAAGCAGAACCTCCGCATCAACATCTTCGGCTTCGTCACGGAGCTCATGAAGAACGAGAACCGCAACGTCGGCCGGCTCGACAGCCGCATCGTCGGCATCGCCGACAACGACGGTGGCGGCGGGGCGCGTTCCGGCGGCGGGTTCTTCGACCCCAGCATGGAGGCCATCCTCGGCGGCTACACCTCGGCGATGAATGACTACGCCCGGCGCGACCTGAAATACGAAAACGACCTGTCTTACGAGATCCTCACGGGCCGCGTGCAGCCGTGGAGTTACGCCAACGTGGAGAACGAATACCTCAACGTCGCCGAGACGCTGAAGCGTGCGATGACGAAGAACCCGTTCCTGAAGGTCTGGGTCGCCAACGGCTACTATGACCTCGCCACGCCCTATTTCGCCACCGACTACACCGTGAAGCACATGGGCCTCGACCCGGCGGTGCGCGGCAACATCACCATGAGCTACTACGAGGCCGGCCACATGATGTATATCCACATGGACTCGCTCAAGAAGCTGAAGGCCGATTACGCAGCCTACATGGAGGCCACGCTCAAGGCCGCCGGCGTGAGGTAAGGCTTCGTCCGATTCAAACAACGAAGCCGGCGCCTGGGCGCCGGCTTTTTGTTGTCGGGGGCAGAACGGCCGCGCGGGCCGCGGCTATTTCTTCAGCGACTTGTCCGGGTAAGCCGGAATCGCTGGCAGCAGGTGCTTCGGCTCGGTGGCGATCTTTTCGTGAAGGTATTTGATCGCGGCATCGAGTTGGGCGTCCTCGCCGCGGAAGGTGGCGACGGGAGTATTGTCCACGATGAAGTCCGGCGTGAAGCCCGGACCCTCGATCACCCAGCCTTCGCCGGGGATGAAGGAGCCGGTCTCGGCGGCGCGCGCGTAGCCGCGGTCGACGAGGGCGTTGATGCCGCCGCGCAGCCAGATGCCGCCGCCCCAGGTGCGCGTGCCGATGCTCTGGCCGAGCTTCAGGTGGCGCACGCCGTTGGCCATCGTCTCGCCGTCGGACGCGGTGAAGGCGTCGACCAGCACGACGAGGTGGCCGCGGAAGGAGTTCTGGAAGTTCGCGGACACGTTGCCGTCGCGCGGGGCCCACCACATCCAGGCCGGGCGCATGAGCCGGGAGAGCAGCCAGCTGTCGATGTTGCCACCGCGGTTGTGGCGGAGATCGAGGATGAGCCCGCCCTTGTTGGCGGCGGCGTAGTAGTTGCGGACAAACTCGTAGTAGTTGGGCGTGCCCATGGCCCGGATGTGGGCGTAGCCGATCTGGCCGGAGGACTTCTCGTCCACCTTGAGCCGGCGCGAGTGCTCCCAATCGTCATAGCGCAGGTTGGCCGCCTCGCTGGCGGCCAGCGGGGTGATGACGCGGGCAAAGGCGTCGCCGCCCGCGGCGGACGCGAGTTTCAGCAGCACCTGCCGGCCGGCCTGGTTGCGGAGCAGGGCGGCCGCGTCGGGCACGGAGAGCGTCGCCACGCCGTTGATCTCGAGAACGACATCACCGGCCTTGATGCCAAGGCCGGGCTTCAGCAGGGGCCCGAGCTTGTCGGGGAAGTCAGGGTCGCCCTGGTAGATGTGCTCCAGCCGGTAGCCGCCGGCCGCCTCGTCGCGGGTCCAGCGTGCGCCGAGGGTGGCGACGCCGATCTCGGGGTCGACCTTGCGGAACTCGCCGCCGCGCGCGTCGGTGTGCAGCGAGGAGAGCTCGCTGACGAGGTAGTTGAGCGCGTCGTTGAGCTCGGAGCGGTCGGTGACCCGGTCGACCAGTGGCAGGTGCTTCGTGAGGTTGGCCGGCCAGTCGACGCCATGCATCTTCTTGTCGTAATAGTAGTCGCGGTGCAGCCGCCACGCATCGGTGAACATCTGCTTCCAGCTCTCGCGCGGCGAATAGGCGAACTTGAGGGCGCCGAGGTTGACCTTGGACTTGGCGTCGAGGGTCGCGGCCTTGGCGGCGCTGTCGACGACATGGAAGTCCTCTTTCTGCAGGAGAAGCAGCTTCTTGCCGTCGGCGGATACGCGATAGGACGCCAGGCCGCTGGCGACCGTGACCGCCTCGACGTCCTTGTTCTTGATCTCGACGGCGACAAGGCGACGCGTGGGCGAGCCGGCGGTCGCCGGGGTGACGGGCTCGCGGTCCAGGACGTAGATGAATTTGTCCGTGACGCTCAGGTTCTGGTAGTTGCCGGCTGGGACCGGGACTTCCCAAAGGCGCGTCATGATGCCATCGAGGGCGATTTCGGCTTTGGATTTCTCGGCTTTTTTGGCGGGCTCGGCGGCTTTGTCGGCGTCGGCTTTCTTTTCCTCCTTGGCCGCGGGTTTCTTGTCCGCCTCGGCGAGTTCGTCGGCCGGCTGGAAGGGCGAGCGAGTGTCGCGGCCGAGGGCGAGGGCGTAGATCTTGGTCGTGCGGTCGAGCACCGGCTCGGGCTGGCGCGGGCCCCAGGGCGCGCCGATGGGGGAGAAGAACGAGCGGTCGGACAGGAAGTAGAGCCACTTGCCGTCCGGGCTGAAGGTGCCTTCGTCACTGATCACGCGGTCGCTGGTGACCGGCGTGGATTGGTTGGATTCGACGCTGTAGAGCTGGATCTGGGAATTGCCGGTCGGGGCGGTGAGAGTGTAGGCGAGCCAGCGGCTGTCCGGCGACCAGTCCAGCGTGGCGCCATCAAAGTCCCGGTCCATCGAGCGGGCGATGGAACGGGTTTCCTTGGTCTCGGTATTGAACAGGCGCAGCTCCTGGTCGCGCTCGGCGGAGGCGATCCACTTGCCGTCCGGCGAGGCGAGGCCGGAGACGCGCAGCACCTGGCTGCCCTTGGTGAGCTGCTCGCGCGCGCCGACGCCGTTGGCGGGGGTGCGCCAGAATTCCACCTCGCCGCTCTCGTCGGACAGGACAAGCAGCGACTTGCCGTCAGCGCTGAAGCTGGCCGAACGGTAGCGCACGCCGCTGGCGCGCGTGACCTCGGCCAGGCGGCCGGAGCCGACCGGGGCGACGAAGACCTGCCCGCGCACCACGAGGGCGACGCGGTCACCCTCGGGCGAGAAGCTGAAGCCAGTCTGAAAGTCCGCGGGCTTGGTCACCCAGGTCTCGCGCATCTGGTCGAAGTCGGAGGCGAGGCTGAGGGCGAGCTTCGTGGACTGGCCGGTCTTGATGTCGTGGAGGTAAAGGTCCGCGCCATTCTGGTAGACGATGCGGCCGCCCTGCTGCATCGGGCGCTTGATGCCGAAGTCGGCGTGGCGGGTGTGCTGCTTGAGGTCGGAGCCGTCGGGCTTCATCGACCACAGGTTGCTCGTGCCGTCGCGCTCGCTGGCGAAATAGACGCGCCCGGCCCAGAACATCGGCCAGCGGTCGGTGCCGGCGTAGTCAGGCTGGAGGCGGACCGCTTCCTTGGCGCCGGGGTCGAGGCGCCAGAGGTTTTGCGCGGTGCCGCCGGCGTAACGCTTGGCGTGGCTGCCCTGGAAAGAGTAGCGGGTGAAGAACAGCGTTTTACCCGTGTCGTCGTAGATACCCTCGTCGGCCTGCGCGAGCGGCAGAAAGGTGCGCGCGCCGGTCGCGGGGTCGAGCGCGACGAGCGCGGAGTCGGGCAGGGTGGCGAAATGTTGGGTGGCGTAGAGGACCTTGCCGTCGGGCGTCCAGCCGCGGACCTGGGCGGTTTCGCCCTCGTAGGTCAGGCGCTTCGGCAGGCCGCCGCCGAGAGGCATCACGTAGACCTCGGTCGGGCCCTCGTATTGGGCGGAGAAGGCGAGCCACTTGCCGTCGGGCGAGATGGCGGCGCCGAATTCCAGGCCGGCATGGGTGGTCAGCCGCTGGGCGGTGCCCCCGGAGGCGCTGACGCGCCAGAGATCGCCCTCGGCGGTGAAGACGATGGTGTCGCCATGAATGGCGGGAAAACGATAGTAGCCCGGAGCGGGCTCGGCGGCGGAAGCGAGGGCACCGAGGCCCAGCGTGGCGAGAATCACCGGCAGCAGCCGGCGCAGGAACGAGGCGGTGTGCATAGGGGAGGGGAGCTCGCGCCAAGGTGCCACGGAGCGCATCCGGGGCAATCCCAACCTCGTCCGTCTTTCGGGCTATTTGCCCGGGTAGGCCCCGCGCAGCGCCTTGGCGACGTTGGTCGGGACGAACTTCGAGACGTCGCCGCCGAGCTTGGCGATCTGCTTCACGAGCGAGGAACTGGTGTAGCTGTAGGACTCCTTCGGCATGACGAAGATGGTCTCCACCTTGGGCTCGAGGTGGCGGTTCATAAGGGCCATGTTGAACTCGAACTCGAAGTCGGAGAGGGCGCGCAGGCCGCGGATGATGGCGACAGCCTTCTCCTTGCGGGCGAACTCGACGAGCAGGCCGTCGAAGCTCACGACGTCGACATTGGGCAGGCCGCGGAGGTTGGCCCGGATGAGGGCGACGCGCCGCTCGGGGCTGAAGAGGGGCTTCTTGGTCGAGTCGATGGCGACGGCGACGCGCACATGCTTGAAGAGCTTGGCGGCGCGCTGCAGCACGTCGAGGTGGCCGTTGGTGAACGGGTCGAAGGTTCCGGGGTAGATGCAGAGTTTCATGCGGCGGACCGGGGACAGGATTGCAGGGCACCAAGGGATGGCGAGGACGTTTTGTGTCAAATCCCGGTCCCGTTGCAGCAATGGATTGCCAACGCCGGGGCGGTTGTCTGGACTCGGCGGGTGAAGTTCACCCTGCCCAATGTGCTGACGATTTCGCGCGTGCCGATGATGTTCGTCATCGTCGCCCTGATGTATTCGGACTGGCAATGGGCGGCGACGTGGGCGTTCTGGCTCTTCATCGCCTCGGCGCTGACCGACTGGCTGGACGGCCTGCTGGCGCGCCGGGCCAACCAGGTCTCGGCGTTCGGCCGGTTCATGGACGCCGTGATCGACAAGGTGATGGTCATCGGCCTGATGATCGCGCTGGTGAACGGCGGTTATTTCGCAGGGTTCCGCATCACGGCCATGCTGCTGCTGCTGCTGATCATCGCCCGGGAATTCACGATCTCCGGCCTGCGCATGGCGGCGGCGACCAAGGGCCTTGTGGTTGAGGCCGACGCCGGCGGCAAGGTTAAGACCTTCGTGCAGCTCAACGCCATCGGCTGGCTGCTCGGGGCGCGGATGTTCGCGACGGATTTCGGCGACCTCTTCGGCGGCACCGAGGACACGATGGTCCGGGTGGTGCACTGGGCCGGCCTCGGCCTGTATGCCTTGTCCGCGGTCCTGACGGTCACCTCCGGGATCTCGTATTTCAAGCGGCACGGGCACGTGGTGCAGGACTGATCATGGAACTGCCGGAGCCACGCTGGCCGCGGATCTTTTCCACCCGGTTCGTCGTGACCGTGGCCACGCTCGGCCCGCTGGGCGCGCGGCTGCCGGCGCCGGGCACGTGGGGTTCGTTGGCGGGCCTGCTTTATTTTATCCTGTTTTTCCGTTACTCGCGCTGGGAAGTGGTCTTTGCGTGGTCGGTGCTGCTCAGCTACATCGCCGTGGCGTTCTGCGGCGACGCGGCGCGCCGGCTCGGCAAAAAGGACCCGGGCGAGGTGATCCTCGACGAGTTCGCGGTCATGCCGCTGGTGTTCCTCGGCTGGCGGGCGGGTTACGTGGCCGGCCTGGCGGACTGGGTGGCGCTGCTGGCCGGTTTCGGGCTGTTTCGCTTCTTTGACATCCTGAAGCCGCTCGGCATCTCACGGCTGCAGCGCTGGCCGGGCGGATGGGGCATCGTCGCGGATGACTTTGCCGCGGCGCTGGCGGCCTGCGGCACGCTGCACCTCGGCACGTGGCTCTGGGTGTTGCTGCGCTAGGGCGCGGCGGGTTCCTTCGGCTTGTTCAGGTCGCGGATGTTGCGCATGAGCTGGCGGAAGGTGATCTCGGCGCGCACGCGGGTGCGCACGCTGAAGTCCGTGCCGTCGGGACCCCAGCTGGTGCGGACGCCGAGGCCGACGATCCACTGGGTCTTGGACTTGAAGGTGAACTTGCGGGGCACATACCACTGCACGCTCGGCTGCAGGTAGTAGAAATGCTCGGTGTTGTTGCCCAGGATGGCCGTGGTCGCGTAGGTCGCGGAGACGATATACTTCAGCTGGCCGAGGTCGTAGATGGCGCCGACCGTGCCGTTCATCGAGTCCTCGTGCGGCTGGTTGGTGCCGAACTGGCCGGGAATGTCGCTGGGGTCGATCAGGTCGAGCCCGAGGCCGGCGAAAGCGGTGAACTTGGGGTGGCGGACCGAGGGCCGCTGGACGATGAAGCTCGGGGTGAGGTGATACTGGCCGTCGGTCATGTCGACCGGCGGATCGCCCACCGGCGCCTCCATGGTGAGGGCCAGGCTGGTGTCGTAGCCGGCGCGGGGCCACTCATCGAGCAGGTAGCGCGACCCCAATCGCACCCGGCCGACGCCGTAACCCTCGTCGGTGTCGCCGAGCCCGTGGTTGAAATACACCGAGCCCTCGGCGCTGATGTCGAAATTCTTGTTCAATGCCCAGCGGAGACCGGCCTCGGTGCGCATGTAGTCGCGGCGCACCAGGTCGCCGAAATGGGGCCGGAGGAGAATCTTGAAGGTGCCGGGGATGTCCAGCTGGGGCAGGTCGCCGTCGAGGATGCGGGACAGGATCGGGCGTGGCTGGCCGGGGGCGGGGGTGTCGGGAGTCTGCGTGAAGGCCGGGACGGTGATGAGACCGGCGGTCAGGAGCAGGAGGGCGCGGCGAAACATGGGGTCGGAAGTCAGGGAAGAAGTTGGAGGCTTTCAAGCGGCAAACGGACCAGCAGGCCCTGTTGCAGCACGTCCACAGACACCACGATGCCCTGCGGGTTCGCCGGATCGTCCACATAACCCTCGAGACCGTGCAACGGGCCGCCCTGCACGCGGACGTGGGTGCCCTTGCGGACCAGCGGGTGGATGGCGGCCTCGAAACCGGAGGCGCAGATGGTCTTAACGTCCTCGATCTGTCGGAGGAAGGTCTCCTCGTTCTCGACCAGCATGGCGCGGACGAGTAGGTCCTGCTGGTAGATGCGGTCCTTGCGGGCCGGCTCCAGCCGGGCGAAGACGTAGCCGGCGAACAGCGGCTTGGTGAAGGTCTTTTTCTGGGTGCCGTAGCGGCGCACACTCTGGATGAGCGCCAGGTAATGCGGGAAGCGCTCGCGCGCCATCAGGTCGTCGAATTTCTTTTCGCAGCGGGGCTTCGTGTGGCAGACGAACCACCGCGGCTCGGCAAAATCGGGCAGGTGCTGGCCCATGCGCTCAGAGCTTCGCGAGCAGCCCCAGAGCCTCGACGTAGCCCGGGAAACCCTTGCCGCAGATCATGCCGATGCAGGCGCCGGCTGTCATGGACTTGTGGCGGAATTTCTCACGCTTCTTGATGTCGGAGATGTGGACCTCGACCGCCGGCAGGCCGGAGGCGGCGAGGGCGTCGTGCAGGGCGATGCTGGTGTGGGAGTAGGCGCCGAAGTTGACGATGAAGGCGTCGATGCCGCGGTCGGTCAGGGCGTGGATCTTGTCCACCAGCGCGCCCTCGTGGGCAGACTGGAAGAACACGGTGGAGAAGCCGAGTTTCCGGGCCTCGGCGCGGACGAGCTTCTCCAGGTCCTTGAGCGTGGCGTGGCCGTAGATTTCCGGCTCGCGCTTGCCGAGGCGGTCGAGGTTGGGGCCGTGCAGGATGGCGATTTTCACAGGGGGTTCTCCGTTTCGATGAATTCCCAGGGCAGGTGGAATTTCTTGGCGAGTTCGGCGGCGAGGGCCTTCACGCCGTGGACCTCGGTCGCGTAGTGGCCGCAGCAGATCAGGTTGAGCCGGTGTTCCTGGGCGTAGTTGAACCACTCCTCGCGGAGCTCGCCGGTGATGAGCGTGTCGACGCCGGCCGCGACCAATTGGGGCACGGCGCTGTTGCCGCTGCCGCTGCAAAAGGCGACCTGCTTGGGGGCGGCGCTGCCGCAGTCGATCGAGATGACGCGCGGGTAAAGCTCCTCGAGGCGGGCGCAGAGCTGGGAGCGCTTGAGTCGGTTGGGCGCGATGCAGCCGATGAACTCACCCTCGTGCGGGAGGAAACGGGTCCGGGGCTTCAGGCCCAGCTGGCGCGCGAGGATGGCGTTGTTGCCGATCTCCTCGTGGGCGTCGAGGGGCAGGTGGTTGGAATAGACGGCGCAGTTGCCGCGGACCAGGGCGGCGAAGCGGCTGTAGACCGGGCCGGTCAGCGGCTGGACGCCGCCCCAGAACAGGCCGTGGTGCACGATGAGGAAATCCACGCCCCGCTCGGCGGCGGTCTCGAACGGCACGAGCCCCGCGTCCACCGCGGCCCCGATGCGGGTCACGCGCCCGTCGTTGGCGACCTGCAGCCCGTTGTGCGCGCCCGGGAAGTCCTT
>Ga0066428_1000035_pt1 | contig 32356 bp, 27 predicted proteins | sample LakWasMet40_LOW7_2_FD_59516 | JGI IMG/M metagenome (GOLD analysis project Ga0066428, IMG submission 59516) | Freshwater sediment methanotrophic microbial communities from Lake Washington under simulated oxygen tension - Sediment Metagenome 40_LOW7 | ecosystem: Environmental > Aquatic >...
GCAGCACATCGGCGCCTACCAGGTCGAGCACAACGGCCGCAAGATCACCTTCCTCGACACCCCGGGCCACGCCGCCTTCACCAAGATGCGCGCCCGCGGCGCCTCCGTCACCGACGTCGCGGTCCTCGTGGTCGCGGCGGACGACGGCTTCATGCCGCAGACCGACGAGGCCCTGCAGCACGCCAAGGACGCCAAGGTCGCCCTCATGGTCGCCGTCAACAAGATGGACGTGAAGGGTGCCAACCTCGACCGCGTGAAGCAGCAGATGCAGGAGCGCCAGATCGCGCCCGAGGACTGGGGCGGGGAGACCGTCACCGTGCCGGTGGCCGCCATCAAGAACCAGGGCATTTCCGAGCTGCTCGACATGATCCTCCTCCAGACCGACGTGCTGGAGCTGAAGGCCAACCCGAAGGCCGAGGCCAGCGGCGTGGTCATCGAGTCCCAGGTCGACGTGGGCCGCGGCCCGCTCGCCACCGTCATCGTGCAGCGCGGCACCCTCCGCGTGGGTGACGCCCTGGTGTGCGGCCCGCACTACGCCAAGGTCCGCGCGATGTTCGACGACCAGGGCAACACCATCAAGGAGGCCCCGCCGGCCATGCCGGTGCGTGTCATCGGCTGGTCGGGTTCGCCCGATTCCGGCGCCAAGTTCATCACCGTCAAGAACGCCCGCGAGGCCGAGCGTCTCGCCGAGGAGGCGGAGGACCTGCTCAAGAAGACCACGGTCTCCGACGATGCGGTCCCGAAGGATGTTTCGATCGACGCCCTGTTCGCCAACATCGCCGCCACCACGGCCAAGGTCCTGCGCGTCGTCCTCAAGTCCGACGTCTTCGGCTCGCTTGAGGCCGTGAAGAACGTGCTCGAGGGCATCAAGAGCACCAAGGTCTCGCTCGACATCGTCGCGGCCGACGTGGGTGTCATCAGCAAGAACGACGTCCTGATGGCCAGCACGGGCAAGGCCGTCATCATCGGTTTCAACACCAAGCAGGAGAACGGGGTCACGGCCCTGGCGAAGCACCACGGCGTCACGATCGAGAGCTTCGAGATCATCTACGAGCTCGGCGACCGCGTGAAGGAGCTGATGGCCGACCTGCTCGACCCGGATCTCAAGGAAAACAAGCTCGGCGGCGCCGAGGTGCGCCAGGTCTTCCCGGTCGCCAAGGGCTTCGTGGCGGGCTGTCTCGTCACCGAGGGCAAGATCAACCGCGGCATCACCGCGCGCGTCCGCCGGGGCAAGGAATCCGTCCACGAGGGCAAGATCGGCACGCTGCGTCGCTTCAAGGACGACGCCAACGAGGTGCGCGCCGGCCTCGAGTGCGGCATCCGCCTCGACGGCTACGACGGCTACCAGCCGGGCGACAAGATCGAGTGCTTCGAGATCCAGAAGGTCCGGGCCTCGCTCTGAGCGCCGCAAGCGGCGCTGGCGTAAGCCCTAAGCGATAAGCTTTAAGCTTCCAAACCCACAGGCAAACGACGCATTCTGTCAGGAAGCTTTCAGCTTAAAGCCTACCGCTTATCGCCTCCTCATGAGCAGCAACCGCCTTCTCCGCGTCAACGAGCTCCTGCAGCGGGAGGTCAGCGCCCACCTGCGCAAGAAGCACGGCGCCGAGGCGGTGGGCATCACCATCACCAGCGTCGAGATCACCGGCGACTTGCGCGAGGCGAAGGTCTATTATTCGGTCCTCGGCCAGGAGGACGATGCGGCCAAGGCCGGCAAATGGCTGGTCAAGCACCGCGACGAGATCCGCGAGATGCTGGCGAAGAACGTCATCATCCGCCACGTGCCGCTGCTGGCCTTCGTCCACGACAACCACGCCCCGCGCACCCTGCGCGTCGAGACCCTGCTGGGGGAGATCGACCGCGAGACCAAGTCGTCGTGATGCACTACCCGCAGTTTGCCGGCCAGTTCGTCGACCTGCTCAAGGAGCTGAAGGGCAAGCGCGTGGTCGTCATCGGCCACCAGCGGCCCGACGGCGACTGCATCGGCTCGCAGGTGGCGCTGTGCCGCGTCCTGCGCGCCAAGGGCATCGACGCCATCGGGGTCAACCCCGACAAGGTGCCCCGCCGCATCCGGTTTCTCATCGGGGACACGCCGTTTTTCCAGCGCGACGAGGTCAAGCACGACGGCCGCCTGGCAATCTACACCGACTGCGCCGACCACGGCCGGGCGGGGGAGCGCATGAAGGAGCTTTATCCGGAGCCGTTCGCGTGCTTCGACCACCACCTCTCCAACCACGGCTTCGGCCGGCACAACTTCGTGGACACCGCCTCCGCGGCCACGGCCGAGGTGCTGACGGGGCTCTTCCTGGACGCCGGCCTGCCGATCGACCGGACCACGGCCCAGGCGCTTTATACCGGCATCATGACCGACACCGGGCAGTTCCGGTTCGCCTCCACCTCCGTGCGGGTTTTCAACCTGGCGGCCGAACTGGTCGCCTGTGGCGCGGAGCCGGCGCTGGCGGGGCAGGAGCTCTACGAGCGCGAGTCCTTCGGCAAGCTGAAGCTGCTGCAGTATTACATCAATTCCCTGAAACTCGAGTGCGGCGGCCGGGTCTGCATCGGCGTGCTGCGCAATGGCATTTTTGAGGAGATCGGCGCCTCGGTGGAGGACACCGAGGGGTTGGTTGACTACGCCCGCTCCGTCGAGGGCGTGGAGATCGGCGTGCTCATCGAGGAGCGTCCCGGGGTCATCAAGGCCAGCCTCCGCGCCAAGCACGGCGGCCTGCGCATGGACACCCTGGCCGCCCAGTTCAACGGCGGCGGCCATGCCAGCGCGGCCGGATTGAACTGCCCGTCCACCCTGGGTGAATTCTACCCCAAGCTGATCGCGGCGCTCAACCAGCGCCTCGCCGAGATCGACGCCAAGCCGCAATGAGTCTCCAGCCGGCCAGGGAAATGGAGGGCGTGCTGCTCGTGGACAAGCCCAAGGGCCTCACGTCACACGACGTGGTCTACCGCCTGCGCCGCAAGCTGCAGATGAAGAAGATCGGCCATGCCGGCACGCTCGACCCGATGGCGACCGGCGTGCTCGTGATGCTGATCGGCAAGGCGACCCGCATCTCCCAATACCTGATGAGCGTGGACAAGAGCTACGAGGGCGAGGCCACGCTCGGCGTCATCACCGACTCGCAGGACGCCGAGGGCGAGGTCATGGAGACGCGCCCCGTGCCGGAACTGACCGAGGCGAAGGTGCGCGAGGTCATGAAGACCTTCATGGGCGACCAATACCAGACGCCCCCGATGCACTCCGCCATCAAGATCGACGGCGTGAAGCTCTACCACCTGGCCCGCAAGGGCGAGGAAGTGGAGCGCGAGCCGCGCTTCATCCGCGTGACGGCGTTCGACCTCCTGTCCTTCGCCCTGCCGAAGCTCTCCTTTGACCTGCACTGCACGAAGGGCACCTACGTGCGCACCGTGGCGCACGACCTCGGGCAGAAGCTCGGCTGCGGCGCCCACCTCTCGGCGCTGCGCCGCACGGGCAGCGGTCAGTTCAAGATCGCCCAGTGCCTGCCGCTGGACGAGATCGAGAAACTCTCCCTCCCCGAAATCGAGAAGCGCCTGATCCCCGTCCACGAGGCGGCGCCCCGCGTGGCCCAGTGAGCGCGCTGCTCCAGTTCGACGGCCTCGAGCGGACGACGCTGCCGGCGAAGCCCCTGCACCTGGCGATCGGGATGTTCGACGGCGTCCACCTCGGGCACCAGTCGGTGATCGAGTCGGCCATCCACTCGGCCCGCCGCAGCGGCGGCCTGGCCGGGGTGCTGACGTTCTGGCCGCACCCGAGCGCGCTCTTCCGGCCGGACCAGCCCACGCGGCTCATCATGGCGCCGGCCACGAAGCGCCGGGTCCTCGGCGGCCTGGGCCTCGATTTCCTGGTGGAGCAGAATTTCTCCCGCGAGTTTGCCGGTATCGACGCGCGCGAGTTCGTGGCGTTCCTACGGCGGCACCTGCCGCAGCTCGCGGCGGTGTATGTGGGGGAGAACTGGCGCTTCGGTCGCGACCGGGCGGGGGACATCGCCCTGCTGGTCGAGGAGGGGCGCAAGGTCGGCCTCGCGGTCTTCAGCGCCCCGCGGATCAACCACAACGGCGCCCCGATCAGCAGCTCGCGCATCCGGGAGCTGCTGGCAGCCGGCGCGGTGGCTGAGGCGAACGCGCTGCTCGGTTATTCGTATTTCGCGGAGGGCGTGGTCGAGCGGGGCCGGCAGCTGGGCCGGACAATCGGTTTTCCGACCCTGAATCTGGCCTGGGAGCCCGAACTCAGGCCGGCCCATGGCGTCTATGCCGTGGAGGTCCTGACGGCCCAGAAACACCCCCTGAAAGGCGTGGCCAACTACGGGCTGCGGCCGACGGTGGAGCAGACGACCCGGCCCCTCTTGGAAGTGCACCTGCTGGAGGCGTCCTCGCTCACTTATGGCGACAAACTGACCGTGCGCTGGCTTCATTTCCTGCGGCCGGAGAGCAAGTTCGGCAGCATGGAGGAATTGCGGCTGCAGATCGGCCTGGACCGGGAAAGCGCCCTGAAATTCTTCCAAAAATGAGCGGCCAGATGATTTCCAAAGCACGCTTGACAGCCTGCAAAGCATTCGGCCTCTTAGCCGTTTTCCGGGGTGGTAGCTCAGTTGGTTAGAGCGTCTGCCTGTCACGCAGAAGGTCGCGAGTTCGAGTCTCGTCCATCCCGCCATTTAAAGCCTCCGGTCTCCCGGAGGCTTTTTGCTTTTGGGCGCACATTTCTGAAAGCAACCCGCCGGCCGGGACGTTTCTTACCTGTGTTGGGTGGTCAGTTCAGCCGCTGCCGGGCGGTGTAACCCGGCAGCGGTCTTATTTCAGGCCCGGGCTTTGGCCAGAACCGTCTGCCACAGTAGGGCCTCGCCGGGCAGGCCGTGGGTGGTCAGCTTTTGGGCGATCAGTTCAAGAGTGGGCTCGGCGACCTTGTGCCTCGGATCGGACGGGAATTCCGGACGCACGGCGCGGCAGAGCGCCCAGCAGGCCCAGGTGCGCCAGCGGCGTTGTTCGCGGCGGGGCTCGTTCATGCGGTCGGCGAGATGCTGGAAATGCACCCGCGGGTTGCCGATGAAGACATCCGGCGGAGTGTGGCGGAGGAACCACACCATGGCCTCGTAGGGCAGGGGCCAGTCGCGCAGCACCGGGTCACCGGCGCGAACATCCGACAGGAGCGCCCGGTCGAGCTTCAGCATGGCGCGGGCCGCCAGGCCATGCTGCCAGAGATATTGGGCATAGGTGAGAGCCGTCAGATAAAACCCCGCATCCCGTTCGTTCCCGTGGGCCGTGAGGGCGCTGGCATCCATGGCGGCCGGGGCCGGAGGCAGGTGAGGGCAGGGCGGCAGCGGGCGCGACATCGCGGGCAGCGTCGCCGGGTGGCGGTGAGGTCACAAGTTTAACTTGGCGGCCGGCGGGGGCTTGGCGCATAACGGAGGCCTGCAAAACGAGAACCCAGCATCGATCAACGAGGTGCGCGGCGCCAGGCGCGCGCTGCTCTGGTTGCTGGCCGCATTGTTGCGCGTCTGGGGCCGCACGCTGCGCTTCGAGGCGGATGCGGCGACGCACGAGCGCCTGAGCTATGCGGATGAGCCGGCGGCGCTGGTGATCTGGCACAACCGTTTGTTCGTCTCGGCGGAGTATTTCCGCCGCTACCGGACGAAGCGGAGCGTCTACGCGCTGGTGAGCGCGAGCAAGGACGGGGCGTGGCTGGCGGCCTTTTACCGGATGATCGGGCTCATCCCCGTGCGCGGCTCGAGCAGCAATTTCGGCCGCGAGGCCGGCAAGGCCCTGATCGAGGTCATGCGCGCGGGGCACGACATCGGCATCACGCCCGACGGCCCGCGCGGGCCGATGTATGTGGTCGAGCCGGGCGTGCTGGTCGTCACGCGACGGAACAACGCACCGATGGTGCTCGTCGGGGTCGAGTTCACCCGCGCCTGGCGGCTGAAGAGCTGGGACCGTTTTTATATCCCCTGGCCGTTTTCACGCGTGATCCTGCGCTGCTCCGTGCTGCCCGCGAAAAATGCGAACGGCGAGAAGCTCAGCGCCGACGACGTGCGTGCGGCGCTGATCGCGATCAGCCCGGACAAGGATTGAGTTTACTGGAGGCGGGGTCCCTCACCCCGCGCGATCGAGTAAACGTATTACGGGGTGAGGGCACCCCGTCTCCAGATCAGGTGATCAGAAACCCGGCGTGACCGTGATGCTCTGGCCGGGCTCGACGACGAAGTCGTTTCCGGTGCTCCAGGTGATATCATTGATCAGCACCTTGAAGACGACGGGGGCGGCCGCGTTCTTGACGCTGGCGGTCCAGAGGCCGGCGCCGGTGCAGTCCATGGCGATGCCGTGGTCCCAGGTCAGGCCAGGGCCCTCGCCGCGGAGGAAGAGGTGGTTGCCGAAGCCGATGTCGATGGAGGCGGAGATGAAGGTCACGGGCGGCTCGCCGGTCTTCTTCTTGGCGGGCGCGGCGGTCTTGCGGGCCGGGGCCTTGACGGCTTTGGGAGCGCTCTTGGGCGCGGGCGCGGCCTTGGCGGGAGCGGCTTTCTTGATGGTCTTTTTCATGTTGGTTTTCTGTTTCAAGTTAAAGGAGGAGGGTTGTCTTTTGCCCTGTGCTCGCCCGCTGCAATAGCAATTTCGGCGCCAATTGGGTGACGACGTTAAGTCGCGCTGGGCAAGCGAGTTTCAACACGTAAAAACTCGGGCTTAAGGCCTTTATCCAGCCCGCTGGAAATTGGTGGAGCAGATCGGGATCAAACCGACGACCTCGTCGTTGCGAACGACGCGCTCTATCAACTGAGCTACTGCCCCCAAAGAGGAACGGCTTAATTGAAGGACGCTCCGGACGGAGTAAATGCTAATTTTCAGGCTGTGGCCGTGGCCTCCCGGAGCTTGCCGACCACGGCAGGCGAGCGAAAGGTGGCGTCCCCAGCGTGACTCGAACACGCGACCGTCGGTTTAGAAAACCGATGCTCTATCCAGCTGAGCTATGAGGACAAATCCGGCCAGTTAGATGGAGGCAGTTTGGGTCGATTGCAGCACTTTTTCCGAGCCCGGGTCAGGGCGTATGGCCCACCCCCGCAATTCCTTCTGCGGGCCGAAAAACGGGCCGAAAAGGGCTTGCCTAGGGAGGAGGCATCAGGCTTCTTCGCCCTTCCGATGAATCATCGGGCTGTAGCGTAGTCTGGTAGCGCGCTTGCATGGGGTGCAAGAGGTCGTGAGTTCGAATCTCACCAGCCCGACCATTTTAAACATCCGCACGGAGAGGACAGAGTGTGGCGATGCGCGACTAAAAGCGACAGAGGTAGAGAGTTACAAGACGAACGTTGTTTGTCTCGTTGCGACAGATTCCGACCCGCGAAGCCTTTCTGTGACCAGGATTTGGACGCGTTTTTGGACACACTCGAACGAACTTTACTTGTCTCCTTCGCCGTGGACGGTGGCCGAACCGTGAAACATATCAGCTGTAATACCGAGAGCTTCCTGCGGAGTCATCTTTTCCGCGAAGGTTTCTAGTATAGAATTAACGGTGTTTACCGCCCTATCAGCGTTGGTCAGTGTGATTTCTTTTTCTAGCGATGATTGCGGAGCGGTGTGCAGGAAATCCTGCGACTCGTCGTCTTCCCGAATCTCATCGACTGTGAGGGGCTCACTCCGTGCGTGCGCAAGTCTGTTCCGAAGCTTGGTCAACCATAAGACTCCTGCCCAAGGTTCGCGGCTGAAATCTACTGTAACACCCAATCGTTGGCTAATAATTCGTAGTTTTGCCACACACGGCGCGTTGTCGTAGTCGTCCCACCTTTCGACCAACTTCCTGCCGCATGCATTAGCTAGAGCCTCTAATGCCAGCGCCGAAAGCGTAATGGCGACGAGATAGTCATTAACCCAGCCTGATTTTGCCGTTTTGGATCGTGCGAGAGCAGAGTTTGCGACACGGCTCAGATCATGATGTGGGCAGTATAGCCGGCTAATCTGCACACGAACCTTTGTTGGAGTCTTTTTCGGCGTTTCCATTCGTCGTTTAGTCTACCTTGCGAATATCGGTGATGGAGGCGACTGTCGATTCCTGAGGGCATGGTGAAAGTTCATACACAGCGTTGGCCAAAGAAAGCTGTGCGGAATCGGTATAAATTTTCATCGTCAACTTGATGTCCGAGTGCCGCATTCCGAACGGAGGGACGGCCCGAACTCTGATGTTAAACCCGTCTTGTGACTGTGCCGGGACAATGTCTATGCTATCGCTTAATTTCTGAAAAATGACCCCTATCGAGGCCAAGAAACGGATATCTGAGCTGCGTGCCGAAGTGGCGCGCCATGCCGAGCTTTACTACCGGCAGGCCAAGCCGGAGATAGCCGACCGCGACTACGACAAGCTGGAGCGCGAGCTAGCCGACCTGGAGAAGGAGTTCCCGCAGTTCGCGGAAAAAGAATCGCAGACGGTTAAGGTCGGCGATGACCGGCTGGAGGGCTTCACGACCTACCGGCACCGGCAGCCGATGCAGAGCCTCGACAACACCTACTCGGAGGAGGAATACCGCGCCTTTCATCAGCGCTTGGTCAAGCAACTGGAGAGGGAGGCGCTCAGTTACGTCGTGGAGCCGAAGATCGACGGTCTCGCCGTCAGCGTCACTTACGAGAAGGGCCGGCTCACCCGGGCCGTGACCCGCGGCAATGGCGAGGAAGGCGACGACATCACGGTCAATGCGAAGACCATTTACTCCCTCCCGCACGAACTGAAGGCCGGCAAGAAGCTCCCCGTGCCGGATATCATCGAGATCCGGGGCGAGATTTACCTGACCACGGAGGAATTCCAGCGCATCAACCAGGAGCGAGAGGAGGCGGGTGAGCCGGTCTACGCCAATCCACGCAACCTGGCCGCCGGCACCATCAAGCAGCTCGACACCCGCGAGGTCGCCCGGCGCAAGCTGGAGATCGTGCTTTACGGCATCGGCTACTGCGAGCCGCAGGTCGCCGAGTCCCAGAGCGAGTTTTTGGCGCTGGTGAAGCAGTGGGGGTTGCCGACCGTGGAGAAACTCTGGACGGCCGACGGCATCGATGAGGCGTGGAAGGCGGTCGGCCAGCTCGACAAGATGCGACACGATTTCGCCTACGGCACCGACGGCGCCGTGACGAAGCTCGATTCCTTCGCGCTGCGCCGCGCGTCCGGCAGCACCAGCAAGGCGCCACGCTGGGCCATCGCCTACAAGTTCGAGCCCGAGCGCGCCGAGACGAAGATCAATTCCATCACCATCCAGGTCGGCCGCACCGGCGTGCTGACTCCCGTGGCCGAGTTGGAGCCCGTGATCCTGTCGGGCACGACGGTGCAGCGGGCCACGCTGCACAACAAGGACGAGATCGAGCGGAAGGACATCCGGGTGGGCGACTATGTGCTCGTCGAGAAGGCCGGGGAAATCATCCCGGCGGTGATCGAGGTGAACACCAAGCGCCGCACGCCGGAGTGCCAGCCCTACAAATTTCCCGAGAAGTGCCCCGAGTGCGGCACGAAGGTGATCCAGGTCGAGGGCGAGGTGGCGCTGCGCTGCCCGAACTACGATTGCCCGGTGCAGGTGCGCCGGCGGTTGAGCCATTTCGTTTCCAAGGCCTGCCTGGACATCGACGGGCTCGGTTTCGCGATGGTGGACGAGTTGGTGACGAAAGGCTGGGTCAAGGGCCTGGCCGACATTTACGGGCTCAAGCGCGAGGACCTGCTGACCCTCGGCAAGAGCGTCGAAAAATCCACGGACAACCTGCTGGCCGCCATCGAGGCCAGCAAGAAGCGCGAGCTCTGGCGCGTCATCCACGGCCTGGGCATCCCGCACGTCGGGGTGGCCGCGGCGAAGGACCTGGCGGCGCATTTCCGCGACATCGAGAAGCTGGCCGAGGCGACGACGGACCACTTCATCGCCAAGAAGGAGAGCGTCATCTCGGGCATTGGCGCGACGATGGCCGAGGCGATCACGGGTTTCTTCAAGGAGCCACGCAACCGGGCCACGGTCACGGCACTGCTCAAGGCCGGAGTCGAGCCGCAGGTGGCTGCGAAGACGGCGACGAGCGACCTGTTTGCCGGAAAGACCTTTGTCTTGACGGGCACCTTGCCGTCGATGTCCCGCGAGGAAGCCATCGCGATGATCGAGGCTGCCGGCGGCAAGGCGAGCGGGAGCGTGAGCAAGAAGACCAGCTATGTCCTGGCCGGGGCCGAAGCCGGTTCGAAGCTCGAGAAGGCGAAGGAACTCGGCGTGCCGGTCATCGACGAGGCCGAGTTCCTGAAGCTGGTGAAGGGGTAGTATTGCGGACTGTCCGATAAATTCGTGCGGGGAAAACTTTGCCTGTGGGGCGGGGCCTGCTAACCCTGTTGCACCCACATGAAGATACCCCGTTGGATTGTGCCCGCGTTGTCGGCTGCCTGGCTGGTTCCGGCCCAGGCGATCGAGCGCCTGCCGGTGGAGGTTTTCACCAAGGATGCGCTCACGAGCCGCGCCCAGCTGTCACCCGACGGCCGGCGCATGGCCTTTCTCAGCGGCGTCCAGGACCGGACGATGCTGCACATCGCTGACCTTGAAACCAACAAGATCACCCGGCTCGACCCGGGCGGGGCGCTGCTGGCGGACGACAAGCCGAAGGCAGTGGGGGCCTACACCTGGGTCGGCAACAAGCGCCTGCTGATCACGACAACCGTGATGGATGCGCTGTATGGCGTGATCGCGGTGGATTGGGACGGAAACAACGGCGTGCCGATCGGCGGCTATGAGAACAACAAGATTTCCCTCGGCGGCCAGTTCTTTGCCAATGAGGTGGTGCACCGTTTTTTCGACAAGGACGACAGCGTCCTGATGCTCGACCGGCACACGGCGGGCGTGGGCAATCCGAACCGGCCAAACATCCTCAGGTTCAACACTGACAGCGGTCTGTTCAAGACCGTGGTCAAGAATCCGGGTGAAGTGGCCCACTGGGGGTTCGATTTCCAGGGCGTGGCGCGTTTCGGCATCCTGTCGCACGGCGATCTGACCGGCGCGGTCTACCGCGAGAACGAGAAGGCCGAGTGGCGCACCATCCTGCCGCTGAAAAACCGCGCCAACCAGCTCAAGCCGGCCGGCTTTGACGCGGCGGGCAACCGGGTGCTGGTGACCGCGCTCAGCAAGGACAAGCGCTGGACCGTGTTTCCGCTCGATCCGGCGACGGGCGAACTGGGGGAGCCGCTGCTGACTGATCCCGTCTACGACATCGTGCCCAACCGGGGCATGCCCGGGATTGGCGGCATCACGCTCGCCAGCACCATCTTTTCCCCGTCCAAGCAGGGCCTGGTGGGTCTGCGCTATTACACCGAGTCGCTGCGCGTTAAATGGTTCGATGCGGACTACATGAAATACCAGGCCGCGGTCGACCGGGCCATGCCCCACACGATCAACGTGCTGGTCGACCAGAGCCGCGACGGGAAGCAGATGCTCTGGGCCGGGATGTCCGACCAGAATCCAGGCGAGTATCGCCTGCTCGACTTGGAGAAGAAGACCTTCAAGTCCGTGGGGGTGGCCCGGCCCTGGGTCGACCCGGCCAAGATGGCGCCGATGCTGGCGATCAAGTATCCGGCCCGGGACGGCCTGGTCATCCACGGTTACCTGACCGTGCCGGCGGGCCACGAACCCAAGGGCCTGCCGCTGGTGGTCATGCCGCATGGCGGGCCCTGGGCCCGTGACGTCTGGGGCTACGATCCGCTGGTGCAGTTGCTGGCCAACCGCGGCTATGCCGTCCTGCAGATGAACTACCGCGGGTCGCTCGGCTACGGCGACGAACTCTACCAGCAGGCCAAGCGCGAGATTGGCGGGAAGATCCAGGATGACATCGAGGACGCCACCCGCTGGGCGATCGCCGCCGGGATCGCGGATCCGAAGCGCATCGGCATTTATGGGATGAGCTACGGCGGTTACTCGGCGCTGTTCGCGCTCGGCCGCAGCCCGGACCTCTACCGCTGCGGCATCTCCATGGCCGGCGTGACCGACTGGCCGGCCATCTACGAGGACAGCGATGTGGCGGAAAACAAGGCTGCCAAGCAATACTGGCGCGAGCAGATCGGTGATCCCGCGAAGGACCAGATCAACCTGAAGGCGATCTCCCCGGCCTATTTTGCGGACAAGATCACCGCCCCGGTCCTGATCCTGCAGGGCAAGGAGGACCAGCGGGTGCCGCCGGACCAGGCCAGACGCATGATCGCCGCCCTAGAAAAGGCCGGCCGGGCGCCGGAAAGCATCTTTATCCCCCGGATCGGCCACAACTACGGCCAGCAGAAGGAACGAACCGAGATCTACAAGGCGATCATCGCGTTCCTGGAGAAACACCTTGGGCCGGGCGTGCCGTAGGCAAGGCGCGCATTACCGGTGCGCCGCGGCGGCTTAGAGATAAGCCGCCCTATCCTGTGGGCTGCCAACTAAGGCGTGATGGTCGGCTTTAGCTTGGGCATGCCGTTGTCCACGGAGAGCGGGCCGGTGCCGCTGACGGCGAAGACGACCAGCAGCACAAACACGAGGGCGGAGAATTCGAGCGACTGTCCGCCGCTCATGAGGCCCTCGCTGCGATGGACAAACAGGGCGCCCGCCAGGATGGGGATCTGCACCCAGGCCGCGATGCGGGTCAGCAGGCCGACGGTGAGCATCAGGCCGCCGACGAGATGCGCCAGCGAGACATAATGGAGCACGCCCACGGTCACGAGCCACGGGAACTCCATGCGCTTGAGCAGATCCAGGACGAACTCGGCGCGGGTGTTGGTGATGATGAACACGCCGCGGATAAAAAGGCCCAATCCGAGATAGATGCGGATGCAATCGAGCCAGACCTTGGGATGGGCTTCCGCCCAGTCGATAAACTGACGCAGCTTTTCCATGGGAACAGCCTCCGGGGTAAGGGGTGGCCCGGCGGGCGGAATGTCCGCCGGGTGGCTGCAGGATATGCCGGCCTCAGGCCGGGTCAATTGCGGGCTTAGAAGCCCTGGCGGGCCAGCTGGGCCTGCAACTCGCGCTGGAAGGCCTGCACGTCGGCCGGGCTGGGCTGGTAGCCCTTCTGCGGGGTCTCGAGCATGAGGCGGCCCATCTGGTCGAGCGCCCACTTGCCGCTGACGCCATCGCTGAAAGTAACGCTGCCGCTGACCATGAAGCCCGGACGGACGATGCGGTCCAGATCCACGGCCAGGCTGCCGGCCCCGGCGGGCTCGGCCGGAAAGTCTTCGGCGGCCTCGGGCAGCTCCTCAGGGGGTAGGTCGTCCTCCTGGACGGCGCCAGGGGCCATGCCGACCTTTTCCTTCAGCTTGTCGATCAGGCCCTTCTTCTCGGGGGGAGCAGCGGGGCGGGGCGGCGGGGTCTTGCTCACGTCGGAGGTGTCGACCTTGGGCGCCGGGTCCTTCAGCTCAAGGTTCAGGTCGTCGACCAGGAAGCGGACGTCCCGGTAGGTCATCGAGATCTTGAACTGCTCGGCGAGCTTCTTCTGGACGGCGGAGAGGTTGTCGCCGGCGGCGACCCAGCCGGTGACGGTCTGCTTTTGTTCGGGAGTGAGGGACATCGGGAGAAACTGAGAGTTAATGGTTGAGAGTTGAGAGTCAAATCAGGCCTCGGAGTGGAGGCGGGCTATTAGCCCCGCGGGACTTATGGTCCCGTCTCCAAAAAGCAAAAGGCCCGGCGCAGGCCGGGCCGTAAAAGCGGTTCTAGGCGCTGCTTACTTGGTGAGCTGCGTCTTCAGGAAGTCCACGCTGCCGCGGACGGAGTCGTCCTGCTCCATCATGTTTTCCACGGTCTTGACGGCGTGGATGACGGTGCCGTGGTCGCGGCCGCCGAAGGCCTCGCCGATCTCCTGGAGGGAGTGGCGGGTAAGCTGGCGGCAGAGATACATGGCGATCTGGCGGGGGAAGGCGATGGCGTTGGGCCGGCGCTTGCTCGTCATGTCCGAGTGACGGATCTGGTAGTGGTCGGCGACGCGCTTCTGGATGCCCTCGATGTTGAGGCGGTTCTGGGCCTCCTCCATGAGCACGTCCTTGAGCAGGTGCTCGGCGGTCGCGAGGTCAAGGACCTTGCCGGTGAGGGCGGCGTAGCTGGAAATCTTGATCAGGGCGCCCTCGAGGCGGCGGATGTTCTTCGAGATGTGCTGCGCCATGAACTCCAGCACGGCGGGGGGCAGGTCGATCTTCAGCGTGGCGGCCTTGGTGCGCAGGATGGCGACGCGGGTCTCGAGGTCGGGGGAGGAGATGTCGGCGGACAGGCCCCACTGGAAGCGGGAGACGAGGCGGGCCTCGAGCGTGGCGATCTCGGTCACCGGGCGGTCGCTGGAGATGATGATCTGCTTCTGGGACTCGAAGAGGTCGTTGAAGGTGTGGAAGAACTCCTCCTGGATGCGCTCCTTGCCGGCGAGGAACTGCACGTCGTCGACCAGCAGGACGTCCACGCTGCGGTAGCGCTGGCGGAACTTGGTGAGCGCGTTCTCCTGGATGGCGTGGATATACTCGTTGGTGAACTTCTCGGTCGAGAGGTAGGCGACCTTGGCCTCCGGGTTGCGCTGGAGGATGCTGTGCCCGATGGCATGCATCAGGTGGGTCTTGCCCAGGCCGGTGGCACCGTGGAGGAAGAGGGGGTTGTAGGCCTGCGCGGGCGCCTGGGCGACGGCGAGGGCGGCGGCGTGGGCGAGCTGGTTGTTCTGGCCGACGACGAAGTTCTCGAAGGTGTTGCGCGGGTTGAGCGAGCTGGCGGCGGCCATGCGCTCGTCGTAGCGGAGCGGGGCGCGCTTGGCGGCGGTGCGGCCCTTGGGCTCGACGGCCGGGACGCGGGCGGCGGCCGCGCCGTTGTCCGTGATCTTCTTCAGGCTGACGTGGACCATGCGGCCGGCGGTCAGGCGCAGGCGCTGCGAGATCAAGTCGAGGTAGTTGTCGTGGATCCAGATCGCCGCGAAATCATTCGGCACGCCGAGAACCAGCGAGTCCTCCGTGGTCTCCACGCAGCGGATGGGCTCGAACCACATCGAGAATACATCCTCGGGGAACAGGCCCTTGAGGTCGCATTTGACGGTTTCCCAGAGGCTGGTCTGGAGGACGGGGTGGGGCATGACGGGCAGAGGTGTGGGCAGGATTATTAACATCCCAGCGAAAGCCCATGCCATCAACCCCGAAACATCCTGTCGTGCGCGTCTACTCGGAGGGAAAGGGGGAATCAGGCCGTCACTCTTCCGGCTGCGCGTGGGCGGCGGGTAAAGTGACTAATGGCCAGTGTCTAAGGAAGCCCTGGTCGAGTCGGTGCACGAAGTGCGCTGCGGAATTGGGAAGGAACGGTCGCTAGGACGGACAGTTAAAAATTACTTTGCGAGTAACGTGAATCAAAAAATGCGTTTCAAGGGCAACTTTCCGACATGTTGTTCACACAGCACAGGCGGATAACTTTTCCCATTTTGATGTTGCGAAAACGACGCCGGGTCTGGGGTGCGGTTTTCCCTCGGAAAACGCGAAAACCGGCGCGACGGCGGACCGCGGACTTAACCAGTCGCGGTGTGGGCCGCGAATTTCACTGATGAACGTGGCATTGAAAATAAATCAGCGAGAGAGCGTCCAAGTGTCGTTGGCTCGAGGTGGAACGCGGCCTCCAGACGCGTTTTCAGGGCGCACGTTGGACAAACCTGTCCAGAGGCCAGGTTCCACCTCCGAGCAAGACACGCCATCTCCAATCAGGCATTCGCCAGCTGATGAGGCTCCGGATCAGCCCACTTGCCGTGCTCGCGGATCAGGGCGATCAGCCGGGCGTCGGCCTCCACCTGCGGGATGTTGTATTGGACGCAGTTCTTGCCGACGTAGAGGTTGATCTTGCCCGGGGCGCCGCCGACGTAGCCGAAATCGGCGTCCGCCATTTCGCCCGGACCGTTGACGATGCAGCCCATGATGGCGATTTTTACGCCCTTGAGGTGTCCGGTCTGCGCCCGGATGCGCTGGGTGGTCGTCTGCAGGTCGAAGAGCGTGCGGCCGCAGCTGGGGCAGGCGACAAACTCGGTCTTCGAGATGCGCGCGCCTGCGCCTTGGAGGACGTTGTAGGCCAGTTTGGTGGCCCGGGCCGGATCGGACTCGGTCTCGATGCTGACGAGATCGCCGACGCCGTCGCAGAGCAGGCTGCCGGTCAGGAAACTGGCCTCAAGGAGCTTGGAAAGGAAGCTGTTGTCGCCTTTCACGGCCGTGCCGGCGGTGTTGCGAATCCAGATCGGGGCATGCGATTCAGCGGCCTTAAGGTGTTCCAGCAGCCGGCGGTAGGCGCCGATGGCATGGGTGGCGATGGCGTGGGGCCGCAGCGTGGACAGGGTGAAAAACAGCCCGGCATCGCCCAGCTTGCGCACCACAGCCTCGTAGGGGGAGAAATGCTCCGGATCGATCTCCACCGCCAGGAAATGGCCGTGCCGGCGGACGAGTTCGGCAAAGGCGGCCAGCTGGGCGGTCTCGCCGGCCTCGAACTTGCGGACGAGCACCAGGCTTCCCTTGCTCATGGCGAGCAAAGGCTGGAGCACATCCGGCATCAGGCCGGGCGCCAGCTCAAGGGCAAGGAATTCGACCGGCAGCGGCGTCCGGGCCACTGTTTCGCAAAGCGTGGCCAAGTCCCCGGGGCCAGCCACCTGCACCAACAGGCCCTCGGCGGGGGTGTCCTTGAGTTTAGGAGCGGCCAGGGCCTGGGCGGCTTCAGGCAGGCCGGCCAGCGTGGTCCGGACGATGACGCGCGGCGGCTGCTCGGGGCCGACGCTGCACTTGTCGGAAAACTTCAGGACCGCGGCCTCGCGGCGGGCAAAGTGGTAGGGATCGATCGAATCGGCGAGGGGCAGGCTGATCGCTTCGGGCCGGGGCGCAGTCCACAGGCTCATGGCCTTGTCCGCAATGGCCCGGGCCACGGGAATCTCGTAGACGGAGTCCTCGGTCAGGGAGACGCGGATGGTGTCGCCGAGGCCGTCGAGCAGCAGGCTGCCGATGCCGATGGCCGACTTGATGCGGCCGTCCTCGCCATCACCCGCCTCGGTGACGCCGAGGTGCAGCGGGTAGTGCATGTCCTCCTGGGCCATGCGCTCGACGAGCAGCCGGTAGGCCTGGATCATGACCTTCGGGTTGCTCGACTTCATCGACAGGATGATGGCGTGATAGTTGTGGCTGCGGGCGATGCGGAGGAACTCGAGGGCGCTCTCGACCATGCCGAGCGGCGTGTCGCCGTAGCGGTTCATGATGCGGTCCGAGAGGGAGCCGTGGTTGGTGCCGATGCGCATGGCGCGGCCGAGTTCCTTGCTGCGCTTCACCAGCGGGGAGAAGGAGTCGTGGATGCGCTGCAGTTCCTCCTCGTAGTCGGCGTCGGTGTATTCCTTGACGGCGAACTTCTTCTTGTCGGCGTAATTGCCCGGGTTGACGCGGACCTTCTCGACATGCTCGACGGCCTCCATGGCGGCGGAGGGCAGGAAATGAATGTCGGCGACCAGCGGAACGTGGCCGAAGCCCGCGGCGGAGAACTGCGCCCGGATGTCCTTGAGGCACTTCGCGGCGGCGACATTGGGTGCCGTGATGCGGACAATCTCGCAGCCGACCTCGGCGAGGGCGATGGACTGCTTGACGGTGGCGGCGATGTCCTGCGTGTCGCTCGTGGTCATCGACTGGATGCGCACGGGGTGCGTGCCGCCGACGCCGACGCCCCCGACCATCACCTCGACGGTGCGGCGGCGGAGCGTGTGGTAGCGGGACGCGCAGTAGGACATGGGCTGGAAGGAAAGTAACAAGTATCAGGTATCAAGTGGCAAGAGCGGGTCTCGGATCCACCCCTTGATACTTGTTACTTGATCCTTGTCACTTGCCGGCCGGCACCGGCTCGGCCGCTTTCTTCGCCGCGTCGGCGGCTTCCTTGGCCTGGGCGTCGGTGCGGACGTCGCGCGCGATGCGGCGGACGTCGAACACGCTCACGTAGATGATCATGGTGAACAGCAGGACGATGAAGACGCTCTGGGCCGCGGCGATGAAGTTGACCGGCAGGGCCTTGCCACGGAGGCGGCCGATGGTGGCGAACAGCATGTGGCCGCCGTCAAGCACCGGGATGGGCAGCAGGTTGAAGATGGCGAGGTTCACGTTCACCAGGATCGCGATCCAGAGGACATAGCGGAAGCCGGCCTCGGAGGCGTCCCAGTAGATTTTGCCGATGCCGATCGGGCCGCTGAGCTTGGAGATGCCGATATCGGAGTGGGGGTGGATGAGGCTCCAGAGGGTGCGCACGGTCATGACGACCTGGTTGGAAAGCTGGCTGAAGGGATTGGTGTGCTTCAGGCCGAAGCTGGTGCGGTAGACCGCGCCGAACCAGGCCGGGGTGTCCTTGGGACGGTCAGCGGGAACCTTCAGCTCGACGCGCTCGGTGCCGCGCTCGACGACGAGGGTGAAGGCCCGGGCCGGCTGTTCCTGCATGGCGTCGAGCAGGGTGGCCATGTTGAGCAGGCGCTGGCGGTCGAGCTCGACCAGCCGGTCGCCGGCCTGCAGGCCGATGGTATGCGCGAAGGATTTTTCCGGCACGCTGGCGACGATGGGCGTGTAGGCATAGATGATGCCGACACGGCGGTTGTTGTCCTCGCCGGAGAGGCGCGGGTAGACCGGCAGGTCGATCCTCTGGCCGTCGCGCTCGATGCTGAAGACGGCGCGGCGCTGGCCGTCGTCCGCGACGCCGGAGCTCATGACGAGGGTCTGCAGCAGCTCGGGCCAGTCGTTGACCTTGGTGCCGTCGATCGCGCGGATGGTGTCGCCGACCTTCAGTCCGGCTTCGAGGGCGGGGCTAGGCACCACGGTGCCGTCAGCGAGGGCGATGGTTTTTGCGATGTAGCCGATGCGGGTGGTCGAGAGCTCCTCGCTGGTCGGCTGGCCGACGACCCAGAGGATGCTGGCGAGCGCGAAGGCGAAGAGGACGTTGAAGAACGCGCCGGCTGCGAAGACGATCATCCGCGTGGCGTAGCTGATGGGCGGCAAGGGTTCGGTCTGCTCCGCCTCGCCCTCGATGGCCGCCATGTCGGCGAGCTGGGGCAGGGCGACGTAGCCGCCGAGCGGAATCCAGGACAGGCGGTATTCGACACCGTCTTTGGCCGTGTGCTTCCAGATGGCCGGGCCGAAGCCGATGGAGAAGCGGGTGACCTTCACGCCGCGGCGGCGGGCGGCGAGGAAGTGGCCGAGCTCGTGGACGAAGATCGAGCCGCCAAAGAAGAGGACGATCAGGAAGATCGACCAGATGCTGCTAAACAGCGAGGTGAGGAAATCGGTGGGCATCAGGTGGGGAAAGTTTGCGCAATGCGCCGGGCCTCGGCGTCCACGGCCAGGACCTGATCGAGCGTGGTGGGGTCGATCAGTTTAACCGCGGCCAGAGTGTGTTCAATAATCCGCGGAATCGCAAGGAAGGGGACCCGGTTTTGCAGGAAAGCCGCGACTGCCACCTCGTTAGCCGCGTTAAATACCGCGGGGGCGGTGCCGCCGGCGGCCATGGCCCCGCGCGCCAGGCGCAGGCACGGGTAGCGGGTCTCGTCGACGGGGCGAAAATCCAGGGCGAAGACCTTGTCCAGGGGCAGGGCCGTATCGGTGCCGGCCGGCGCGCGTTCCGGATAAAGGAGGGCGTGCTGGATCGGAAAGGTCATCGAGGGCGGGCAGAGCTGGGCCAGCATCGAGCCGTCGGTGAACTCGACCAGCGCGTGCACGATGCTCTGGGCGTGCAGGACGGCGTGGCATTGGTCGGCGCGCAGGCCGAAGAGGCACTGGGCCTCGATGAGCTCGAGTCCCTTGTTGGCCAGCGTGGCGGAATCGACCGTGATCTTGGGGCCCATGGCCCAGTTCGGGTGCTTGAGGGCGTCGGCGGGCGTGACCTGGGAAAGTTTCTCCAGCGGCCAGTCGCGGAAGGCGCCGCCCGAGGCGGTGAGGACAAGCCGGCGGACATCGGCTGAGCGATGACCTTCGAGGCATTGGAAGACGGCGTTGTGCTCGCTGTCGACCGGCAGGAGCCGGCTGCCGCTCGCGCGGGCGGCGGCCATGACGAACTTGCCGGCGAGGACCAGGATTTCCTTTGAGGCGAGGGCGATGGTCTTCTTCGCCGCGATGGCGGCGAGCGTCGGCTGCAGGGCGGTCGTGCCGACGACGGCGACCAGCACGACATCAGCTTCAGGCAGGGCGGCGAGTTGGCTCAGGCCCTCGGCGCCGCCATGAAACGTGGTGCCCGCCGGAAACGCACCGCTGTCGCGAGCCGCGGCGAGGGCGGCCGGGTCGTAGAGGCCGACATGGCGCACGCCGAACTGGCGGGCGATCTCGGCAAGGCGGGCGTGCCTGCCGTGGGCGGCGATGCCGACGAGTTCCAGCCGGTCGCGCTGGGCGGCGATGACCCGCAGCGTGCTCTCGCCGATGGAGCCGGTGGCGCCAAGGAGGACGACGCGTTTTCTGGGAGTCGGGCTGGGCACGGCGGGTGGGGAACGCGCGCGATGCGCTTACTCCAGGAACAGGAAGATAAAATACGCGACCGGCGCGGTCAGCAGCAGGCTGTCGGTCAGGTCGAAGGCGCCGCCGATGCCGGGGATGAGGTGGCCGGTGTCCTTGGTGTCGGCGCGGCGCTTGACGGCGGACTCGATCAGGTCGGAGACAATGGTGATGATGGCCAGCGGCAGGGCGACGAGCGCGCCCATGGCGGGCGTCAGGCTGACCGGGAGGCGCTCGGAGAAGAGAAAGGCGATGCCGGCGCCGATGCCGGCGGAGATGAGCACGCCGCCGACGGCGCCCTCCCAGGTCTTCTTGGGGCTGATCTCGGGCGCCATCTTGTGTTTGCCGAAGGCCAGGCCGCTGAGCAGCGCGCCGACGTCGCAGAACTTGGAGACGGCGATGACCCAGAGGCAGATGGCGAGGTTTTCGCCGCTATCGGCCTCGCGCATGAGGATGCGGACCAGGAAGTGCAGCAGGTAGGGAATGTAGAACAACCCGCCGACGGTGGCGGCGATGGACTCGATCCGGTTGGCGGTGTTGCGCTCGCCAAGCACGCGGATGCAGGAGACCACCATGGCCAGGACGAGCAGGCTGATGGCGAGGCCGCCGGCGACATCGGGCTCGTCCGTGAAGTAGGCCAGGTAGTAGGGCCCGGCGATCATGAGGGCGGCGAAGACCAGGCCCATCACGTGGAAGGGCTTGGCGCCCATCTTGGCGGTCAGGCGGTAGAACTCGTGGAGCGTGAGCACGGCGAGCAGCGTCGCCAGGGTCACGGCGGCGTGGGCGCCAAACAGCCACAGACTGCCGAGGATGACGGTCCAAAGGACAATGGTGCTGAAGATGCGGGATAGCACGGCGAGAGTAGGCTGGTCGGGATTATTTGGCGCCAGACTTAATTTGTTCGGTGGTCAGGCCGTAGCGGCGCTCGCGGCGGCCGTATTCATCGACCGCGGCCTGCAGGTCGGCCTTGCCGAAGTCGGGCCAGAGCACGGGCGTGAAGACCATCTCGGCGTAGGCGCACTGGAGGAGGAGGAAGTTGCTGACGCGCTGTTCGCCGGAGGTGCGGACGAGCAGGTCGGGGTCGGGCAGGTCGCCGGTGTAGAGGTAGCGGCTGAAGGTCTCCCACGAGGCGTCGGCGGGCTTCTCCTTTCCGGCCTGCACGGCCTCGGCGTAGGCGCGGGCGGCGTCGCCGACCTCGGTGCGGGCGCCGTAGTTGAGCGCGAGGACCAGGTTCCACTCGGTGAAGTGCTTCGTGGCCTCCTTCACGCGGTTGAGCTCGCGCTGGACGTTGGCGGGGAGGGCGTCGGTGCGGCCGATGGTGTGGAGGCGCACCTTCTCCTTGATGAGGTTGTTCAGCTCGCGCTTGAGGAAATAGTCGAGCAGGCCCATCAGGCCGGAGACTTCCTCGGTCGGGCGCTTCCAGTTCTCGACCGAGAACGCGTAGAGGGTGATATAGCGGATGCCGATCTCGCGGGCCGCGTCGACCACGGTGCGGACGGTCTCGACGCCCCGGCGGTGGCCCTCGAGGCGGGGCAGGCCGCGGGATTTAGCCCAGCGCCCGTTGCCGTCCATGATGATGGCGACGTGCTGCGGAATTTTGCCGGGGCCGGGAGACGACATGCGTGGCGTGATTCAGGTTGCCGGCAGCGGGTTTGACAAGGGTGAAGGCGCCTAGTTGCTTTACCCCATGGCAAGCCAACCCCTCACCCCGGCGGAGATCACCGCGGCGCTGCCATCGCTGCCCGGCTGGAAGCTCGAGCGCGATGCCCTGGCCAAGGAATTCAAGTTCGGCAGCTTCAAGGAGGCGCTGTCGTTTATGGTGCGGGTCGGCTTTGAGGCTGAGATGATGGACCACCATCCCGACTGGACGAATGTCTACAACCGCGTCGCCATCCGGCTCAACACTCACGACGCAGGCGGCAAGGTCACGGCGAAGGACATCGCGCTGGCGAACAAGATCCAGGCGCTGTCCTGGACGGATTGAGCTAGAAAACGCGCACCAACGAGCGCGGGCCGGCGTCGATGGCGGTGATGGGGCCGGCGCCGGGGGAGGGCTGCTGGGTCCCGACCAGGTTTCCAGCGGCATCGAACTCGCCCAGTGAGACTCCGTCGGCCAGCGGCACGAAATAGCGCTGGGCGTCGGAATCGTAGCCGAGCGAGACCGGGCGCACCGCTGCGGCCAATGTCACGTAATAGGTGACATTGCCGTCCGCGCCGACCGACCCCACCCGTGCGGGAGAACGGATGGGCAGCACCAGCAACCGGTCATTTTTTTGATCATACGCCAGCCCGCTGATGGCGCCCCCGAAAGCGGACAAATCGATCCGGCGGACAAATGCGCCGAACAGGGTGAGCTCGGTCGCCGAGTGGCGATCCAGGTTCAGGACAAACAAGTGGCGGTCACTGGAACGGATGGCGAGGTCGGCGGGGCTACGGATGTGTGCTTCCTCCGGCAGCGGCATCTCGCGGATGATTTTCCCGGACGGTCGCTCGATGACGCGGATGACCTGCGCGGGCGCGATGCGGACGAAGAGATGGTCGGTGTTGAAGTCGTAGGCCAGACCCAGCGCCTGCTCGCCGGGTTTCACCGCATCGGCTATCCTGGCGGATGCCGGGCCGAGGTCGTGCACGGCCGGGCTGGCTGCTGTCGTGAGGTAGACATGATTCGGCCCGCGCGTGGCGCAACCGGCCGAAAGCATCAGCCCGAGCAGCAAAGCGGGCAATGTCGTCTCGGCCAGTTTTCGCGGGTGCATGGGAATAGTTTTCGCGGCCGGCCCCGATCTGCGAAGCAAAAATGCCCGATATAATCCCGGGCGGCCATGAAACCGTTTGCCCTGCCGGGGCGTATCAGTAGCATACCGCCATGAGTGATTTTGCTCCCGCCGCCGAAGTTGCTTCCACCCGCGACGCCCTGGTCCGCCTCAAGGCCAACATGCGCCTGACCATCAAGGGCAAGGACGATGTCATCGAACAGTCGCTGGTCTGCCTGCTGGCCGGCGGCCACCTGCTGATCGAGGATCTGCCCGGCGTCGGCAAGACCACGCTGGCCTACTCGCTGGCCCGGTCGATGGACTGCGCGTTCTCCCGCATCCAGTTCACCAGCGACCTGCTGCCGACCGACGTCACCGGCGTGTCCATCTACGACGAGACGCTGAAGGAGTTCATCTTCAAGTCCGGCCCGGTCTTCGCCAACGTCGTGCTGGCCGACGAGATCAACCGCGCCACACCGAAAACCCAGTCGGCGCTGCTCGAGGTCATGGATCGCAGCAAGGTCACGGTGGATGGCGAGGCGCACGCAGTCGGCTCCCCGTTCATGGTCGTGGCCACGCAGAACCCGGTGGACTACGAGGGCACGTTCCCGCTGCCCGAGAGCCAGATGGACCGCTTCCTGATGCGCCTGCAGATGGGTTACCCGCAGCCCGGCGATGAACTGGAGATCCTGCGCGCGCCGCGGCTCGGCTACGACGCCATTGCGCTCAACCCGGTCGTCACGCGCTCCGACGTGCTCAAGATGCAGGCGCTGGCCGGCAAGGTGTTCGTCGAGGACAGCGTGCTCGACTACATCCTGAAGATCATCACCGCCACGCGCACCGAGGTGGAGTTCAAGGCCGGCGTCAGCGTGCGCGGCGGACTCTCGCTCCGCATCGCCGCCCAGGCCCGCGCCCTGGTGCACGGCCGTGACTTTGTCATCCCCGAGGACGTCCAGGAGACGGCCGGCCCGGTGCTGGCGCACCGCCTGTCGCTGGCCCGCCAGACCTCCGACGCCCTCGAGGAACGCCGCACGGTGCTCGCGGCCCTGAAGCGGATCATCGCGTCCATCCCGACGCCGGAGTGATATGGCGACGATGGCCAAGGTAGGCCCCTGGGCCTCGTCCTCCGCCGAAAGGGCGGTTGAGGGCAACCGCCCCTACCACTCCGATCCGATGGATTGGCACGGTCCCGGCGCGGCGGACCGCAAGCGCCGCGTGTTCGAATGGCGGGTCCTGCTCTGGTCGCTCGTGTTTCCGCCGAAGCGGCACCGTATTTCGCTCACCGTGCCGGGCCTGTTCCTGATGGGCCTGTCCGTCGGCATCGGCACGGCCGCCTACAACACGGCGAGCAACATCCTGTTCATCACGCTCTCGCTGCTGCTCGCCTGCCTCCTGCTCAGCGGCCTGCTGTCGTGGTTCAACTTCATGGGCACCTGCTGGCGCCTGCGTCCGTCCGGGGCCTGGCGTGCGGGCCACGAGACGCTGGTCACGATCGAGGTCGAGAACCGCAAGGGCTGGCTGCCGAGCTACAGCCTGTGGTTCGAGCTGGCCACGCAGCCCCGGCACTTGCCGCCGCCCGAGAAGCCGGAGAAGGAGATGAAGATGCGCGAGATCCTGGCGGCTGCGGAGAAATTCGTCACCCGCGGCCGGATCTTCCTGCGCGAGCGGCTCGAGCCCCGCGGCGCCGCCACGCTCGACTGGGGCGTGAAGCCCACCCGGCGCGGCGAGGCGGTGGTCGAGCTGGGCGCGGTGGGGTCGCTTTTCCCGTTCGGGTTTCTCCGCAAGAACATCGGCACGGCCCTGAAGCAAACCGTGCTCGTCTGGCCCGCGCAGGTGGAATACCAGTGGACCGGCGCCGTGTCGGATCACGCCGGGGCCTCGGGCCAGCGCACGGCCCGGGCCGGCACGGGCGACGACCTGCTGGCGCTGCGCAAATACGAACAGGGTGACTCGCACCGGCTGATCCACTGGAAGGCCAGCGCACGCCTGGGCAAGCTGATGATCCGGCAGTTCGCGGCCGAGAGCCACGACGGCTACGTGCTGCGGCTCGACACCCCGGCGGCGGTCTGGACCCGGCCCGAGCAGTTCGAACTTTTGTGCAGCTTCGTGGGCACGCTGGCGGAGGACCTGTATGCCAGCGGCCGCCTGCGCGGCATCACGCTCAACGGCGGCCCGCTGCTGGAAACGCGCCGCATCCGCGACCTTGAGGCCGTGCTCGATGAGCTGGCCCGGCTGCAGCCGGTGGAGGAGCCGGGCGCCGCCAGCGGGGAGTGGGGCGCAGCCAAAAACGTCATCACCTTCGCGCCCGAAGGAGCGCGCGGAATCACCGCCCATGTCGACGGCCGCCAAACCGCGTCAGCTTAACCTCGACGAGCTGCGGCGCCTGAAATGGCTCCTGGGCGGCGCCATGGCGCTGGTCTCGCTGTGGACTGTCTTCTTCCTCGATGTCGAGGCGCTCGGCCTGGTGGCGGTGACGGGGTCGGTGATCCTGGCCGCGCTGGTCTGGCCGCAGCTGCCCGGCCGGGTGCCGGCGCTGGTCTGGAAACTCTCGGTGCCGGCCATCATCGTGGCCATGGCGGCGGATTTCTATTTCAGCCCGGACACGCTGCCGGTGCTCATCCGGCTGGCCATCCTGCTGGTGTTCTACCGCACCGTGTCCTACCGGCGGAAACGCGAGGACCTGCAGCTGATCGTGCTGAGCATGTTCCTCGTCGTGGTGGCCGGCGTGCTGACGTCCGCGCTTGGCTTCGCCTTCCTGCTGCTGCTGTTCACGGCCTGCGGGCTCGGATTTCTCTTTGTCATCACGCTGATCGACGCCTCCGAGACGGAAGGCTCGCGCACGCCCGAGGCCGAGACGGCCTGGACGCGCCTGGACTGGCGCCGCTTCTTTGCGCGGCTGCGCGGCGTGGCGGACTGGCGGCTGCTCGCGTTCGCCGCGACGCTCTTCACCGCGGTGGTCGCGATGTCCGGCCTGCTCTTCCTCATCATCCCGCGCTTCGAATTGGCCAGCGGCTTCTTCCTCGACCGCTACATCACCCGCAAGAGCCGCACGGGCTTCACCGACACGGTGAAGTTCGGCGACGTAAGCGAGCTGATCCGCGACGAGAGCGTGGCCATGCGCGTGGACCTGAGCGACACCACGGGGCTGCGTGAATCGCCCTACTGGCGGCTCGTCGTGCTCGACGAATACACGCCGGAAGGTTTCAAGGTTTCCGCCGGACTCAAGGGCGAGCTGATCCGCGGCCAGCGGGTGACGCAGCAGCTGCGCGGCCGGCAGATCGGCCGGGAGGTGAACGCGGTTGGCGGCACGTGGACCTTCTACATCGAACCGGGCGTGAGCCGGTTCCTACCCCTGCCCGGCAGCTACAGCACGCTGCGGATGCGCGAGGTGTCGCCGCTGCAGTTCAGCCCCGGTCACCGCGTCGTGGCGCTGCGGACCGAGCCGATGACCATGACGGCCTTCCAGCTCGATGAAGTGGAGCTGACGCCGCTGCTGACCGACGCCCGGTTTCCGCAGCTGCTCAAGGCCGCGCGGGAAACCCCGCCCGCGGGCACCGGGCAATACCGCTACGATCCGGGGGTGAACCTGCGCGGTCCGTCGGGGGAGGCCAACGAGGCCGTGCTCAACCGCGTCGTGGCGGAGATCACCGGCGGGGCGGAAATGCCGGTGGAGGAGTTCACCCGGCGGGCCATCATCTGGCTGCAGTCCCGGCACGCCTATGCGCTGTCGGCGCGGCTGCCGGCGGGCCTCGGGAAAGATGATATCGTGCGCTGGCTCGATTCGAACGAACCCGGCTTCTGCGAGTATTTTGCCGCGAGTCTCACGGTGCTGGCGCGCGCGGCGGGCCACCCGGCGCGGGTGGTGGCCGGTTTCCACGGCGGCGTGCTCAACGGCTTCGAGAACTACTACATGGTGCGCAATTCCGACGCCCACGCCTGGGCCGAGGTCTATGACGGCAAGACGGCGTGGGTGCGGGCCGACCCGACCCCGGGGGCGGTGAACACGCCGGCCGAGATCGCGGCGCAGGCCGCCCGGCAGCAACAGGACAGCAGCTGGTCGGCGCGCGTGGACAGCCTGCGCGTGCTCTGGTATCGGCGCATCGTCAACTTCGACTCCCGCGCGCAGGTGCAGATGCTCGACTCGGTGAAGACCTTCACGACCGACTCGGGCGTGGCGTTGCGGGCGCGGTTCGACGAATTCTCCAAGCGGCTCAAGGACTGGCTCCAGCAACCCTGGGACGCGGCGCGCGCCGGACGGACGGCCGGGCTGCTCGCGGGCGTCGTGGCGCTGGGCTGGCTGCTGGCGCGCCTGGGGCAGTGGGGCTGGCTGCGCTGGCGGTTGTGGCGCCGGCCGCAGTCCTTCGACCCGGTCCGGCAGAAGGCCGGGCGCTGGCTGTCACGGATGCGCCAGTCCACCCAGGACAGATTACCGGGGGCGGAGGACGGCGAGGTTATCCACGACCTGCGCCGGCTGCGCTATGGGCGGCGGGAGACTTGGCCGGAGCCGCGCGGGGTGTTCCGCCGGGCGAAGCAGGCGCGGCGGTCGGCACGCTCCCGCTGATCACTCCATCTTGAAGTTCACCGGCGGCGCCGCCGGGGGGCGTTCGCGCTTGTCCTTCCAGGCTTGGAGGATGGCCTTGACCACGGGGCCGGAGTAGAGGCCGCCGCCGAAATTCTGGTCTTCCTCGCCCTCCAGCACCACCGCGACCGCGATGCGCGGATCCTCGGATGGGGCGAAGGCCACGAGCCAGGCGAGCTCGATGCGGCCCTTCTGCGCTGTGCCGGACTTGGCGCCGCCGGTGAGGCCGTCCACCTTGGCCAGCCGGCCCGTGCCGATCTGATAGCAGGATTCCAGGCCGCGCAGGACGGCATTGTAGTCGGAAGGTGACAGGCCGATCGGTGCCGTGCGCTGGACGGGCCGGCGGGGATCGTGAAGCAGCGTGGGCTTGGTCTCGGTCTCGCCGCGGGCGAAGGAGGCGACCATGCAGGCGGCCTGCAGCGGCGTGATCAGGGTGTCGCCCTGGCCGATGGAGATGTTGGCGGTGTCGCCGCCGCGCCAGATGCCGTCGGGCAGGTTGGCCGAGCGCCAGTTTTCCTTGCGCCACTCCGGGTCCGCCACGCGCGGGTTTTTGAACTCCGCGGGCAACTCGATGCCCGTCGGGTGATTGAAGCCGAAGCGCTTGGCCTCCGTGGCGAGGAACTGGGGCGTCGTGTCCAGCCCGTGCTTGATGAAAAAGACGTTGCAGGACTGGGAGATGGCCTTGACGAGGTCGACATCGCCATGCACCGCCCGGTGCGCGCAGGGGAAGCTCCGGTTGCCGACCATGATGTAACCCGGGCAGTTCACCCGGGACACGCCCGGCTCGATGGTGCCGGCGCGCAGGCCGGCGATCGCGGTGATGATCTTGAAGGTGGAGCCCGGGGGATACTGGCCCTGGATCGCGCGGTTCAGCCAGCCGCCGGATTCCTGGATGCCCTTGAAGGTTTCCTGCGAGAGGCGGGGCACGAAGTCGTTGAGATTGTAGTCGGGCTTGGAGACGAGGACGAGCACCTCGCCGGTGCGGATGTCGAGGGCGACGGCGGCGCCGGTGCGGCCCTCCATCGCGGCCTCGGCCGCCTGCTGCAGCTCGATGTCGATGGTGGTGGTGATGCTTTTGCCCTGCACGGGCAGGCGCTTCTCGATGGGCAGGTCGACCTTGTAGCCGGCGGGATCCACGAGGTAGATGGCGCCGCCCGTCTCGCCCTGCAGCTGGTCGTCGAAGATCTTCTCCAACCCGGTCTGCCCGGTGGCGCCCTTCATTTTGAAGGTGAGCAGGTCCTCGCCGGGGAAATCCTCCACCTCGGGGTCGCTGTCCACGCTGGTGTAGCCGAGCATGTGCGCGGCGGCGTTCTGGTAGGGATAATAGCGGCTGCTGGTGGCATAGACCTGCAAAGGGGAGTTGACCGGCAGGCGCTCGATGAGGCGGGCGTATTCCTCCGGCGCGAGGTCGTCGAGCAGCACGTAGGGCAGCAGCAGGGTCTGGTTGACGTGGCGGTTGAGGTCGGCGGTGCGGACCGTCTCCGTGCGGTTGAGGATGAAGTTGATCTTGTCGAGGTAGCGCTGGGCCACGGCGGCGCGGGCGATGCGCGCCAGCTGGTCGGTGTTGGGCCGCTCGGCGCGCTCCATGCCGCCGTAGTTGCGCTCGACCTTCTTATACTCGGCGCGGAACTCGCTGCGCAGTTCGGCGAGGTTCAGCACGACCGCGAAGCGCGCGCGGTTGTCGACCAGCACGTTGCCGTCGCGGTCGAGGATGCGGCCGCGCGGGCCCGGCACGACGACGCGGCGCTGGTTCTGCTGGCGCTCGCGCTCGCTGTAGCGGACGGTCTGCAGCAGCTGGCGGTAGACCATGCCGCCGACCAGCACGGCGAGCAGCAGGACGACGATCCCGTGGAAAAGGAGCAGCCGCGGGTTGCGGGCGCTGTGGGTTTCGATCGTGCGGCTCACGGCGGCAAAGGAAGGCAGGTCGCGGGAAAAATCAAAGGCTCACGCGCCGGCCGGTCTCGGGATGGATCGACACCAGCTCCATGGCGCGGTCCTGCAGGGCGAGAAACCACGGGGTGATGACCAGCAGCAGCAGCTGGGAGGCAAGCAGGTCGACGAAGATGCGCAGCCAGGCGGAGGCGGGCCGCGGGCTGGCGCCGACCAGCAGGAAGGACAGGGCGATGACGAGGAAGAGGTTGGCGAACAGCGCCACGACGATGCCGAACACGGCGCCCTCGCGCGGGAAGCGGCGGCGCCCGTAGAGCAGGGTGGCGTGGACGAGGCCGAGGAGCAGCATGCTCGTGCCGTAGGGCACCGGCTCGACGGCGTCGATCAGCAGGCCGGTCAGGAGGACGGCGATGCGGCCGTGGCGCGAATCGAGGCGCAGCGCAGAGTAGACGACGAAGAGCCCGCCGACGTAGAGGTGCAGGGCCGAGGCCGCGAGGTAGTTGTTGGCCAGGCCGACCAGCCACCAGAGCAGGAGGTTGGCGGCGAAGACGATGAGCCAGCGCGGGTCGTAGCGGCGCATGTCACAGCTCCTCGGGATTGAGCGGCACGAGCACGGTGACCTCGGTCAGGGAGATGAGGCGCTCGTCGAGGGCCACCTCGCCGGTCTTGAAGAGGCCGTCGGTGCTGGGTTCCAGGTTCGTGATCTCGCCGATGGCCAGGCCGGGCGGGAAGATGCCGCCGAGGCCCGAGGTGACGAGGCGCTTGGGGGCGGCGGGGGTGGCGAAGATGTCGAGCGGGACAAATTCGACCGTGCCGCGCGGGGACTTGAAGGAGGTGTTCAGGCCGCCCTGGTAGCTGATGGGCTTGTTGTCGCCGCTGACGGTGGCGGCGAGGCGGAAGGTGGGGCTGGTGATCAGGTCCACCACGGCGGTGTAGCGGTGCACCTCGACGATGCGGCCGACGACGCCGCCGGCGAAGACGACGGGGGCGCCGACCGGGATGCCGTGGTTCTCGCCCTTGCGGATCGTCAGGCGCTGCCACCAGCCGGAGAAATCGCGCCGGGCCACGCGGGCGGGCTCGTAGCGGAAGGCGGGCATCGAGGGCAGCTTGAGCAGGTTCTCGAGCCGGAGGATCTCGGCCTCGAGCTCCTTGTTCTGCTGCACGCTGAACTCATAGTGGGCGATCAGCCCGGAGAGGTCCTTGCCGGCCTTGAGCAGCTCGTCCTTCGAGTGCAGCCGGTTGGACCAGAAGGTCTGCAGGTCCTGCACGTAGGAATCGGCCACGGTCAGCGGCGCCTGGATGGCGAAGAAGGTCGCGCGCGTGAGGGTCTTCACGACCAGCGGCAGCAGCAGCCATACCAGCAGGATGACGCCCAGGACGAGGAACGGGCGGGTCTGGTCGAAACGTTTGGGGAGCACGGCGCGGGCGGCGGTTCAGCCGGGCCGGACTCAGAAGTCCGCGGCGATGCGGTGGAGCTCGTCGATGTTGGTCAGGAACACGCCGGTGCCGTTGGCCACGGCGGAGAGCGGGTCGTCGGACACGGTGACCGGAAGGCCGGTCTTCTCGGAGAGCAACTTGTCGATGCCGCGGATGAGCGAGCCGCCGCCGGCCATCACGAAGCCGCGGTCCACGAGGTCGGCGGAGAGCTCGGGCGGGCAGCGCTCGAGCGCGGCGCGGACGGCCTCGACGATGGCGCCGACGGTGTCGGCCATGGCCTCGCGGATTTCCTGGGAGGTGATGTGGATGGTCTTGGGCAAACCGGCGACGGAGTCGCGGCCCTTGACCTCCATGGCCAGCTCGGTCTCGAGCGGGTAGGCGGAGCCGATGGTGACCTTGATTTCTTCCGCCGTGCGCTCGCCGATCAGCAGGTTGTAGGCGCGCTTCATGTAGTTGATGATGGCGAGGTCGAACTCGTCACCGGCGACGCGGATGGACTTGGAAAACACGATGCCGGAGAGCGAGATGATCGCGATCTCCGTGGTGCCACCGCCGATGTCGACGATCATGTTGGCGGCGGGCTCGTCGACCGGGAGGCCGACGCCGAGGGCGGCCGCCATGGGCTCGAGGATGGTGATGACCTCGCGGGCGCCGGCGTGGGTGGCGGACTCCTTCACGGCGCGCTTCTCGACCTCGGTGATGCCGGAGGGGATGGCGACGACGACGCGGGGCGACACGACCTTGGAATTGTTGTGCACCTTCTTGATGAAGTAGCGGAGCATCGCCTCGGTGATGTCGAAGTCGGCGATGACGCCGTCCTTCATCGGGCGGATGGCGGTGATGTTGCCCGGGGTGCGGCCGAGCATCTTCTTGGCCTCGTCACCGACCGCGAGCACCTTGCGGGAGGCGGTATGGACCGCGACGACGGACGGCTCGCGGAGCACGATGCCCTTGTCCTTCACATAGACGAGGGTGTTGGCCGTGCCCAGGTCGATGCCGATGTCGTTGGAGAAAAGTCCCAGCAGTTGGTTGAACATTGTGGCGGTGGCGGGGGGTTGCGGAATACAAGCGGGCGGCCGGCGAAATTGTCAAAAGCAAACTCGCTGGCAAAAAACGATTTAGGCCATGGGCTGCGGGCTTGACGGAGGCGCGGGATGGGCCGACTTAATAGCCGCGCGATGCACGGAATCGATTTCATCAAGGATCTGGCGGTCGTCATGCTCGTGGCCGGGTTGGTGGGCTGGGCCTGCC
>Ga0066428_1000039_pt1 | contig 29858 bp, 28 predicted proteins | sample LakWasMet40_LOW7_2_FD_59516 | JGI IMG/M metagenome (GOLD analysis project Ga0066428, IMG submission 59516) | Freshwater sediment methanotrophic microbial communities from Lake Washington under simulated oxygen tension - Sediment Metagenome 40_LOW7 | ecosystem: Environmental > Aquatic >...
CGCTATGACGGTGCCATGGAGAACGAACCGGTGCGGCTCGTCTTCATGCTCATCGCCGACGAGAAGACGCGCGATTACCTGCAGTTGCTCGCCGCGCTGGCCCGGCTGATGAAGGAGCAGGATTTCGTGGACAGCCTCGTGCAGGCGCCCGATCTCGACACCCTCTACGACCGGCTCTTCACCGGCTTCGGCGGCATGGCGGCCAAGCCCATCTCGGCGCCGCAGACCCGCGTCAACCGCGTCGTCCTGCGCGAGTCGGAGAAGATCGCCGTCGGCAGCGGCTGCACCGGCCTGATGGTCTTTGGCGACACGTTCGCCGGCAGTTTCAAGGCGCCGAAGTGGGCCAGCCCGCTCAAGACCATCCTCGTGACCCGCAACCTGTCGGAGAACGAGGACCGCCCGGGACGCTTCGACGACAGCATCCAGGTCCGCTCCTTCTCCAACCAGCGCATGGCGCAGCTGCGCAGCGCCGTGCTCGTCGGCATCACGCGCGGCCTGATCACCTTCAACGACCGCATCTGCTGCGTCGGCGGCCTCGCGGGCAGCAACCAGTTCGACTCGATCGTGATCGTGGACGTGGAGAAAGAATTCTCGACCCTGCTCACCGGCCACGCCGACCTGCTGCCGCCGGACGTGAAACCCGAGGTGCTCGAGCGTGTGATCGCCGTGGCCACGGAGCTCGCGGTCGAGGGACGCGAAGGCCGCCCGGTCGGCTGCTTGTTCGTCGTGGGCGACAGCGAGAAGCTGGCCACGCTGACCAAGCCGCTCGTGCTCAATCCGTTTTACGGCTACAAAGAGGAGGACCGGAATATCCTCAATCCCTTCATGGACGAGACTATCAAGGAATTCTCGTCTATTGACGGCGCGTTTGTCATCCGCGGCGACGGGGTGGTGGAGGCGGCCGGTTCGCTCATCCAGGCCTCGGACTATAACCACGCCCTGCCCAGCGGGCTGGGAGCCCGGCATGCGGCCGCGGCGGCCATCTCCGTGGCGGCCGACTGTATCGCGCTGGTCGTTTCCTCGAGTTCGGGCCAAGTGACTCTTTTCCGTCGTGGTGTCATGATGCCGCTGACGGAAAAGAAGGTAAGTGCCTGATCCAGAGCAAGGAACAGGGAGCGCGGAGAGGGAAGTTGGCGAAAACGCAGCCAGACAAACTTTTAGGTTGCAGGCGGGGGATGCGCGGCCTTTCTTCGGCCCTTCCAACCCATTTAAGCCATGCAAGAAACCGTAACACTGGAGTGCACTGAAGCCCGCAAAGAGGGCAAACCCGCTTCGCGCTATCTCACCAAGCGCAACAAGAAGACCGTGACCGAGCGCATCGAGAAGAAGAAATACAATCCCTTCCTCAAGCGCCACACGCTCCACAAGGAGATCAAGTAAGTCCTCCCGGACGCTTGTCCTGTAAATTTTTAAGGCCGGTTCCTCGCGGGACCGGCCTTTTCCTTTTCAGGATTTCTTGGCTTCGGCCGGGGCGGGGGCCCCGGCGGCGAGCTGGGCGCGGCGCGCGGCTCGCCAGCTGTCCCGGTGCTTCCGAATCCAGTCGAGCAAGGCGCGTTCAAAGCCGATGTCATAACCCAGCCGCTCCGACTCGATCCACTTGTGCTTCAGGATCTCTTCCCGCTCCGCCAGGAACTCCTGGTAGAGGCTCGACTGCTTGACGAAGTCGCGACTGCCGGTGGTTTCTGTGGGGGAGGGCGTCATGGCAGGCACGGTGGGGCTCAGCGACAAACGGTAAAACAACCGATTTTCATCATCGGCAGATGTTGGCGGCCCGGCTGCAGTGTCATGCGAGAAACACCCTAGATGTCCCGCGGCGCCCGTGTCAACCCGCGTGCGGGGTGGGCGTGTCTTAAGTGGGTGAAAACGGAGCGAAGAGCGCGCCCGGCCTCAAACCTTCAGCTTCGCGAGCAGTCCGGCGGCGATCTCGCGGAAAACCCTCGCCGGCTTGCCGTCGGGGTTGTTGACCGTGACAGGGTGGCCGGTGTCGCCGCCCGCGCGGATCTCCGCAAAGAGCGGCACCTGGCCGAGCAACGCCGTGCCGAGCAGCTCGGCCGTGATGGCACCGCCGCCCTCGCCGAAGAGCGACTGTTTGTTGCCGTTGGCGTCCTCGAACCAGCTCATGTTCTCGGCGACGCCGAGGAGCGGCACGTTGACCTTCTGGAACATCAGGCCGCCCTTGCGGGCGATGTTGGTGGCGGCCGTCTGGGGCGTCGTCACCAAAATGGCACCGTCGAGCGGGAGGGTCTGGACCAGCGAAAGCTGCGCATCGCCCGTGCCGGGCGGGAGATCGACCAGCAGGACGTCCAGCTCGCCCCAGGAGACGTTTTGGACGAATTGCTGGATGGTCTTCATGATCATCGGGCCGCGCCAGACCACCGGTGTGTTGTCATCCACCAGGAAACCCATGGACATCACCTTCACGCCATAACGCTCCAGCGGCACGAGCGACTCGCCGTCGATGGCCGGCCGTCCCTGCAGGCCCATCATGAGCGGCACGGACGGGCCATAGATGTCGCAATCCATCAGGCCGACGCGACCCGGGCGGCCGCGGGCCTCGAGGAGCTGGGCGAGGGCGCAGGCGAGGTTGACGGCGAAGGTGGACTTGCCGACGCCGCCCTTGCCGGAGGCGATGGCGACGGAGTGCTTGAGGCCCTTGGGTGCGATGCCGGCACCCGGGGTGGTGCCCTGACCGGGCTGGGGCGCGGCCTTGGCGGCGGAGACGGCGAGCTCGATGATCACGTCCTTCACGCCGGGCTGGGCGCGCAGGCATTTCTCGATCTCGGCCTTGAGCATCGTGGGCACCTTCGGGTCCGAGGTGGTGATGGCCACCGAGACCTTGGCCGTGCCGTCGGCGAACACCGCCGAGCGCACGAGCCCGAAAGAGACGATATCACGGCTGAATCCGGGATACTTTACCTGCTTGAGGGCTTCCTTGATGGTGTCGGCGGTCACAATGGGTCGTGAAAATGGCTTGGAAAACGGTTGGCTTTGACCTTGTGAGTAGGTTGCCGGGAGTAAAACAAAAACCGGCCCCGAACTTTCATCATTAATTCCTGACCAACCCCCATGCAGAACGCTTTTCGCTTCCTCCTCGGGCTCGCGCTCGCCGCGCCCCTCTTCGCCCAGCGCGACATCGGCACCGTCAACGTCGACGCCGACACCCAGACCGCGGCGATTTCCATCAGCTCCTCGTCGCCCGAGCTCCAGAACCTTGCCCTGAAAGCCTTCGGCGCCCATGGCCGCTACCGCACCGTCGCCAGCGGCGGCGCGTTCACCATCACCTTCGCCCCCGCGGGCGCCACCCAGGTGAGCGTCACCATCACCAAGGGCAGCGCCGGCACGCCGGTGCACAGCGAGACCGTTTCCGGCACCAGCCTGCGCAATGCGCTGCTCCGCGCCGCCGACGTCGCCGTCACCAAGACCAGCGGGCTCCGTGGTTTCTTCGCGGGCCGCCTGGCGTTCGTGGGCGAGTCGACCGGCAAGACCGAGATCTACACCTCCGACCTTTTCTTCGGCGAGGCCCAGCGCTGGACCTCCGATGGCAAGCAGATCATGAGCCCGCGCTGGGTGCCGGGCGGCTCGAAGATCGTCTTCACCAGCTACCGCACGAGCTTCCCCGACATCTATGTGCTTGAGCTGAACAACCGCCGCATCTCCCTGCTCGCGAGCTTCAAGGGCACGAACAGCGGCGGCAGCTTCAGTCCCGACGGCTCGCGCGTCGCGATGGTGTTGTCCGGCGAAGGCAACCCCGAGGTCTACGTCGGCAACGCCCAGGGCCGGCAGATTCGCCGCCTGACCAACACGCCCGCGGTCGAGGCCTCGCCCACCTGGTCGCCTGACGGCTCGCGCATCCTCTTCGTGTCCGACAGCGCCGGCGGCCCGCAGCTCTACGTGATGCCCGCCGGCGGCGGCGCGCCGACGCGCCTCGCCACGAACATTTCGGGTTACTGCGCCGAGCCCGACTGGAGTGACGCCAACCCCAACAAGATCGTCTTCACCGCCAAGATGGGTGGCGGCTACCAGACCGCCGTGTTCGACATGGCGGCCCGCGCCAGCAAGATCGTGACGAAGGCCCCGACCGACGCGCTCGAGCCCGTGTGGATGGCCGACGGCCGCCATATCATCTGCACCTATCGCGCCGCCAACACCCGCAGCCTCTGGTTGGTGGACACCGAGTCCGGCCGCGCCACGCGCCTCAGCCCGACGTCGCTGGGCAACGCCTCCGGCGCCGCCTACCTGACGCCGTAGTTCATGAAGCTCCTCTTCATCGGCGATATCGTCGGCAAGCCGGGGCGCGAGATCGTCAGTGCGCTGGTGCCGAAGGTGCGTGCCGAGCGGGGCATCGATTTTGTCATCGCCAATGGCGAGAACGCCGCGGCCGGCGCCGGCATCACCGGCAGCCTTTGCAAGTCGATCCTCGAGGCGGGGGTGGACGTCATCACGCTTGGGGACCACGTCTGGGATCAGAAGGGTTTTGAGCACGAGATCACCACGCTCGACCGCGTTTGCCGCCCGGCCAACCTGCCGGCGGGGAATCCGGGCCGCGACCATGTCATCGTGGAGAAAAACGGGTTTCGACTGCTGGTTTTCACGGTGCTGGGCCGCAGCTTCATGGGTCTCAAGGCCGAGTGCCCGTTTCTCGGCGCTGATGCGTTGCTCAAGCGGCTGGCCGGCCAGTTCGACGGCGCCTTGGCCGAGATCCACGCCGAGGCGACCTCCGAGAAACAGGCGATGGGCTGGCATCTCGACGGCCGCGTGACCGCCGTGCTGGGCACGCACACACACGTGGCCACGGCCGACGGCTCTCTCTTGCGGAAGCAGACGGCTTTCATGTGCGACGTCGGCATGACCGGCCCGCATGAGTCGGTGCTCGGCCGCGAGATCGAGCCGGTGGTCGGCCGCTTTCTCGACGGCATGCCGCGCCGCTTCGAGGTGGCTACGGGCGACAACCGCCTGTCCGCCGCCTTGGTGGAGTTCGAGAAATCAGGTCGCGCCGCGCGCCTCGAGTGGCTTAGCCTGAAAATGTCCTGATGAAATTCTCCTCGCCCGCCGCCGACGCCTATGTGCCGGACAAACGTCCGCTGGCGGCGGCCTTGGCCCGCACGACGCACCTGTGCATCGCGGCGCACCAGGATGATATCGAGATCATGGCCCACTCGGGCATCGCCGAGTGTCACGGCCGCAAGGATCGCTGGTTCACCGGGGTGGTGGTGACCGATGGCGGCGGCAGCCCGCGGGCCGGCCGGTTCTCCGAGTTTACCAACGAGCAGATGAAGCTCGTCCGCCGGGACGAGCAGCGTCGCGCGGCCCGCCTTGGTAAATACGCGGCCGCCCTCCAGCTGGCGCACCCGAGCGCGGTCGTGAAGAGCGCCCAGGCGACGGTGGTCCGCTCCGACCTGGTTGCTGTCCTGAAGGCGACCGCCCCGGAAACCCTCTATCTTCACAATCCGGCGGACAAGCACGACACGCACATTGCCGTTTTCCTGCGCTGCCTGGAGGCGCTGCGCAGCCTGCCCAAGGCGAAGCGGCCCAAGCAGGTCTACGGTTGCGAGGTCTGGCGCAACCTCGACTGGCTGCTCGACACCGACAAGCACGTGCTCGACGACTCGGCCAGGCCCGCGCTCGCCGCGAAACTCATCGGGGCGTTCGAGTCGCAGATCGCCGGCGGCAAGCGCTACGACCTTGCCATCGCCGGGCGCCGGCTGGCCAACGCCACCTTCCATACCTCGCACGCCACCGATCGCGCCACGGCGCTGACGTGGGCGATGGACCTGACGCCGCTCGTGCAGGACGACACGCTACCAGTCGAGAAATTCACCCTGGGCTACATCGACCGGCTCCGTTCCGATGTCGCCGCCCGCCTGCGGAAATTCAAATAACCCCTCCCATGGTCAAAAGCACCGGCACCTACCAAGGTGAACTCAACTGCCAGCTCACGCACGGCCCCTCCGGCCAGCTCGTCGAGACTGATGCGCCGAAGGACAATCACGGCCGCGGCCTCGCGTTCTCGCCGACCGACCTGACGACCGCCTCTTTCGCCTCCTGCATGGTCACGACCATGGCCATCGCGGCGCGCACCAAGCTGGGCTTCGACATTCCCGGCGTGAAGTGGGAGGTGACGAAGGAAATGTCGACCGACGCCCCGCGCCGCATCGTGCGCATCGCGACGCAAATCTGGCTGCCGTTTCCGAAAACCAAGGATCCGACCGGCGTGCTCGAGAAGGCGGCGCTCAACTGCCCGGTGCACCACAGCCTGCACCCGGCGATCGAGCGGCCGGTCACTTTCCACTGGGCGGAGTAGGCGGCGTCTCGGCGGCCGGCTGGCCGGCGAGTAGCTGATAGGTGCCGTTGAAGATCAGCTCAATGCCGTCGGCCATGATGCGGACCTTGATCTTGCCGGAGGTCGGGCCGGCGGGCTGGGCCCGACCGGTGACGGTGCGCGGCTTGTTTTTATGATTGGCGGCCTCGCCCGTAAACTCGACGGTCTGGCCGAGGGCCAGCCGGGTCAGGTCGGTGACGGGCAGCTTGATGGTGATCTGGCCGGTCTCGCCCCAGAAGAACCAGGGCCGGACCTTGGCCTCGTAGGTGGCCTTGAAGCCCTCGTCCTGCTGCAGGAAATCCGTGGTGGTGAGCGTCACGTTGCCGACGTAGATCGAGGTCTTCATCGGTGCGACCGTCACGCGCGGCGAGGCGAGGAGGGAGATGTCCGCCCGCAGGGGCGCCACAGCCCCCAGCGCCAGCAGCAGGCACAGTCTCAGTCGCGATAACCACATGCCGCCACCATGCGGATGGCTCGCGTTTCAACAAGGCAAGTTTTGCAGCCAATCCCGTCCCAAATTCTCGTTGCCAAGACCGGCGGCGGGCCGTTGCTTGGCCCCCTATGGCAAAGAAGGCGCAAGCCACCTGGGGTGGACGTTTCTCGGCGGGTCCCGCCGAGCTGATGCTGCGTTTCAGCGAATCGGTCTCCTTTGACCGCCGGCTCGCCCCGTTCGACATCGCCGGCAGCAAGGCCCACTCGGCCATGCTCGCCAAGGTCGGCCTCATCACGAAGCAGGAGCGCGACGCCATCCACCGCGGCCTCGACGCCGTGGGCCGCGACATCGCCGCAGGCAGGTTCAAGTGGCAGACGAAGCTCGAGGACGTGCACATGAACATCGAGCAGGCGCTGACGCAGCGCGTGCCCGCCGCCGCCAAACTGCACACCGCCCGCAGCCGCAACGACCAGGTCGCGACCGACATGCGGCTCTACTTCAAGGCCGCCTGCGCCGAGATCATCGGGAAGATCTCCGCCGCCCAGCGCGCCATCCTCAAGGTCGCCGCGAAGAACCGCGACGTGCTCATCCCGGGCTACACCCACCTCCAGCGCGCGCAGCCGGTGTTCCTCGCGCATCATCTTTTCACCTACCTGGAGATGCTGCAGCGCGATGCCCAGCGTTTCGCCGTGGTCGCCGACCACGCCAACTGGTGCCCGCTCGGCTCCGGCGCCATCGCCGGCACGACGCTGCCCATCGACCGCGAGTTCACGGCCAAGGTGCTTGGCTTCGTCGACACCGCCGGCCGGCCGCGGGTCACGCAGAACAGCATGGACGCCGTGAGCGACCGCGACGTGTTCATCGAGTTCGCCTCGGCCTGCGCGCTGACCGGCGTGCATTTCTCGCGCATGGCGGAGGACCTCATCCTCTGGGCCAGCCAGGAATTCAAGTTCGTCGAGCTGCCCGACGCCTTCTGCACCGGCTCCAGCCTGATGCCGCAGAAAAAGAACCCGGATTCGGCCGAGCTGCTGCGCGGCAAGTCGGCGCGGCTGCAGGGCAACCTGCACACGCTGCTCGTCCTCGCGAAGGGCTTGCCGCTGACCTACAACCGCGACCTGCAGGAGGACAAGCCGCCGGTGTTCGACAGCCACGACCAGACCGCGCTGTGCCTCGAGGTTCTCGCCGGCACCTTTGCCGGCATGGTGGTCGAGAAGAGCAAGTGCGCCACCGCCGTGGCCGACCCGGCGCTGCTGGCGACGGACCTGGCGGACTATCTCGTGCGCAAGGGCGTGGCGTTCCGCGCCGCGCACCACGCCGTCGGCGCGGTCGTGAAGCTCGCCGAGGGCAGGCGCGTGCCGCTCGACCGGCTGACGCACGCCGAGGTGAAGACGGTCCATCCGGCCTTTGGCCGCGACTGGGTCACGTCGTTCCATCTGACCAAGGCCATGGCCCGCCGCACCGGCACGGGCATGCCCGGCCCGGCGCAGGTCGCGCGGCAGTTCAAGCGTTGGGAAAAGCTGCTCGGCTGAGGCCCGGGCCATGCCCTTCTTCTCTCCGCAGCGGGATCCGGAGCTGTATCCCTACCGGCAGGGGCTCTACTTCGCGTTCTACAATGCGCTGAACTGGCAGATCGCCACGGCCACGCCGACGGTGCTGTTCATGGCCTACCTCGGGGCGGACTCGTTCCAGACCGGGCTGGTCTACGGCTGGCCGTTGCTGCTCACGCCGGTGCAGGTGTTCGCGACGGTGCTCTTGCCCAGGCTGGGCTTCAAGCGGCTCACACTTGCCGGGTGGGGCGCGCGCAGTTGGTTCCTGCTGGTGCCGCTCGGGCTCACGCTGTTCATCCACGACGGCACGGCGCCATGGATGATCTTCGCGATGGTGGCGGCGATGTTCTGCTACTCGCTCAGCCGTTCGGTGGGGGCGGCCGCCATCACGACCTGGCTGCAGGGGCTGGTGCCGGAGTCGGTGCGCGGGCGCTACTGGTCCACCGACCAGATCATGGGCGGCACGGCGTCGGTCGGCACGCTGGTGCTGTGCGCGGTGTGTTTTGCGTGGCTGCCGCAGTCGTGGGCTTTTTCCGTGCTTTACGCCTTCAGCATCACCGGGGCGTGGCTGGCGCTGCGCTGCCTGAAGGCGCTGCCCGACATCGAGCGGCCGACGGTGATGAGCCTCGCGACCATCCGCGCGGACACCCCGCGCCACGTGTTCGGCCCCGGGCCTTTCCGGCCGTATCTCTGGCTGGCGGTGCTTTATTTCGTCGTCTCCACGCCGCTTGTGCCGTTCGGCGCCTACTATCTCACCGCCGTGGCGGGGATCGCGCCAGCGAGCATCATGGGCTACACCATCCTGCAATACGGCGGGGTGATCGGCGGCAACTGGTTCATGCGGTCGCGCATCGACCGGACGGGGGCCAAGCCGTTTTTCCGGCTCACTTTCATGCTGTTCGCCCTCATTGCCGCCGGCTGGCTGGCCTGCCTGCGCTGGACGCCGGTCACACCCTGGCTGATGCCGGTGCTGTATGTGATGCTCGGGGCCGCGACGGGCATGTTCACAGCGGCCAATGTCAGCTACCTCGCCAAAATCCTGCCGGTGGCGGAGCGGGCGCTGCCGGTGTCACTGCACGGGGCGATCAGCTATTTCATCGGCGGACTCGCGCCCGTGGCCTGGGGCCTCGTGTTGAAGGGCGGGGGAGCCGTGCCTTCGGTGAGCCTGCCGGCGTTCCAGTGGTTCTTCATCGTCACACTGGCCGGGGCGCTGGCGCTGGTCCTGCTGGTCAACCGGCTCGAGGAAAAGGCCGGCCATGTCGATCCCCTCCTCGAGGGCGGCTGGCTGTTGCGGCCGTTCCGGACGGTGAGCTCGCTCATCAAGCTGGCCGAGCCCGGCCGGCCGGCGGAGCGGCCCCGGGATTGAGGCAACGATAGGCTCGCCCCGCGCCGCGGTTTTCTGCACGTTCCGGTTCCGTTCCCCATGCCGACCATCCGCATCCTCTCCGACCGGGTCGCCAACCAGATCGCCGCCGGCGAGGTCATCGAGCGTCCGGCCGCGGTGGTGAAGGAACTGGTTGAGAACAGCCTCGATGCCGGCGCCACGCGCATCGAGGTCGAGTTCCGCCACGGCGGGCGCAGCTACATCCGCGTCGAGGACAACGGCAGCGGCATGACCAAGGACGACGCGTTGCTCTCACTCGAGCGGCACGCGACCAGCAAGCTTGTGGAGACGGTCGACCTTGACCGGCTGGGGACCTTCGGTTTCCGCGGCGAGGCGGTGCCGTCCATCGCCAGCGTGTCGCATTTCGAGCTGCAGACGCGCCCCGCCACCGGCCCGGGCACCGAGGTCGTCATCAACGGCGGCAAGCTCGTGCACGTGCGCGAGGCCGGCCTGGCGCCCGGCACGCGCACGACGGTCACGCATCTCTTCAACTCGGTGCCGGCGCGCCGGAAGTTCCTCAAGAGCGATGCCACCGAGTCGGCGCACATCATCCAGACCGTGCGGCTTTACGCGCTGGCCTGTCCGGCGACGGCCTTCACCCTCGTCGAGGATGGCCGCGTGCTGTTTCAGTCGCCCAGTTGCAGCACCCTGGCCGAGAGGGTCGCCGAGATTTTCGGCCGGCAGCTGGCGGCTGATCTTCTCCCGGTGGAGATGGCCGAGACCGGCCTCAAGCTCAGCGGCCTCATCGGCAAGCCCGGTGTCAGCCGGGCCACGCGCCATGAGATGCTGATGTTCGTCAACCGCCGGCCGGTGGACAGCCGCACGCTCAACTACGCGCTGATCGAGTCGTATGCGACATCGCTCGCAAAGGGGCGTTATCCCGTGGCCGTGCTGTTCCTCGACCTCGATCCTGCGGCGGTGGACGTGAACGTGCATCCGGCGAAGCGCGAGGTGCGCTTCCGCAGCGAGGGCGCCGTGCGCGGTTTTGTGATCCGGGCGGTGCTGCAGGCGCTGCGGGAGTGGGGCGCGCCGGCGCCCCAGATTGCTGATTCCGGATTGCGGACTGCGGATTTTCGAACGGCGCCCAGTGAGAGCATGCCGGGTGACCCGAAGCCGGCGCCCTCGACTCCGCCCAGCGTGATGTCGCAACCCTTCCGGCCGTTCACGCAGCTGCCGGCTCCGGCTCACCCGATGATATCACGCGGGACAGATGGTCCCGCCTCCACCAAGCCGGCCTCGCCGTCCAATCCCCAATCCCCGATCCGCCCTCCGCAATCCAGCGCCTCCGCGCTGATGGGCTGGCGCTTTCTCGGCACGGCGCACGGCGATTACGCGCTGTTCGAGGCGCCGGGTGGCGTCGTGGTGCTCGACCGGCGCGCGGCGCACGAGCGCGTGTGGTTCGAGCGGCTGCAGACCGAGTTCGCGAAAGGCGAGATCGCCAGCCAGCGGCTGCTGTTCGCGCTGCCCGTCGAGCTGGACGCCATCGCCAGCGCGTTGCTGACGGACCGGATGAAGTTTTTGCAGGCGCACGGGCTGGAGGTGACCGAGTTCGGCCGGAATTTCTTCCGGATCGAGGCGGTGCCGGTCTGGCTGGAGCCGGCGGACGCGGAGATCTTTCTGCGCGATGTCATCGGACTGATGCGGGAGGGCCGGTTGGACGAAAAAAAGGCCGGGCTGGCCAACGAGGAACTGGCCCGGCTCGCCGCCCAGAAAGCCGTGCGGCTGCCGGCGGCGGTCACCGAGGCCGAGGCGCTGGCGCTGGTGGCCCGGCTTTTCGCCTGCAACCAGCCCCACACCAGCCCGGCGGGCCGGCCGACCCATTTCGAGCTGAGCAAGGGTGAGCTGGGACGCCGGTTCCAGCGGTAGCGTTTTGACCAAGGTTCCGATCGGGTGAACTAGGTTTTATCCGGCTAATCCCGCCTTGCCTGTCGGGTTGGCACGACTTGTGATTCAACTCCTCCCATGCCTTCGAAAGCCACCGCCGCCAAGACGGCTCCCAGCGCGGGCCGCCCGCACAACGACAGTCCCGAAGCTATCTTCCGCTCGCTGATCAAGCGGCATCTCATCTCGACGCTCGCGCGGCACGAGGGCTCGGCCACACCGCGGGACTGGTGGGTGGCGACGGCCCTCGCGGTGCGCGACACCATCCACGAGCGGATGATCGCCACGCAGGCGGTGCACAACCTGAACAACGTCCGCCGCATCTACTATTTCTCGCTGGAATACCTCATGGGCCGGCTTTTCGGCAACAACCTGCTCGCCACCGGCCTCATGGACACCGCCAAGGCGGCGCTGAAGTCGCTCGGCCAGGATTTCGACCAGATCCGCGAGACGGAGATGGACATGGGCCTGGGCAACGGCGGCCTCGGCCGCCTCGCGGCCTGCTTCCTCGATTCGCTGGCGACGCAGGACTATCCGGCGCTGGGCTACGGCATCTACTACGAATTCGGCCTGTTCCGCCAGGCCTTCGCCGCCAACGGCGGCCAGGTCGAGCACCCCGACAACTGGATGCTCTTCGGCGACCCATGGGAGGTTGCCCGCCCGGAATACACCCAGGAAGTGCGTTTCTACGGCCGCATCGAGAACGTCTTCGACGACCACGGCAACTACCGCCCGCGCTGGGTGGACACCAAGACCATCCTCGGCGTGCCGCACGACATCCCGACCGCGGGCTATGGCACCGAGACGGTGAACCTGCTCCGCCTCTGGGCCTCGAAATCCTCCGAGGACTTCGACCTCGCGGCCTTCAACCGCGGCGGCTACGTGGAGGCCGTCCGCGAGAAGGCCATCGGCGAGACCGTCTCGAAGGTGCTTTACCCGAACGACAAGACCGAGACCGGCAAGGAGCTGCGCCTGATGCAGCAGTATTTCTTCGTCGCCTGCTCGCTGCGTGACATCATCCGCCGCCACCTCCGCAACCCGGCCAACAGCTGGAAGAACTTCGCGGACAAGGTCGCCGTGCAGCTCAACGACACGCATCCCGCCATCGCGGTCGTGGAGCTCACCCGCATCCTCGTCGACGAGGAGAACATGACGCTGCCCGCCGCGCTCGAGATTGTGCGCGCCACCTTCGCCTACACCAACCACACGCTGCTGCCCGAGGCGCTCGAGAAGTGGGGCGTGGGCCTGTTCGAGCGCGTGCTGCCGCGCCATCTCCAGCTCATCTACGACATCAACACCGTCCTGATGCAGGCGGTGGAGGCGAAGTGGCCCGGCGACAACGAGAAGAAGCGCACCTGCTCCCTTATCGAGGAAAACGGGCACAAGCAGGTCCGCATGGCCAACCTCGCCGTCGCCGGCTCGCACGCCGTCAACGGCGTGGCCGCCCTGCACACCGACCTCCTGAAGAAGAACCTCTTCCCGGAGTTCGACGCGCTCTACCCGGGCAAATTCCAGAACAAGACCAACGGCATCACGCCCCGCCGCTGGCTGCACAAGGCCAATCCGCGCCTGTCCGCGCTGATCACGAAGCGGCTCGGCTCCGACGCCTGGGTGCGCGACCTCGACCTGCTGCGCGGCCTGGAGAAGGCCGCCGGCGACGCCGCGTTCCAGAAGGAGTTCATGACCATCAAGCGCGCCAACAAGGTGGACCTCGCGGCCGTCATCAAGGCCGAGTGCGGCATCGACGTCTCGCCCGACGCGCTCTTCGACGTGCAGATCAAGCGCCTCCACGAATACAAGCGCCAGCACCTGAACCTGCTCCACATCCTCGCGCTTTACCGCCGGCTGCTCCAGAACCCCGGGCTCGATCTTGTGCCGCGCGTCTTCGTCTTCGGCGCCAAGGCCGCGCCCGGCTACGACCTCGCGAAGAACATTATCCGCGCCATCAACGTGGTCGGCGCGCGCATCAATTCCGACCCTCGCATCGGCGGCAAGCTGAAGGTCGTCTTCCTGCCGAACTACCGCGTGTCGCTCGCCGAGAAGATCATCCCGGCGGCCGACCTCTCCGAGCAGATCTCCACCGCCGGCAAGGAGGCCTCGGGCACCGGCAACATGAAGCTCTCGCTCAACGGCGCGCTCACCATCGGCACGCTCGACGGCGCCAATGTCGAGATCAAGGAGGAGGTCGGCGACGAGAACATCTTCATCTTCGGCCTCAATGTCGACGAGGTCGCCGCGCTCTGGGCGAAGGGTTACAAGCCTTGGGACCAATACCAGGCCGACGAGGAGCTGCGCGCCGTCCTGGACTGGCTCGGCAGCGACTTCTTCACGCCCGGTGAGCACGGCGCGTTCTCGCTGGTGCATGACAGCCTGCTGCAGGGCGGCGACCCCTACCTGGTGCTGGCGGACTTCCGTAAATACAGTGACTGCCAGGCGAGGGTGGACGCAGCCTACCGCGACAAGGCGAAGTGGGCGAAGATGGCCATCCTCAACACCGCCCGCATGGGCAAGTTCTCCAGCGACCGCACCATCCGCGAATACGCGAAGGAAATCTGGAAGCTCAAGCCGGTGAAGGTCTGACCGCCGGCCGCGGGGCCGGGCGGCGCGATCGTTCCCCTCCCATGCAGCATCACCCCGTCCGCCTCGCTTTTGCCTCCGCCCTGTGCTGCGTTGCGGCCGCCGTCCCGGCGGCGACGCGGCCATCGGACGAGGGCGTGCCGCTCGACATCGACGTCCGTTCCACGGTCGACCCTAAGTGGGTGGGATTCCGCAAGCTGGCGACCGTGGCCCACGGGAAACTTTACCTGCTGGCCGCGGTGAGTGAGGTGCCGTCCGCGCAGAAGATGATCAAGCCGGTGGACCGGGGCGCGCTGGCGGCCCTGCTGCGGCAGGAGCTGTTGCGCCACGGGTTCCGTGAGATCACGCCGCAGGAAATCCCGCAGACGGTGCTGACAGTCACCTATGGCCGGGGTTTTTTGCGCAATCCCTACCTGGCGGACGCCATGCTCGAGGAGGAATCGACCGGGGTTCTCACCGCGACCATCACCTCGCCGAAGCAGATGATGCGGATGCGCGAGTTCGACGCGGAAGGAAAACTGCAGAAGGCGCAGTTCGAGAAACTCTATGTCGCCGTCACCGCGTGGCAGTATCCCGCCAAAGCCGGAGACAAGCCCGTCCTGCTCTGGCGGACCGTCATGCTCACCGACAATCCCGACGGTCGCGACCTGAACCTGGCGCTGCCCGCGATGTTCGCCGCCGGGGTGGGCTGGTTCGACCGGGACATCAAGGAAGGTGAGGTGACGGTGAAGTCCACGATGCCGGCCGGCACCGTGAAGCTCGGCCCGCTCGAGGTCATCGAGGAAGCCAAGCCCGGCAAGTGACGTCGCCGGCCGGTCAGCGCTTGTTTTCGGTGCGGTAACTCCACGGCGGCACGGGATCCTTGTCCTGCCAGAGTCCGATCCGCTGCTCGCGGGCGCGGCGCTCGAGGCCCTGCACGACCGCGTCCTTCGGGTAGAGCCGCTTATACCACCAGGCCCAGCCGGCGGCCACGAGGTCCTCGTTGAGCGAGCGGCCGCCGCGGTAGGTGACGTCGCCGATGAAACGGCCGTATTGGTCGATCGTCTTGGCGCGCACGATCACGGTGTGGCCGTCGGCCTTGATGCGCGTGAAGTCCCGGGCCTGCTCGCCGCGCGGCTGGTGCAGCTCGGGTGCGTCGATGCGGGCTAGGCGCACCTCGTAGATGTCCTCGCCCTTCTGCACCTCGAGCGAGTCACCGTCCTTCACCTTGATGACGCGGCCGGTGAACTCGCGGAGCTTGGCCGGAACCTTCCGCGTGCGGGCCTCGAGCCCGGCCGGCAGGCCGGCGATGAGCACGGCGCCGACCAACGCCGCGCGCAGCAGAAGCATGCCCCGCCGGCGCATGGGCGGCTATTTCGCCTTCTTGGCGACGCCGTAGAACTGCTCGGGCTCCTCCTCCTGGCCGGTGTCGATGACCTTCTTCAGGTGGGGGGCGAGCTTGGACTTCATTTTGACCAGCTGGTCGTAATCCGCCTTGGCGAGCCCGGCCTGCCCGCTCAGGGCGTGCAGGGCGCCGCGATACATGTAGGCCTCGGCCAGCTTGGGCTTGAGCTCGATGGCGCGGTTGTAGTGCTCGAGCGACTTCGCGTAGTTCGCGGCCCCCTGCTTGCGCAGCACGTAGGCGAGGTTGTTGTGCGCCTCGGCCATCTTCTCGTTGATGGCCAGTGCGGCCTCGAGCTGCTGTTGGGCGGCATTCCACTCCTTCTTGAAGAGCAGCAGGGTGCCGTCGTTGTAGAATGAGACCTCGATGGCGTCGCGCTTGGACGGCTTTTCGACCCCGCTGCTGCCGCCCGACGGCGGGGGCGGCGGGGTGCTGGGGGCCGCGGAGGCGAGCGTGGCGATCAGGAGGGACAGCACGAACAACGACTTTTTCATGGCGAAACGGGATTCGGGTTGTAGGAATTGGCCCATCAAGAAACTAGCAACCCAATCCCGGATGCCGAGTCTTTTAACGGCATGACCCACACCCTGAACAAACGCAGCCTGTTCCTCGGCGCCGGGGTGCTTGCGCTGGTGACCCTGCTTGCCTTGCTGCTGGCCCGGCTGACGCTCACGGGCATGGCCGTCAACGCCTTGCTCCAGCTGGCCGGGGCCTCCGAGATCAAATTCAACGTCGCCCGGGCCTCGCCGTGGCACGTCGTGGTGGAGGACATCGGGTTCCAGGTGCGGATGCAGCCCTTTGCCGCCAAGCGTGTGACCTTCGCCCGGAGCCACTGGTGGACGCCTTCGCTCGGGGCCGTGCGGGTGGAGCAGGCGCGTGTGCCGCTTACCATCGACGGGTCGGACACCAACCCGTGGTCCTGGGCCACCTACAAGAGCACCAAGGCCTCGGTCCAGCCCTGGCAGGTGCCGCTGGAGGAACTTTCCGTCGACGGGAAACTCGTCGTGCAGGCCGCGGCGCTGCCCGCGCAGGAACTGGCCGTGCAGATCGACGTGCGCCTGACCCCGCAAAAAACCTGGGAGGGCCGCGTGCAGGCCGCCGGCCCGGGCCTGGCGCTGCAGGGCGAACTCAACTATGACATGGCGAAGGACACCGTAGTTTTCCAGCTGCCGGCCGTCTCGCTCGACCTGAAAGACTGGCAGGCTTTTGTGCAGCGGCTGGTGCTGCTCCCCGGCGGGACGTGGGACATGGCCGGCAAGTTCACCGGCAGCGCCGAGGGTCGCCTGGCCGGCAAGGTGCTGACCACGAGTGGCACGGTGCACCTGCGCGAGGGGCGGGCGGCCAACCCACAGGGAACGATCACCGCCGAGGGCATCGAGGCCGATCTGGAGTTCACCGATTTTGCGGAAGTGTTCACCAAGCCCGGCGTCCTGCGCATCCGCGAGGTGCGGACCGGCCAGCTGGCCCTGCGTGACCTTGATGCCGAGATCGCCCTGCGCGGCACCAACAAGATCGCGGTGAGCCGGGTCTCGTTCGCGGCCCTCGGCGGCACCGTGTCGGCCGAGCCCTTCAATTATTTCCCGAGCCTGCGCGAGCTGGAGACGGTGGTGCTGGTCGACGGCATCAACGTCGAGGAGGTCATGGCGCTGACCCGCGACCTGCCGGCCAAGGCCGTGGGGCGGGTGAACGGGCGTTTCCCGCTCCGGCTCGACGACAGCGGCGTGCGGCTGGGCACCGGCTGGCTCCAGCTCAAGCCCGGCGTCTATGCCGAGATCCAGTTCAACGCCACCGGCCTCCTCACGGGCGGCGCCTCGCCCAGCAGCCCCGGCTTTGCCGTTCTCAAGAAGGTCGAGTCCGGCCTGCTCAAGCTGAAGATCAGCGAGCTGCGGCTTGATATCCGGCCGCCCAACGCCCCGGCTGGCCGCTCCGCCCAGCTGCACCTCGCCGGCGAGCCGGTGGACCCGGACGTGAAGGCCCCCGTGATCCTCGACCTCAACGTCAACGGCCCGCTGGAGAAGCTGATCAACCTCGGGCTCGACTCGCGCCTGAGTTTCGGGTCCAAACCTTGAAACCTTTCGCCCCGCCCGCTGACTAACCCTGTTCTCCCGCATGAACCGCCGCCTTTTTCTCGCCGCCACCGCCCTCGGGCCGCTCCTGCTGGGCGGCTGCCTTAACGTCAAGACCGCCCCCATCGAGGTGAAGCCCATCCACATCACCGTCGACGTGAACGTGAAGGTCGAGCGCGCGCTGGAGGATTTCTTCGGCGACCTCGACAAGAAGTCCGCCACCATCGCCCACGAGGAGACCAAATGACCATGAAAGCCCGCATCTTCACCCTGTTTGCCGCCCTCTGCCTGCTGACTGTCACGGCCTTCGCCGAGAGCGCCGCCGATATCCGCCGCCGCATGGAGCAGCGCCTGCCCCAGATCGACGCCCTCAAGGCCCAGGAAGTCCTCGGCGAGAACAACCGCGGCTTCCTCGAGGAGCGCAAGAGCGGCACCGCCGGCGCCGCGGGCGTGGTGTCCGACGAGAACCGCGACCGCGAGGCCGTCTATGCCCTCATCGCCAGGGAAACGGGCGCCTCGGCCGACTCGGTCGGCCGCGCCCGCGCCAAGCAGATCGCGTCCAACAGCCGCTCCGGCGTCTGGGTGCAGGACGAGGCCGGCGCCTGGAAGAAGAAGTAGGCGGCCTCAGCCGCCCGTCGTCAGCTTGCCCAGGCCGGTGCGCCTGGGTGGCGTGACCTTTTCGCCGGTCGCAAGGTCGACGATCCAGAACTCGCAGAAGGTGTGTTCGCCGTAGACCTGCGCGTCACTCGCGTGACGCAGCTCGTAGGCCGCGCCCGGTTTCGCCTCCAGCGTGAGCTCGGTGCGGGCGGTAAAGGCGCCGCGGATGAACTCGACCGCGAACCGGCGTTTGCCCGGCACGAAGGTGATGGGTTGGTTCCAGCCCTTCCGGCCGGACCCGATCGGCTGGCCGTCGAGCGCGGTGATGAACACCGTGAAGTTGTCGAGCAGCGTGCTGGTCTCCTCGGAGCCATGGATCGTGGCCGGACGCGTGTTGGTCACGACCGCGGTCGCCGGCGGGGTCGGGGCCGTTCCGGTGGCCGCGGCGATGGGACCAACGGCGATTGAACCGGTGGGCTCCGGGGTCGTGCAGGCCGTCAGCAGCAGCAGGGCGAGGACGGCGGGTGCAGGGAGCGGACGCAGGGACATCACGGGGACTAAAGCGCTCCGACCGGGCCGGTTTCAATCCCGGAGTTGGTGGAGGTGGAGCGCGGCCTCCGGACGCGCTTTCAGGACCGGCGAATGAATCTAGGATGGCCTACGCGCATTCCAGCCAACCCGTCCGGCCACGTCCGCCATAGCCTCGGCGACGGCGGAAGGCCGGGTTCCACCCTCCTGAAGGGAGTTGAATTCAAGGGCAGCCTCGCGCAGTGTCCGCGCAACCCACACCCAAACTTCCCTATGGACCGTCTTCATGGCCTGCTCGGCATCGCGCTCATCCTCGGCATCGCCTTCGCCTTCTCGAACAACCGCTCCCGGATCAACTGGCGCCTCGTGGCCACCGGCATCGCGCTGCAGGTGGTGATCGCGCTCCTCATCTTCAAGGTCGGGCCGGTCGCCAGTTTCTTCCAGTGGCTCGGGCACGGCATGGAGAAGATCGAGCAGTTTGCCCGGCAGGGCGCGGCCTTCGTCTGGGGCGGCCTCGGGGTGGCGATGCCCGAGGGCCGGTCGATGGATTTCCGCGGCGGCGGCTTCGTCTTCGCCTTCAACGTGACGGCCACGATCATCCTGGTCTGCGCGCTCGTCGCGATCTTCTATCATTTCGGCATCATGCAGCGCATCGTCGCGGTCATTGCCAAGGCGATGAATTTCGTGATGCGCGTCAGCGGCGCGGAGTCGCTGAGCAACGTGGCCAGCGCCTTTGTCGGCCAGGTCGAGGCGCAGGTCATGATCCGGCCCTACCTCGCGGGCATGACCAACAGCGAACTGCTCGCCTCGATGAGCGGCAGCCTCGCCTGCATCGCCGGCGGCATTCTCGTCGTCTACGCCAACATGGGCGCCGCCGCGGGCATGGATCTCGCCCCGAAGCTCATCACCGCCTCCCTCATGGCCGCGCCGGGCGCGCTTGTCATCGCCAAGATCGTCTTCCCCGAGACCCAGGAGAGCCAGACCATGGGCACGGTGAAGCTCGAGGTGAAGAGCGACTACAGCAATGTCATCGACGCCGTCTCCCACGGCGCCGCCGACGGCTTCAAGATCGCGATGAACGTCATCGCGATGCTCATCGGCTTCATCGCCGTCATCGCCTGCATCGACTGGCTGCTCACCATCACCGGCCACCTCTTTAACCCGAACTTCGACCTCACGCTGAACTGGCTATTCGGGAAGCTGTTCTACCCGATGGCCTGGGCCATGGGCGTGCCCAGCCAGGACATCAACAACGTCGCGACCCTCCTCGGCCAGAAGCTCACAATCAACGAATTCGTGGCGTTCCAGAACCTGACCACCAAGGCCGTGCCGCTCGTCACCGAGAAGGGCCTGCTCATCCTCAGCATCGCCATCTGCGGCTTCGCCAACTTCAGCAGCGTCGGCATGCAAATCGGCGGCATCGGCGCCCTGGTGCCGGAGCGCCGCACTGATCTCGCCAAGCTGGGCCTCAAGGCGCTGCTCTGCGGCACGCTTGCCTCGTATCTGTCCGCGACCATCGCGGGCATCGTCATCTGAGTGCTCCATGACGGTGGTATGACCGTTGGGTGACGGACAGGTAAAAGCCCTATCAAAGCGGGGGAGTGTTGCCAGTTTGCCATGGCCTCGTAACCCGCGGGGTGGATAACCGTCAGTGCATCGGGCCACCCAATATGCACCTTATCGATCTCATCCTTATGCTAGGCGGTTTGCTGGCCGCCCTCGCCGTGAGTGCCGTTTGCGGCCTGGGCTTGGTGGTCTGGCTCGCCGGTGGCAATCCGCTCCCGCCCAAGACCGGGCACTGACTGCAGGCTTGGCGCGCGCCGGCGCCGGGTTAGGGTCGGCGCATGGATCTCAAGCAGCGCCTGGCCCGTCACCTCGGCAAAAAACCCGACACCACGAAGGCGGCGTTCGTTGCCGCCAACGCGACGGTGCTGGGTGATGTGACCCTCGGGGCGCACAGCAGCGTCTGGTATGGCTGCGTGCTGCGCGGTGACATCAACTCGATCGAGATCGGCGAGGGGACCAACATCCAGGACCTGGCCATGGTGCACCTGGCCGACGACTACGGCGTGAAGATCGGCCGCTACTGCACCATCGGTCACAGCGCCATCATCCACGCCTGCGAGATCGGCGACGAGTGCCTCATCGGCATGGGCGCCGCCATTCTCGACGGGGCGAAGATCGGCGACCATTGCATCGTCGGCGCCAATTCCCTCGTCACGCAGCGCTTCGTCGCGCCGCCGGGCTCGATGATCCTCGGCTCGCCCGCGAAGGTCGTGCGGGCCCTGACCGAGAAGGAACTGCTCGGCCTGCGCGCCTGGGCGGAAAAATACGTCGTCGTGGCCCAGGCCCACGCGGGCCTCAAGGCGTAGGGCGGGGACGGTTGCGCGGGATTTGGCAAGAAGTGCGCAGCCGGGCGGCGACCCGAGGAGTATCATCCGGGCAACCCCCCGGAATACCCATGAAAGCAAATGTTGGCTCCTACGATGTCGCCGTCCGCTTCACGGCGGGCTGCCTGATCCTCTGCCTCGGCACGCATTTCGAAAACTGGTGGGGGCTGGTCGGCCTGGTGCCGCTGCTCACCGCCCTGACCGGGTTCTGCCCGCTCTACGTGCTCCTGCACATCGACACGACCTACACCGACCGGCCTCACTGCTGACGGTCCAGCTGCAGGAAGGTGTAACGGTAGTTCGCGTCGCGACCCTCCTGGCGCCACGTCTCGCGCCAGGGGAGGTGCCGCCATTCCGGGAAGAATGTGTCACCCGGCACCTCGGCGTGGACCAGTGTGAGCAGGAGCCGGTCGGCTAGGGACAGGGTCTCCTCGTAGATGCGCTGGCCGCCGCAGATCATGATCTCGCCGGGCAGGGTTTGCGCGATGGCGAGGGCGCCAGCGACGTTCGGTGCGGCGCGCACCCGGTCGGAAGCCAGGCCTTGGTTGCTTGTGATGACCACCGGCTGCCGGCCATCGGCGAGCACCTTGGGCCAGGTTTCAAAGCAGATGCGGCCGAGCACGACGGTCTGGCCGGCGGTCTTGTCATGAAACCATGCCTTGTCCTCGGGGATGTCGAACGGGAGCCGGCCGTTGCGGCCGATGACGCGGTTCTCGGCGCAGGCAACGATGAGAGTGAGTGGCTTGGACATCAGCAAGTTAGGAAGCGCAGCTTGCGTGAATTGTCGAGCCCCGTAGCAGGCCAAAGCCGGGCTTGAACGTCGCCGCAAATGCTCCTTTTGGCTGACCGCTACAGGATTGCATGGCCGCGGCCAATACCGTGTCATAGCCGCCCTATGATTATCGGAGTTCCCCGCGAAATTAAGATTGGTGAAACCCGCGTCTCAATGACCCCCAGCCTCTGCCGGCGCGTGACCGCGCTGGGTGGCAAGGTCCTGATCGAGAAGGGTGCCGGCATCACGGCCGGATTCACCGACGATGAATACAAGGCCGCCGGTGCCACCTTCGCCCCGAATGCCGCGAAGGTCTGGAAATCCGCCGACATGATCCTGAAGGTCAAGGAGCCGCTCGAGGCGGAATACGACCTCATGCAGCAGGGTCAGACCATCTTCACCTACCTGCACCTCGCCGCCGGCCCCGCGCTGGCGAAGGAACTTTGCCGCAAGGGCATCCTCGGCATCGCCTACGAGACGGTCGAGGGCGTGGACGGCCAGTTCCCGCTGCTCAAGCCCATGTCCCAGATCGCGGGCCGTCTCTCGATTCAGATCGGCGCGTATTTCCTCCAGTCCCAGCTCGGCGGCTCCGGCATGCTGCTCGGCGGCATCCCCGGCACGATGCCCGGCCACGTGGTCGTGGTCGGCGCTGGCAACTCCGGTGCGCACGCCGTGCAGATGGCCGCCGGCATGGGCGCCCGCGTGACCGTGCTCGACCTCGACACCCGCAAGCTCGAGGCCCTCGACAACGAATACCGCGGCCGCGTTGTCACCCTCATGTCCAACCCCGCCAACATCGAGCACGAGGTCGCCGACGCCGACCTGCTCATCGGCGCGGTGCTCATCCCGGCCGCCAAGGCCCCGATCGTCGTCACCGAGAAGATGGTCGCCCAGATGCGGCCCGGCAGCGTGATTTGCGACATCGCCATCGACCAGGGCGGCTGCATCGAGACCATCAAGCCCACCTCCCACACCAAGCCGACCTACAAGGAGCACGGCGTCATCCATTACGCGGTGCCCAACATGCCGGCGCTGGTCGGCCGCACCTCCACGATGGGCCTCACGCAGGCCACCGAGCCTTTCGTCGCCATGATGGTCCAGAAGGGCGTCGAGCGCGCGCTGAGCGAGCACAAGGGCCTCGCCAAGGGCGTGAACACCCGCAACGGCCGCATCACCTACGACGCCGTCGCCAAGGCGGTCGGCTTCGACTCGTAAGCCGGCCTACCTCCGCAGCCTGCCGTCCGTGAGGATGCGGCAGCGGAGGCCGCCGCGCCCGCGCAGCCACGCCTCGGCCCCCGGGCCGAGGGCTTCATCCATCCAGTAGCACGGGCGGCACTCCTCCGCGCCCTCGAGCAGCACGCCCTGCAGTTCGAACTGCCGGCCGACCAGCTCGTTCAGGTCGCCGCCGCTGACCAGCAGGTTGCGGCGCAGGGCGGCGGGCGTGAGGTGCGGCAGGTTCAGCGCCGTGACGAGGTCGGCAAACACCTCCGTCGAGAACAGCGTGGCCTGGCCCTTGAAGTTCTCCTTGTGGTCGAAGAAGCGGTCGCCCCGCAGCCCGCGGCCGGCCACGCATTCGACCGTGTCCACTTCCTCGATCACGCGTGGCACCGAGCCGAGCCCGTGCCGGCCGACATAGCTGTGCCCGGAGGAGATGTAGATCCGCTGGAGCACGAGGCTGGTGGCGACGGGTGTCTGCATCAGGCGAGGGGTTTGACGGTCACGGCGCAGGCCTTGTAGCTCGGCTGGCGCGAGTGCGGGTCGTAGGCGGGGAAGGTGAGCTTGTTCACGTCGGCAAAATGCATCGGCAGGAAAACCTGGCCCGGCTGCACGACGGTGGTGACAAACGCGACGGCCTCCGCCGTGCCGCGCCGGGAGCTGACCGCCACGCGGACGCCGTCGGCGATGCCGAGGCGCGCGGCGTCGGCCGGGTTGATTTCGACATGCAGGACGGTCGGCGCGAGCTTGCGGAGGATGGCGCTCTTGTTGGTGCGCGAGCCCGTGTGCCACTGGGCCGAACTGCCGCGCCCGGTGAGGAGGATGAAGGGATAGTCGGCATCCGGCGGCTCGGGCATCGGACGCGGCGGGTCGAAATGGAACCGGGCCCGCCCGTCGAGGGTGTAGAATTTTCCGTCGGCGAAGAGGCGCCGCTCGGCCATTGCGGATTGCGGATTTCGGATTTCGGATTGGCCAATCCCCAATCCGCGATCTGCAATCTGCAATTGCGCGGCGTCAGCCGCGCTGAACGGCCACTGGATGCCGCCCTGGGATTCGATGTGCTCGTAATCCCTGATGCCGGAGAAATCGCACGGCTGGCCGCGCGAGAGCTGCTGGAGGATCTTGAAGGCCGCCTCGGGCGAGCGCCACGCGCGGAACATCTCCCCGCAACCCCAGGCCTCGGCGACGAGCTTGAAGATGGCGAAGTCGCTCAGCGCCTGACCCGGGGCCTTGGCCACCTTGCGGGTCACGCCGAGGCGGCGCTCGCTGTTGATGAAGATGCCGTCCTTCTCGCCCCAGCCAGCGGCGGGCAGGACGAGGTCGGCGATCCTGGCCGTCTCGGTGGTGGCATACATGTCCTGCACGACGAGGAAATCGAGTTTCGCCCGGATGGCGGCGAAGCGCCCTTGGTTGATCCACGAGTGGGCCGTGTTGGTGGCGATGACCCACAGGCCGCGGATGTCGCCGAGCTCGATACCGTCGATGATCTCGTCGTAGGCCCAGCTCTTCTCGGCCGGGATGCGGGCCGGGTCGATCCCGAGGATGCCGGCGACGTGCGCGCGGTGGACGGAATTGGTAAAATCGTAGCCGCCGAGCAGGGAGGTGGCGTTGCCAAACAAACGCGAGCCCATGGCGTTGCACTGGCCGGTGATGGAGTTGGCTCCCGTGCCGGGCCGCCCGATGTTCCCGGTCATCAGCGCGAGGTTGATGATGGCCTGGGCCGTGCGCGTGGCCTCGTGGCTCTGGTTGACGCCCATCGTCCACCAGAACGACACGCGTTCGCCCCGGGCAATGCTCTCGGCGCAGCGGATGAGTTCGGCCGCCGGCACGCCGCTCTCCGCCGCCGTGCGCTCCAGGGTGAATTCGGCCACGAACGCCTCGAATTCCGCGAATCCGGTGGTGTGCGCCGCGTGGAAGTCGCGTTTCACCGCGCCGATGACAATCAACTGCCGGGCGAGACCGTAGAGCAGGGTGAGGTCGCTCTTCGGCCGCAAGGCGACGTGCTGGGCGGCCAGCATCGCGGTCTCGGTCTTGCGCGGGTCGATGACGATGATCGTGGGCGAGCGCTTGTTCATCATCACCCGCTGCCACATGATGGGGTGCGCGATGCAGGGGTTGGCGCCGATGAAGACCAGCACGTCGCTCTCCTCGAAGTCCGCGTAGGTGAAGGGCGGGGCGTCGAACCCGAACGACTGCTTGTAGGCGACGTGCGAGGTGGCCATGCACTGTCGCGTGTTCGAGTCCACGTGCAGCATGCCGAGGCCGAACTTTGCCAGCGCGCCGAGCAGCGCCATCTCCTCCATCACGATCTGGCCGGTGCTGAGGAAGGCGAGGGCATGCTTGCCGTGCCTCTGCTGCACGCCTTGGAAATTCTCGACAAACGCCGCCATGGCGCGCTCCCACGTCACAGACTCGAGCCGGCCGGTCGCCTTGTTGCGCAGCAGGGGAGAGGTCACGCGGTCCGAGGCGCCGAGCGGCGTGAGCGCTTCCCAGCCCTTGGGGCAGGCCATGCCGAGGTTGACGGGGTAGTCGGGGTCGGCGGTGAGGTTGATGGCTTCGCCCGCGGCGTTGAGGTGGACCTTGAGCGAGCAGCCGGTGCTGCAGAAACCGCAGATGGACTTGGCGGTGCCGGCGGGCTTGAGCCGGGCCGGCACGTGGCCGAGGCCGAAGTCACCGGGCCGCAGCACCAGTTCGCTGGTCATCGGGCCCGTCCGGGCGTGGAGCAGTTGTTCGACCTTCTGCTTCATGAGCGCACGGTGCCGGGCATTTTCGGTGCGTCAACGGCCCGGAAGAACAGGTAGCGCTCGGCCAGTTCGCCCAGCAGCGCGAGTCCGAGGGCTGGCCAGGCCGCCACGGCCGGGGCCGAGCCGGCCGCCACCGTGAATGGCAGCAGGATGCCGCCGAGTAACGCGGCGAGGACCCGCAGTTCGTTTGCGGGGCGCAGCGGGCCGGTCAGCAGCCGGGCGGTCTGCCGGGCGGGCGGATGTTGGCCGTCGTCCTCCTCCTTGATTGGCGAGAGCGCGCGGGCCTCGAAGACGAGCTTAAGCAGGGTGGCGAGCGGCAGGATGTAGCCGAGCGCGAGCGGGGCGCCGGGGGCAGCCAGGGCGCCGGCCAGGCCGAGGATCACCGCGCTGCCGAAAAAGCGCGGCGCGGTGTTGGCGAAACGCCAGAACACCCGTTTCGTGTCGACGTAGATCATCACCGAGCAGAAGAGGCCGAGCACGCCGATCAGCGCCGTGCCCACGGCGAGACCGGAGCGCAGCGGGCCGGCCAGCGGCAGCCAGCCGAGGCGCACCGCCACATAGGTGGTGGCGAGGGGAAACCACAGGCCGAACACGACCGCCTCGCGGCTGAACCAGCTCTGGCGCAGGTTGAGGAAAACCTTCCACGCCCGCAGCGGCTGGCCGAGGTGCAGGGCGGCGAGACCGAGGCCCGCGGCGCCGGCCGCCCAGCCGCATACGGCGAGTGCGGGGGTCTGCAAATCGAGGATCTTGTCAGCCACGCCGCAGCCGACGGCCATCGGCATCAGCATCAGCAGGGCGACGAGCGGCCAGTGCGGCGGCTGGGGCCGGAGCGCAGCGGCGTCGGCGGCCATGGCATTCTCCGGCAACGGCTGCCTGCTGATATAGCGGGTGGTCGGCTGGGTGTAGGAAGGGTCGGGCGCGGCGGGAAGGAAGGCGGAGGTGTCTACGCGTCGGGCGGACCCGACGTGGATCTCGACCTTGATTATCTTGATGGCCTCGGTGGGACAGGCCTGCACGCAGGCGGGGGCCTCGCCCTCGGCGAGGCGGTTGTGGCACATGTCGCACTTGCGGACGATGCCGAGGCGCTCGCTGTATTTCGGCACGTCGTAGGGGCACTTCAGCACGCAATACTGGCAGCCGATGCATTGGTCATCGAGGTGCCGCACGATGCCGGTGACTGGATCCTTCTCGTAGGCGAGCACCGGGCAGCCGTTGAGGCAGCCGGGATCGGCGCAATGGTGGCAGGCGGTCGTGATTGTCTGCTGGAAAGGGGATGCGCGCGAACCGCCGTGCACGAGGCCTACGTCGCGCCAGGATTCGTTTTCCTCGAGGCCGTTGAGCGCGTGGCAGGCGACGACGCAGGCCTTGCAGCCGCTGCAGGAGTCGAGATCGACCTCGAAGGCATACTGCTCGCCCGGACCGGGCTTGGTGAGAGGAATGAGTTGAGAGCTGAGAGCTGAGAGTTGGGAGCCGGAGCTATGAGCGGCGGAAAACCGCGCGACGGGCGTCTGCAGCTGGCCCTGCTCGGTGAGGAGCTCGGCGAGGAAATCCCCGAGAGGCTGCCGGGGAGCGACCATTAGTAGACGTCGCGGGCGTAGCGCTTGGCGGCCTTGAGGCCTTGCACGTAGGCGGCGGCGTCAGCGGTGGATTTGCCGCCGGCGGTCTCGATGGCCTGGTGCAATGCGGCGTCGACGTCCTTGGCCATGCGGGAGGCGTCGCCGCAGACGTAGAAATGCGCGCCCTGTTCGAGCCAGGCCCAGAGCTCGGCGGCGTTTTCCAGCATGCGCTGCTGGACGTAGATCTTCTCCGCCTGGTCGCGCGAGAAGGCGAGGTCGAGACGGGTCAGCAGGCCGGACTCCTCCATGCCGAGCAGTTCCTCCCGGTAGAGGAAATCACTCGCGGCCTTCTGGTCGCCGAAGAAGAGCCAGTTCTTTCCCTTTGCCCCCGTGGCACGGCGTTCCTCCAGGAAGGCGCGGAACGGCGCGATGCCCGTGCCGGGGCCGACCATGATCATCGGCGTGTCACCGCCGGCCGGCGGGCGGAAGGCGGGGTTCGAGTGCACGAAGACACCGGCCTTGCCGACGGTCAGGGCCCGCTCCGCCAGGAAGGCGGAACAGGCGCCCTTGCGCGGGCGGCCGTCCTTCTCGTAGCGCACGGCGCCGACGGTGAGGTGGACCTGGCCGGGGTGGGCCTTGGGCGAGGAGGAGATGGAGTAGAGTCGCGGCTGGATTTTTTTCAGCGTGCGGATGAAGTCGGCGGGAGTGGGCTTGGCCGGGATGGCGTGCAGCGCATCGATCACGTGGAACGGCCCGGGTGTTGTATTCGCCGCCCCAGCAAGGGCGGGGATCAGGGCGAGCAGCTCGGGCGCCGGCTTGCCGAGATCAAAGCATTCGGTGAGGGCACGCCACAACGGCAGCTCGCCGGCTGGCGTTGGCACGGCTTCCTCTCCGTCACAGCCCAATGTGGCGAGCAACTCAGCGACGAGGGAGGGACAGTTCCGCGGATAGACCCCGAGGGCGTCGCCGGCCTCGTAAGCCAGGCCGGAACCCTCGAGTGAGAACTCGACATGGTTCACCTCCTTGGCGGAGCCGGCTCCGTTGAGGTTGCGGACGGCGAGGACGGTGGCCGGGAAAGGGCTCTTCTTCGAGTAGGCCGGTTCAATCTCGGTGGGAGGGGCTTTATGCCCCGACTCAGCTGCAGCGTCGGGGGATAAACCCCCTCCCACCAAAGAACCCAAGGCGCCAAGCGCCGCGTCGAGCCACTGGGTGAAGGCCTCCTCGTAGTCGAGATCGCAGTCGACGCGCGGCGAGACGCGTGTGGCGCCGAGGCGCTCGAGCCAGGCGTCGAGATCCTTGCCGCACTGGCAGAACTGGACGTAGTTGGTGTCACCGAGGGCGCAGATGGAAAAGCGCACGGCGGTCAGCGGCCGGTCGCCGGCGGCCTTGAGCGCGGCGTGCAGGGCCTTGGCGTTGTCGGGCGGCTCGCCGTCGCCGTAGGTGCTCGTGATCATCAGGATGCTCTTTTCGGCGGCCAGCTTGGCGACGTCGGTCTGCGCCATGTCGAGGATGGCGGCGGCGAAGCCGCGCTTGCCGGCCTCCTTGGCGGCCTTTTTGGCCAGGCCCTCGGCGGTGCCGGTCTGCGAGCCGAAGAGGATGGTCAGGGGCTGCAGGGCGACAGGTTGAGAGTTGAGGGTTGAGAGTTGAGAGCCGGAAGGGGCGCGCGAGAAGACGCCTGCAAGGAAGCCGTTGAGCCAGGCGCGTTGCTCGGGCGTGAAGGGCGCGGTGTCGGGAATGAGCGGGGCGGAGGCCATGGTCAGGAAAGGAGTTCCTGCAGTTCCTTGACGGAGTGGCGGCGGGACCACTGGATGAAGGTCTCGCCGGTGCTGCAGCGGCCCTGGTAGGTCGCGAGGATTTTCTCGACGAGCGGGTTGATCTCGGTGGCGCGCACGCCGCGGAAAATCTCGCGGGCGATGCCCTGCTCGTGGTCCATGCCGCCGCCGAGGACGACATGGTAGCCCTCCGCGCCGTCGGCGAGCTTGGTGGCGACGAAGCCGAGGTCGCCGCAGTAATGCTGGGCGCAGGAGTGCGGGCAGCCGGTGAAGTGGATGTTGAGCGGCGGGGCGTCGCCCGGGAGCGCGGCGAGGCGCTTCTGCAGGGCGACGGCGTGGGCCTTGGTGTCGGCCGACGAATACTTGCAACCCTTGTTGCCGGTGCAGGCGATGATGCCGCCGGCCAGGCTGTGCGGCTCCGTGAAGAAGCCCAGGCGCTGGGCGGAGCGGCGGGCGGTGGCAACGAAAGTGTCGGACAGGTGCGGGATGATGACGCTCTGCCACACGGTCAGCCGCAGCTCGCCCTTGCCGTAGTTAGAGGCGAGGTCGGCGAGGGCGTGGAGGTGCTTTGCGCTGAGACGGCCGACGGGGACGCCGATGCCGAGGGAGTTGAGGCCGCGCTGGGCCTGCCGGTGGACGCCCAGCCAGCCCTGCTTGAGGACGGGGCGGCGCGGTTCACAGGCGATCAACGGCAGA
>Ga0066428_1000040_pt1 | contig 29741 bp, 23 predicted proteins | sample LakWasMet40_LOW7_2_FD_59516 | JGI IMG/M metagenome (GOLD analysis project Ga0066428, IMG submission 59516) | Freshwater sediment methanotrophic microbial communities from Lake Washington under simulated oxygen tension - Sediment Metagenome 40_LOW7 | ecosystem: Environmental > Aquatic >...
GGTCGAGGCGGCGAGCAGCCCGCCCAGGCGAAAGTGCGGCTGCCCGGCCAGACGGCGGAAGTCTCCGACCGCGGCGGCGGTGAGCCCCGCGCCGGTGAGAAAGAGCAGCCAATTCAGTCCCCAGATGTATCGCGGCCAAGGCGGATTCCAGCCGCCGGTCATGGCGTAATGGCGGTTGGCGACAAGATAGCTCGACCAAAACTCGCTCCCGGCTCCGGCCAGCAACACGGGGCCGAGCATGAGCGCCAGCACCCAGGCCCCGCCGATGATGGCGCCTCGCACGCTTGGGGCACTGGTGCGCACCTGCCACAACCAGTAACAACCCATGGCGGCCGCAATCGGCGCGGCCTGCAGCTTGGCGAACGGCGTGGCCACCACCAGGGCGCCGAACAACACGCTGCGGCCGAAAGCCGGGGGAACGGGGGTGGTGGCAAACCCGGTCGCAGCCGCACCAGCCAGCAGGAGAGCGGGAACATGTTCGCTGGAAAGCTGCTGGAATTCGGATTGCAGGCTGCCGGCCAGCCAGGCCGCGGCTGGCAGCACGGCGAGGCGGGAGACGGTTTCGCCCCGGGTCGCCAGCGCGCTTCGCAGGAACAACACCATGGCCACCATGAATCCGGCCGCCAAGATGCGAGCGCCACGAAAATCCAGCGGCAGGCCAAACCATGACGCGATGGTCAGGGGCCATTGATCGAGCGGTCCGTGGGTCGTGCCATCGACGTCGCGCCAGAACACGGGATGATGTCGCAGGGTCATGGCGCCTGCGATCATCTGCGCTTCGTCGGGATTGGGCCAGGGCCGGTTGTCAGTGAGCGAGTCCCAGCGTCCGGCCACGAATGCGAGTCCCAGCGCCACGGCGAATGCCAGGCGCCCGGCGCGTCCGGCGGCCCAAGGCGACCAACGCGGGGCTGCCGCAAGGACGGCGGGTGGCACGAGAGCCAGGCCGGGCAGGAGGGAAACCAGGTTCATGGGTGGCTGTCCGTCCGGTGGACGAAAAGCAGCCAGCCGTTCGTTTGGGCGAGCGGCTGCAGAGCGGGGAGCTGGGCAACGATTGCTGCCGCGGGTGCGGTATTCCGGATCAGCAGGTAGTCAGCGTGGCTGTCGTTGAGGAGGGCGCGTAACTCGATGAGAGTCTCACCGGGCTGTCCGGCCGGGCTGTCCGGTTCGAGACCGGCGGCGCGCAGGCGGGCGGTCTTGGCCTCGCCGTGGTCGGTCAGCACCCAGTGTCCGGCCCAGATGCGGGCGCCAATGATGCCGGGCAACATGCCGCCCGCGGCCGATTCCGCAAGCACCGTGGGCGTGCCCGATGGGCAATCCTGCCGGATTTGCGCGGCCGCCTGCCAGACGCTCGCCTCCACGCGCGGACGATCGAGCCGGGATTCGCGCAGGGCCACCGCCAGGCTGCCGGGGCCGGCAAAAATTATGGCGAGCAGCGCGATGACGGGGATGGCGGCGGCTGAGCCAAGGCGGGCGCGCAGCTGGTCCCAAACCGCCACCAGACCGTGGCCGGCGGCGAGGGCAAGGGGCAGCCCCACACCGCTCAGCAATTTGGTGTGCCGGGTGTCCAGAATCACGAGCAGCACCACCGCGAACAGATACCAGACGACCACGAAGCGGCGGGGGCCGGCGGATGTGCGCCAGAGCCAAACACCGAATCCCGCGATGATCCAGAGCCCGCCGAACCCCTGCAACCAGAAGCTCCGCTCGTGGGCGAGCGAGAGCGAGACGCGCGCGAGAATGCTCCAGACCGGCTGGAGCGACAGCCAGGCCGAATAAACCAAGGCGGGAAGGATTGCCGCCGCCATGACCGCCAGTCGGCGCACACGCAGCCATGCACCAGTCTCTTTCTGCAGTAGCCCGGCCACGGCATACAGCCCGTAGACCACGCATATGATCACGGGCTCGTAGGGGCGAACCCAACTCAACAGCACGGCGAGCAAGCCGAGAAAGGCCTCCCGCCGGTGGTGCGGTGCGCCGTGAGGTGTCTGCTCGAGCGAAAGCAACAGCCAGGAGATCCACGACATCAGCGCGAGCCCGACAATGTGCGGCGCATAGAACAAGGCGGCGGACGATGGCAGGAGATCCATGAACCGCAGATCCGCAGCATGATAGTGTTCCCAGCCGAAGGCCTTCGCCGCCACCCGTTGAATCCACGTCCAGCCGGAGCCAAACACGCTGACCAGGCCTGCCACGAGCGCGACGCGGGGTCCGCCAAGCAGGTGGCCCACCGAGCAGACGCCGGCGGTGCAGGCCAGGGCCGCGCCGATGCCGGTGATGAGCAGCCAGGCTTCCGGCCGCGTGTCCGTCAGGCCGGCGAGCCGGCCCAAACTCCAGAAGAGGACATTGAAATACCCGGCGGGGTGCGGCGTGGTGGTGTAGAGGATGCCAGTGCCGGTTTCGCCCCACCGGTTTTGTTGCACGAAGGCGGAATAACCGAGGTTGTCGGTCAGGTTGGTCATCCATCCCGGGGCGAGCATGCCCTCGGGCAATTCGCGGGGTGTGATGCCCCAACCGACGCCGACGAAACTGCGCGCTGCCGCCAGCCACATCAGCTGGCTGATAAGCAAAAACAGCAAGGCCCGGGGGAAGAGTGGCGGGGGACGGCTGCTGGTCACGGTCATGTCCGGCGATACGCGACGAAATTTCCCAGTGCGTGGTCGCTGCCGGCCGCCCGGGGCAGTGCGCGGAAGGTGAAGCCGGCGGCTTGCAGCTGTTTCGCCGCGGGACAATGCGAGGGGTTATCGAGCAGGTCGGCGCGAGTTTCGAAGACGATCGCACGCAGCCGAGTATCGCGGAGCCACGGACCAAAACCGGCCAGCACGGCGGCTTCTGTCCCTTCGACGTCGAGCTTGATGACCTGCGGCAGCGGGGCCTCACCGCGCTCGATGAGCGTGGCGGCCCGGGCTAGGGTGACCTCGACCTGCGAGTCGTAGCGGGCCTCGGACCAGGGCGAGAGGGTGGTCATGCCCGGGTTCCCGCCGGAATTCACGTGCAGCATGGCGTGGCCGTCACGATCCCCGAGCGCCACCGGCCAGCAGCGGATGCGGGTGCCGTTGCGACGGGCATGGGCTTCCAGGCGGGCGAACATCGCGGGGTTGGGCTCGAAGCAATGCACCGTCAAGGCCGGGTGGCGCACGGCGGCGGAGACGGAGTGCAGGCCGAAGTTGGCGCCGATGTCCCAAAGCACCGCGTCCTCGTCGCAGTATTCCGCCAGGGCCGCGAAAACCTCCGGCTCGTAGAAGCCGTGGTCGAGCACGATGCGGTCGATGTAATCCTCCGGTTGCAGGGCGAAGACCGCGCCCTGGCCGGCGCGCACCTCGATCGCGGGCCGGCGCAAGGCGCGCCGCAGGGCGATGAACCCGCGCCAGCGGCGGCGGCCGTAGCCGGCGAGCAGGTAATCGAGAAGGTCGGGCGTTGCGGCCAAGCGGGGGTCTTCAGGTTGCGGACGGAGCGACGGCGCCGTCGCGGAAGCGCCGGACGCGGGCGGGCACACCGTCTGCGATGGCCCCGGGTGGGAGATCGGCGGTCACCACGGCTCCGGCACCGACGATGCAGCCGTCGCCGATGGTGACGCCGCCGAGCACGGTGACGCCGGCGCCCAGCCAGACGTCGCGTCCGATTTTCGTGGGGAGCACGGCATCGGGTTGCAGGCGGATGAGGGTGCCTTGCGGCGGGACGTTGTGGTTTGACGAGAGGATGCGGCAATGCATAGCGACCAGAGTGTCGTCGCCAATGGTGACGCCGCCATGGCCGTAAACCGTGCAGCCGGGGCCGATGAATACATTCTGCCCGACGCGGATGCTCCCGCCATAGGGGCGGAGGATGACGCCGGCCTCAAGTTCGCAGTTGTTTGCCAGCTGCACGCGGCCGCGCCGCGGCCAAGAGACGCCAGGCGTCAGATCGCAGCCGGGGCCGATCCGGCAGCCAGCGCCGATCACAGCGCCGGTGGCGCGCGCCAACGAAACCCTGAGGTTTGAGGCAAACCGTCGGGCGTGTTCCAGCATCCGGGCGGTGAAGGGGAAACTCATGACGGGGTGGCCGGGGTCAGGCGCGGCCAGGGGAGTGATTTCAAACGGAGGGCCGGTTTTTCAACAAGATGCCAGCTTGCCACTGCAAACACGAGGCCCAACGCCAGGCCGGCGGCGAGGTAGGCAGGGAACCCGTGTTGCTGCACATAGTAGCCCGCGAGCAGCTGCTGGGCGGGGTAGGCATAAAGATAGAGGCCGTAGCTGTAGTCGCCCCCGACTTGTTGCTCGAAATTCGCCCAACGGTCGCTTTGGGCTAGCATGAGCACAATGACCGGCAGCACGAGCGGTGAAAGCCAAGCATGGACCGGATAGTGCCAGCTGAGCACGAGGGCGGCGAGAAGCGGGAACGCCGGCCAAGCCTGGTGGAACCAGTCCGCGGTCTGCCGCGGCCATGCGGCCCAGGCCGCGCCGGCGAGGAAGTGCAATGTCAGCAACTTGCCGGGCGTGTCGTAGAGCCGGTGCAGCAGCCCGGACGGCGCCTCGGCCGGCAGGCCGGCCACCACCGGGTGGAGCAACAGCAGCGCGGCGATGGCCGCGGTGCCGAGTGCCCGCCCGCGCGTGAGCAGTCCGGCGAGACCCAGTCCGGCCGCCATCAAGTAGCAGGCCCATTCATAGAAAAGGGTCCAGAGCGATCCGTTCCAGTCGCCATTCCAGCTTCCACCGGTGGGAAACGGGCCCACCGCGATCTGCGAGCGCGGAAACACGAGGTTGTGCCAGACATAGCCACCCGGGGAAGGATCGAGGGAAAAGAACGGCAGGATGCCGCCGGCCTTCAGCCAGACGAGGGGTGTTAACACAAACGCGGTCACGGCAAGGCACGTCCACAGCGCCGGCGCCAGCCGCAGGAAACGATGCCACAGGAAACGTCCGAGGACCGGCTGGCGGCGCCAACTCGTGGCCACCAGCCAGCCGCTCAACACGAAAAAGCACTGCACGGCGAAGTGTCCCGCCGTGATCTCGCCGCGGCTCCAGGTCACTAGCCACTCGGGATCCCGGAAACCTCCAAGGTAGAACGCGTGAGTGAAGACCACGAGCGCGGCGAGCACCAGCCGCATTGCGCCGATGGAATTGCGCCGCACTAGGCTGGCTGCGGGGAAGTAGGGAGTGGCGGGATCCGTCAAAGAGTCAGGTTGGCCCCGGCTTGTCGCTGATCGACCAGCGCCAAGGCAGGTCGAGCTGGCCGATCACGTGCAGGGGCGGGCTTTGGGGATAAAAGTTCGGCGACACGTAATCGAACTCCAGCGCGTCCAGCTTCTGGTCGTAGTCCTGGGTGGCATCGCCGAGGTAAACTGAGACGCGGTAAATGTCACTGTGCAGGGGCAGCGGATCAATCTCGGCGGTCACCACGCCCCCGGCCAGTGCGGGCGGCGCCCAGCTTTCGCCCATCATGCGGCCGTTGGAGCCGGCCAGCGGCTGCCCGAGCCGGCTTTGCAGCGTGAGTCCGATCACGGGACGGCCGAGCGGGAAGGGGGATTTGAAGCCGACGCTGATGCTTAGCCGCCCGCGGGCGAGGGCGGCGCGATCCAGACTGACCGACGTGATGTGCGGGCGGTTGGGATTAGCGGGCGTGTAGGCGCTGGAATCAGCGCCGGTGCCGAGATACGCGGCGAGGCAGTCGCCGATCGGGCCCTGCCGCATCATACGGCCCTGCTGCAGCCACAGGCCGGTGCGGCAGATCGCCTGCAGCGCGGCGGTGTTGTGGCTGACGAAAAGGATGGTGCGGCCCGAGGTGCGGGCCACGTCCTGCATCTTGCCAAGACATTTCTTCTGGAACGCCGCGTCGCCGACGGCGAGGACCTCGTCGACGATCAGGATCTCGGGCTCAAGGTGGGCGGCGACGGCGAAGGCCAGGCGGACATACATGCCGCTGGAGTAGTGCTTCACCTGCGTGTCGAGGAAGCGCTCGACCTCGGCAAAGGCCACGATCTCGTCGAACTTCCGCGTGATCTCCGCGCGCGACATGCCGAGGATGGCACCGTTGAGATAGATGTTCTCGCGGCCCGAGAGCTCCGGGTGGAAGCCCGTGCCGACCTCGAGCAGGCTGGCGACGCGGCCGCGCAGGCGCACCGTGCCGGCGGTGGGCTCGGTGATGCGGGAGAGAATCTTCAGGAGCGTGGACTTGCCGGCTCCGTTGCGGCCGATGATGCCGACGACATCGCCCTGGTTGACGTCGAAGCTGACGTCGCGCAGCGCCCAGAACTCCTCCGCGTCCGCCTCCGGCCCGGCCCGGCCCACGAGCCGGCGAAATTTCTGCGTGAGCGAATCTCGCAGCGTGTCGGTGCGCTTCTCGTGCGACAGGTAGTAGCGTTTGCCGAGGTTGCTAACGGAAATGACGGGGGCGGCCATGGTCAGATGATGTCCGCGAAGGTGCGCTCGGTGCGGCGGAAATACCAGATGCCCGAGGCCAGCAGCAGCAGGGCCATGCCGACCGAGACGCCGAGGTTGGCCGGGTCGAGCGCGGGCTCGCCGTGCAGCAGGCACCAGCGGAAACCGTCGATCGCGCCGACCATCGGGTTGAGCGAGTAGAGGAACCGCCAGTTGGGAAGGTTGGTGGAGCTGAAGCCCACCGGGGAGAGGAACAGGCCCACCTGCAGGAGGAACGGGACGACGAAGCGGAAGTCCCGGTATTTCACGGTGAGTGCCGTGAGCCAGAGCCCGGTGCCGATCGCGGTGACCAGCGTCAGCAGGATGAACAGCGGCAGCAGCACGATGCGCCAGTCGGGCACGAACTGCCACCAGAGGCAGAGCGTGGTCAGCAGCACGAGCACGACGCAGAAGTCGATCAGCGCCACCGCCACCGAGGACAGCGGCACGATGAGGCGCGGGAAATAGACCTTGGAGATCAGGTGGGTGTTGGCCACGAGGCTGCCGCTGGCGTTGGAGAAGGCGGCGGCGAACAGCTGCCACGGCAGCAGACCGCAGAGCACGAGCAGCGGGTAGGGCACGTTGCCGGATGGCATGCTCGCGAGCTTGCCGAAGATGAACGTGAACACCGCGAGCGTGACCGCCGGCTGGATCAGGGCCCAAAGGACACCCAGTGTGGTCTGCTTGTAGCGGACCTTGATGTCGCGCCACGCGAGGAACCCCAGCAACTCGCGGTAGCGCCACAGGTCGCCCCAGTAGTGGCGGCTGGAGCGGCCGGCTTCCAGGACGAGTTCGGGTGTGTCGGTTTTCTCCATTCGGTCAGGTCAGCCGAGCGCGGCGGCGAGGCGCCGCGTGAAGGCCGGGAAAGCAAACGAGTCGGCATGCCGGCGCACAACCTCCGAATCGCGCGGGTGGCGGACCAGGTCGGCCACGGCGGCGGCGAGGTCGGGGATGTTGCCGTATTCGGCCAGCTGTCCGGTGGCGTCGGTGATGACCTCGGGCGTGCCGCCGGCGCGGGCGCCGAGGCAGGCCTTGCCATAGGTCATGGCCTCGAGGAACACGAGGCCGAAGCCCTCCTTGCGGCTGGGCAGGGCGAACAGGTCGCACGCGGCATACTCGGCCCGCAGCGCCTCGTCGCTCAGCGGGCCGGTGAAATCGACCGCGAAGCCGACGCCGAGGCGCTGGACGAGGGCCTCGAGCCGCGGGCGGTCGTCGCCCTGGCCGACGATGCGCAGCCGGGCCAGGGGGAACTCGCGGCGCACGAGCGGCATGGCCTCGATCAGCGTGTCGACGCCCTTGTAGGTGTCGGTGCCCGCCAGCCGGGCCACGGTCAGGATGCGCGGCGTGGCGAACGGCGCCTGGGACAGCTGGTCGTTGAGCGCCGGCGCGAAGTAGGGGTCGAGCGTGTTGGGCACGACGACGAGGCGCTCGGCGGGCAGTTCCGGGAAAAACCGCAGCATCGAGCGGCGCGTATATTCGCTGATGCAGAGGATGCGGTGGGCGCCGAGCAACGCGCGGCGCTCGACCAGACTGTAGGGCCGCCAGACCTCGATGCCGTGGGCGACCAGATAGTAGCGGAGGCGCGGGTTGAAGAGTTTGGCGAGTTGCGCGATGGCGAGCTGATGAAGGTGGCCGCAAATCAGCACGTCGGCGCGCCGGCCGAGGCGGATGGTCTCGCGGATGAAGCGCAGCTTGCCGCGGCTGCAGCCAACCTGCTCGCCGAACGGTGCGGTGGTGTAGCGGGACAGGCGGGCGTCGTGGCCAGGATCATCGTTGAGCACCAGCGAGTCGACGCGCCCTCCCGGACCGGCGATCTCGCACAGCGACTTGAGGTAGAGCCGCATGATGCGGGCGATGCCGCCCTCGTGTAGGAAAAGTTCGGGCGAGAGGAGCAGGACCTTCATGGCGCGGGGCGGCGGTTGGCGAAGGCGATGAGGACGGCGAGCGTCCACACGCGCGACCAGGCGCGGGTGTCACGCTTGGTCTTGTAGTCGGCCCACACCTGCTGGACCTCGGCGGGCTGCAGCCAGGGACAGGCGCCGAGCGAGGCCGCCGAGAAGGTCTCGTCGAGGAACGGCCGGAGCTCGGCGAGCATCCAGTGGGCGAACGGCAGCGCGAAGCCCTGTTTGCGGCGGTTGCGGATGGCGGCAGGCACGAGGTCGGCGGTGGCGTCGGCCAGCGCGCGCTTGGGCCGGCGCGGGTCGTATTTGAACCAGTGGCGCTGCGGCCACAGCCACTCGACCAGTTTCCGGTCGACGAAGGGCACACGCAGCTCCAGCGAGTGGGCCATGCTGAAGACGTCGCTGTCGCGGAGGAGGACGTCGGCCATGTAGGTGCGCAGCTCCCACGCGCTGATGACCTGAAAGGGGTCGGCGCCGATCAACTCGAAGGCGAAATCCTCGAGCATCGGGTGGTTGGGCCCGAGCCGCTCCGCCTGGGCGCGAGCCTCGGGCGCGAGCAGCGAAAGCCGCACGGACTCCGGCAGCACGCGGCGCTGCAGGGAGGCGAGCTCGTGCAGGTCGCGGGCGTGCGCGAGGAAATCGGCGAGCTTGCGGGCGCGCACGGTCGGCCGGGCGCGGAGCTGTTCAACGACGGACCGGCGCAGCCCGCCGGGCAGCCCGCGCCACAGGGGTAGCAGGCGCTGCAGGCGCGGCAGGTCGCGGAAGGAGGGATAACCGCCGAAGAGCTCGTCGCCGCCGAGGCCGGACAGCGCGACCGTTACGCCGCCGCGGCGCGCGGTCTGGCTGGCGTAGTAGGTGTTGATGCCGTCGCCCGTCGGCTGGTCGAAACTGGCGAGCAGCTGCGGCAGGTCGGCGGCGACGCGGGCGCCGGTGACCAGTTCCTCGTGATGTTCGGTGCCGAACGCCTGCGCGGCGAGCCGCGCGCTGGCCTGCTCGGAGAAACCGGCCTCGCCGAAGATGAGCGAGAAGGTCTTCAGCTTCGTGGCGCCGCTGCGGGTCATCAGGCCGACGACGGCGGTCGAGTCCATGCCGCCGGAGAGGAAGGCCCCGACCGGCACGTCGGCCACGCGGTGGGCGCGGATGGAGTCGTCCAATTGCGCGCGAAGTCCGCCGACGAACTCGTGATAGTTTGTCGCAACATCCGGCCGGGTGGGGGCGGGCAGCTGCCACCACGGGCTGGTCTTCACGCGGCCGGCGGCGTCCACGGTCAGCTGGTGGCCGGGCGGCAGGTTGGCGATGCCGCGGTAGATCGTGCGCGGGGCCGGCACGCTGAACCAGGCGAGGTATTCGCCGGCGGAGGAGGGATCAATCTCGCGCGACACGGCGCCGCTGGCGAGGAGCGCGTTGAGCTCGGACGCGAGGATGACGCCTGAGTCAGGCAACCGCGCGTAGTAGAGCGGCTTGATCCCGAGCGGGTCGCGGGCGGCGAACAGGGTTTGGTCGCGCGCATCCCAGATGGCGAAGGCGAACATGCCGCGCAGCCGTGGCAGGCAGGCGGCGCCGTGCAGGGCGTAGGCGGCGAGCAGCACCTCGGTGTCGCAGTTGGTCCGGAAATTCCAGCCGCCCAGTGCGAGTTCGGTCTGGAGTGCGCGGTAGTTGTAGATCGCGCCGTTGAAGACCAGGGTGAAGCGCCCGTCGGGACTGACCATCGGTTGGTGGCCGTTGGCCGGGTCGATGATGGCCAGGCGGCACATGCCGAGGGTCGCGGGGCCGTCAGAGTGCAGTCCGCGGTCGTCCGGTCCGCGGTGCTGCTGACGCTGCACCATGCGGTCCACGGCGTCCTCGCGGGTCGCCAGGTCGCGCCGCAATGAGACCATTCCGGCTATGCCGCACATAAGGGAAACACACTAGTGATGGCTTCGCCGGGTCGCTTCCAGATCACGGAGGCGGCAAAGTCGGCATTTAGTCCATCCACACGCAAATCAGTGGCCGAATATCGGCCGTCCACATGCAACCGTAGCACCACATGCGTGGCAATGCCGATTTTTACGCAAAGCCCTAGAGACAAATGGCTTTGCTGATTTCCTGCGCTTTATCCGCCGAGGTCAGCTGAGTGACCAGATGCAGGCCGAATTCCACGGCCGTTCCAGCGCCCCGGGAGGTGGTGATCCTGCCGTCGGTGACGATGCGTTCGTCGACAAGGATGGCGGGCAGTTCATTCACGACGGAAAAGTGCGCCGTATACCGCCGATTGCCGAGCAACCCGGCATCGTGCAGCACGGTGGGCGCGGCACAGATGGCCGCCAGCCAGCGGCCGGCGGCGTGCTGGGCGCGCACGATCCCGATCACGCGCGGGTCGGCCCGCAGGAATTTCACGCCGGCCCCGCCCGGCAGGAAAACGAGATCGAAGACCTGGCCCGCCACGGCGGACAGGGCGACATCCGCATGCGCCGTGATGCCGCTGCGGCCGGTGGCATGGCGGTTGTCGTTGAGCGAGGCAACGGTGACCTCGACGCCGGCGCGGCGGAGCAGGTCGACAGGCGCAAAGGCCTCGATCTCCTCGAAACCATCAGCCAGGGGGACAAGCACGGTGGGCATGGGCAAAGCGATTAACCACTAATCCACACCAATGGGACAATAATTTTGCGGACTGAAGCGGTTTAACCACAGATGAACACAGATGAATCAGGACAAGGAGCGGTGGCTGGAACTTCTTCTTTCCCATCGGTGTTCATCTGTGTTCATCTGTGGTTCTCTCATGTCTTCACTCTTCGGCAAACGTCTCATCATCTTTGGCTGCGGCTATGTCGGCTCGGCGCTGGCACGGGCCGCCGTCGCGGCTGGCGTCTCTGTCGAAGCCCTGACGCGCAACCCGGAGAAGGCCGCGGCGCTGCGGATAGCCGGGCTGGCCAATGTGGTGGTGGCGGATCTTTCCACCGACGCCTGGCACGGGCAGATCGCCGGGGGCGCGGACTTCGTTGTCAACTGCGTCAGTTCCGGCGGGCCGGATGCCTACCGGCAATCTTATGTCGGTGGCATGCAGTCTGTGCTGGCTTGGGCGGCGAAAGGTCCGGTGCCGGTCGGCACCTTTGTCTATACGAGCAGCACCTCGGTCTATCCGCAGGGTGACGGCGTGGTGGTGGATGAAAAAGCCCCGGCCGAAGGTGCGACGCCCAACGGGGCCATCATCCGGGAATCGGAAGCGCTGCTGCAGCACGCGCCGGCGTCCGCGGTTCGCCGCCACTTCATCCTGCGCCTGGCCGGCATTTACGGCCCGGGCCGGCATCACCTGCTCGACCAGCTGCGCGCGGGCGCAGTTCAACTCGGTGGCAGCGGGACTCACCGTCTGAACCTGGCGCATCGCGATGACATCGTCACCGCGATCCTGGCCTGCCTTGGTGCTCCCGCCGCGGTAAGCAGCGATCTTTTCAACGTGGCTGATTCCGTCCCGGCACTGCGAGCGCAGGTGGTGGGCTGGCTTGCCGGGCGGCTGGGGCGTCCTGTGCCCGGCTTCGGCGGTTCGGCCACGACCCGGCGGGGCGGGGCGCCGATGCCCGACCGGATCATCAGCAACGCCCGCATCCAGCAAACCCTCGGCTGGCGGCCGCAGTATCCCGATTACCGGGCCGGCTACGAAAAATTGTTGTCGCTTTAGCCCGGTGCCGCTCTTTCAACTTTCACCCTTCAACTTTCAACCCCCTCTAACATGGCCGGCGTAGGCAAACTCCTCAAACAGGCGCAGAAAATGCAGAAGCAGATCGAGACGATGCAATCGTCGCTCGAGACGCAGGTGATCGATGTGTCCAGCGGCGGCGGCGCCGTGCAGATCAAGATCAACGGCGCCGGCAAGTTCCTGGCGTTCAAGCTCGACCCCGAGTTCCTCAAGGAGGACCCGAAGCTCGTCGAGGAGACGCTGCTCCAGGCCACACAGGAGGCCGCGGCCAAGGCGAAGGAATTGAACGAGTCCGAGATGCAGAAGATCTCGTCGGCGTTCCAGATGCCGGGGATGTTCTGAGGCAACCGTGACACCTGCGCTCGAAGCCCTGCAGAAGGCGCTGAAGCAGCTGCCCGGGATCGGCTATCGCTCCGCGGAGCGCATTGCGCTGCACCTGCTGGTCGAGAAGCCCGGCCGCTTGCCCGAGCTGGTCGCGGCGCTGGAGTCAGCCGCGAAAAATGTCCGCCGCTGCGCCGTGTGCGGCAACCTCGCGGAGGAGGAGCATTGCGCGGTGTGTGCCGACGAGCGCCGTCGCACCGGCCAGGTGTGCGTCGTCGAATATGTGCCGGATCTCGCCGCCATCGAGCGCTCGGGCGCCTACCGCGGCCGCTACCATGTCTTGCACGGCAAGCTTTCGCCGATCCGTGGCGTCGCGCCGGAGGATCTTAATCTTGCCGCCCTGATGCAAAGGATCGATTCGGGTGAAGTCACCGAGATCATCCTCGCGCTTTCCAACGACGTCGAGGGCGAGGCGACCTGCCATTACTTGACGGAGCGCCTGCCCAAGGCCGGCGTGAAGGTGACACGCATCGGCTTCGGCCTGCCCAGCGGCGGCGGCGTGCTTTACGCCGACGCCGTCACGCTGAAGAGCGCGCTCGAGGCGCGGCGGGATTATTCCTGAGGCGGCTTCGGCGCCTCAGGCGCGGGAGCCGGCCGGGGCGGACGCGGCGGGGGATTGGGATTCCGGTCGAGGCGGACGGCCCAAGGCACTTCCTTTTCGGTGATGATCTGAGTGGCGCTGGCAATCTCCGCGACCTTCGGGGCGTCGTGCAGTTCCAGCACCACGATCTCGTTCTTGCCGTGCTTCAGAAAATGTGAGGGCAGGAACAGGGCGCGCAGCGCGCCGCGGTCCCAGTAGCGGCCGAGGTTGTGGCCGTTGACCCAGACGGCGCCAAAGCTCCAGTTGCGCAGGTCAAGATAGGTGGCGACCGGGTCCTTCACGTCGAAGGTGCCACGGTAGAAGGTCGGGCCGGTATGCGGTGACTTGGAGGCCTTGAGTCCCTTCACCTCGGCGAGCGGCAGTGGGAAATTCTCCCAGTCCGTGACTTCGCTGCCGTCGAGCCAGACACCGCCGATCAGGCCCTTGCGCGCGCGATCCTGGCTGCGGGAGCTGGTGATGACGCTGATGCGGCCGAGATTGTGGACGAGGATGTCGAGCGTGATCGGGCCGGTCTCGTTGAGCGTGAGCCTGGCGTTGTCCTCGCCGTAGCCGCGGAAGATTTTCCCGACGGTGCGCCCGTTCACCATCACGACCGCGTAGTCCATGACATTGCGCAGCTCGAGCGTGCCCTTCAGGCCGTCCTTGAATTTCTTCCGGTAGAGAACGAAACCGTAATCCTGATCGAGCGACTCCATTGTTGCGGGCTTCTCTGTGCGGCTGGTGGGTTTGCTTTTCACTGTTTCCAGCAGCGGCCGGCTGGCGGTGAGCTTGATGACCGGCAGCGTGGCGACGACCGGTTCTGGCGGCGGCGCGGGCGGCTGGACGCCGAGCCGCGCGGCCAGCAGGTGGCGCAGGGCGCGGTATTTTTCGGTGGTGCGTCCGGCCTCGTCGACGGGGGCGCTGTAATCGTAGCTCGTCTGGAGCGGCAGGTATTCGTTGGACCCGGTGTAGAAACCGAAGGTCGTGCCGCCATGGAACATGTAGTAGCAAAACGAGATGTTCTGATCGAGGAGGTAGCTCGTCCAGCTTACCACCTGCTCGAGCGAGGCGTTGCGCGTGGCGATGGGCTGGCCCCAGCCGCTGAACCAAGCGGTGTAGAGTTCGGGCACGAAGACGGGCGAGTTGCCGATGGCGGTGACGGTGTTCTGGTAGTCGCGGTCGTTGCGCAGGCCGTTGCGGCCGCGGAGCACGCCGGCCGGGTGCGTCATCGGGGTCGGCGCGGGCATGAGGAACGGGTCGCAGGTGAACAGCGGCACCTCGAAGCCGGCCTGCACGAAGATGTCCTTGAGCGCGTGCAGGTGCTCGAAGTTGCCGCCGGAGACCATGCCGAATTCGTTTTCGATCTGCACCATCAGCAGCGGGCCGCCCTTGCTGACCTGGAGGTCCCCGACCTGCCGGTAGACCTGCTCGACATACCGCCGGCTCCACCCGAGCCATTTGGGATCGGTGCTGCGGATCTTCACGTCGGGGTATTTGACCGTCCACCACGGGATGCCGCCGTATTCGACCTCGGCGCAGCAATACGGGCCCGGACGCAGGACGACCCACAGGCCGTTTTCCTGGCAGAGCTTCAGCATGCGGCGCACGTCGGTCAGGCCGGTGAAGGTGAACTCGCCCTCGCGCGGCTCGCAGAGGTTCCAGAACAGGTAGAAGCTGACCGTGTTCAGGCCCATGGCCTTGGCCTGCCTGATGCGGTGCTCCCAGTCCTGCGGCAGCACGCGGCCGAAATGCATCTCGCCCGCGGCGATCAGCATGGGCTGCCCGTCGAGCAGGAACTGCTTGTCACCATATTCGAACTTGTGCGGCTTGCCGTCGGGCGCGGGGACGGCGCGGGCGAAGCCGGCGGCTGTCCCGAGGCACAGTGCGAGAAGAAGGGTGATGCTGGTTTTCATTTTCCAGGCGGGGCGATGTCGTCGGGCTTGGGGGCGACGATGCCCATGGTGGGGCGCAGGTGGCCGGCGAGGGGGTTCGGGTCGAGGGCGCGCAGGCCCTCGACGACGGTCAGGGCATTGAGTTCCGCCCCAGCCCAGCCGGTGTGGACAGTCTTGTCGGCGAACAGCGCCGTGACGGCCTCCTGGCCGAGGGCGTCGTATTTTTTCGCGATGAGTTCGTTCAAATCCACCAGCGGAACCTTCTCGGCGGCGGCGACGGCGCGCGTCCAGTCGGCGTGGCTGTCGGTGGCGCGGGCGACCTTGCCGTCCTTCCAGCTGTTGCGCGGCACGAGCGTGCACAGGATGGGCGTGGCCTCCTTCGCGCGGATCTCCGCGATGTAGCGGCTCAGATACCAGCCGAAGGTGTGGACGGCCTCCTTTTCCTTTGTCGTGGCGTTCTCGCGCTCCTCGGTCTCCTCGCCGATGCCCTTGAGGGCGCCGCGGGCGCCATTGTCGTTGTGACCGAACTGGATCAGGACGTAGTCGCCTTTCTTGATCTGCGGAAGGATGTTGGCCCACTGGGCGCTGAAGGTGCGGGCGCCGGTGCCACCGACCGCGCGGTTCACGACGTTGGTCTTGCCGGGATAGAAATACTTCTCAAACGGATCGCCCCAGCCGAACTGGGCGTCGTAACCGTTGCCGCGGCCGTTGCGCACGGTGGAGTCGCCGATCAGCCAGACGGTCGGCTGTTTCGGCTCGGCCGCCTCGGGCAGGTTGAGCCACTTGGTGAATTCCTCGCGCGGGGCCCCCTTCGGCGGCGGCTGCGGGAAGACATAGACGTTGTCAGGCGAAGCCGTCGGCACCATGCGGCCCATCAGCGACAGGCTGCGGACGAGCCATTGCTCGCGCAGGCCCTTGAGGCCGCTGACGGCCAGCTGGGCGTTGAGGCGGGCACCGTCCTCGCCGGTGTGGACATGGTCGCGGGGGAAGAAGGAATTAACGGTGTCGTGTCCGAGCTGCTCGTAGCGATCGGCGATGAGTTTGGTGTGATCGACGAAGGCGAGCTTCTCGGCCACGGCGAGCTCGCGCGCCCATTCGCCGTAGCGACCGGCGCCGCGTTCGACCTTCCCGTCCTTCCAGAAATCGCGCACCGTGAGCGAAAACAGGATCGGCGTGGCACCCTTGGCGCGGACGTCGGCGATCATCTTCCGCAGATACCAGCCGAAGGTGTGGACGGTCTCGGGCTTCTTGGTGACGACGTTGTCGATCTGTTCGATTTCCTCGCCGAGCCCGTCAATCGAGCCGCGGGCGATGCGCGGACCGTTGCGCTCGGCCCCATCATTCATGCCGAACTGGATGATAACGAGGTCGCCGGCCTTGAGCTCGGCGACGAGCTTGTCCCAGTGGCCCTCGGTGATGAAGGTGCGGCTGCTGCGTCCGCCGAGGGAGCGGTTGACGATGCGGACCTTGGTGGCGTCGAAATACTCGCCGAACATTTTGCCCCAGCCGGTGGCGGCGGGATTGCCGTTTTGCGAGGTGGAGTCGCCGGCGAGGAAGATCGTGGGCAACACAGGCGGCGGGGCGGGTTCGGTTACCGTGACGGGCGGGGTCGCTGGTGCGGCCGCCGGCGTCGCTTCCTGGGCGAAGGCGGCGAGAGAGAGCCCCAGCAGGGTGGTCAGGAGGGCGGGAAGTTTCATGGCTTAGAGGGACTCGTTGAGCTCGAGGCGGACATAATCGTAGAGGATGCCGTTGTTGATCGGGCCGGCGGGGACGATGATCTTCAGCACGTTGGCACCCGGCTTGAGCAGCGCGGCGGCGAAGGCCAGCTCGCGTTCATACCAGAGGCCCTGCCGGCCGTGGCGCGCGATGGCGCCGTCAACCATGCCGAGCGTGATGGTGCCGGCGGGCTGGTCGTTGACCGTGACCTGGAGTTCGCGGGTCGCCGTGCCACAGAGCGCAATACGGAGCGTGGCCCTGCCCTTGGCCGAGGCGGCGAGGTTAAAGTTCACCGCAAACGGCGTGGCGCGACCGGCCGACCGGATGCCGTAGAACGGCTCGACCTTGGCGTCGGCACTCTCGTTGTGTGGCACCTGTTGGAAGAACCAGTCCTTCGCGGCGTCGCTCTTGCCGACGGTGAAGTTCACGTCGTTCGGAAACAGCTTGGCGTAGTCGAGGGGGATGGTCGGCATCCAGTAGGATTCGCCCTTGAATAGTTCGCCGCCGTTGCGGTTCGGGGTGCCGACTTCCCAGAGCTGCTTGCCCCGGCGGACCGGCGTCCAGGTGATCTTGCCGAGGTCTACCTTGCCGGCCGCCACCTTGATGTCGGCCTGCAGGAACTCACCGAGCACGCCGTCGGCGAAGGCGCGCAGCGTGTAGGTGCCGGGGCGCACGTCAGGGATCTCGAAACTGCCGTTGTCCTTCGCGCGGATCCAGAACTGGTAGAACTTGGCGTCCTGCTGCCAGTCGATGGTGCGGACGGCCCCGCCCGGGCCGGGCGGCATGGCAGATTTCCAAGCGGCGGCGGTGAGGCCGACGCGCACGTTGCTCATCGCCTTGCCCGGGGCCAGCGGATCGGTGAGCACAAGCCGGCCGCGGACGGTCGCCCGGGCGCCGGCGATCGGGTAATCGACCCCGGCGACCCAGTCGTAGGGCCAGGCCTTGGCCTGTTTCTGCTGCTGGGCCTTGGCGTCGTCGAACATGGCCTGCGGGTTGGCGCCGGTGTTCACGTAGATCATGAAGGGCCCGATGACCTTCTTCCAATGCTCGCCGTCGGCGACATCGACGGCCGCGCCGCCGTAGTGGCTGCTGCGCCAGTAATTCAGCACGCAGGGCGCGGCGATGGCGTTGGTGTCGCGGTGGCCCTGGAACTCCACCTTGGTCGGACCGCCGCTCATGTATTCCATCGAGGGATTGAGGATGTAGAAACCGACGTTCTTCGTCGTGCTCGACCAGCCGAAGGCGGGATTGTCCGTCAGCGGCACGGTGTAGACGTATTTGTCACCCTCGCGCAGCTCCTTCGGATAGTGCTTAAAGTGATGCGACGTCTGCGCGACGCTGAGCCAGTCGAAGAACTCGTTCAGCTTGGCGCAGAACCGCGCTTCACCGATCGCGGTCGCCGGGTATTCAGGGAGGTGCTCGAACTGGCAGTAGGTGTAAACGCCGGCCTCGCCGCGACCGAGAGCCCAGCGGATCTCGATGTCGGCGGCGAACTGGCCGGTCTTCTGGCCCTCGCCGGTGACACCGGGGCCTGTGCCCATCTTGCGGCCCTTCGAGCTGCCCTTGACGGTCACCTCGGCGCGGGCGCCGCCGTTGGACTTCGGGTCGATCGTCACGCGCGCGACCGCATCGCCCGTGCCGCGCACGCCCATGGCGTCGTGCGACCAGAAGCCATATTGGTGGTCGGTCATGTTGCGGTTGACGCCGTTGAGGTGCTGGCCCGGCGGATCCTTCACGAGGTCGGGCTGGCCGTCGGGTTTCAGGAAGGTCGCGAGCATCTCGAGATCCTTGTAACGCAGCGACACGAGGTCGCCCGAGGCCTTGGCCACGCGCGCGGTGACGATGCCGTTGTCGAGCGTGTAGGTCTCGGCGTCCTCGGTGAGGGTGACGGGCGCGGGCTTGGCGCTGACGGCAACGGCGCTGGCGGCGAGGAGCAGGCCGCAGAACGCAGAGCGGAAGGGGGATTTCATGGCTGGGTCTTGGGGTTCAAATTCTCCGCCATCCAGCGGATGACGGCGTCCTGGGTAGTATTGGGAAAGCGGCGGTAATCATCGGGCTCGAGGAGACCGAGTTTGGCACCGGCGTTTTGCAGGGTGTAAACCTTGCGTGCGGAGCCGACCGCCGCGCGCACCCCGCCGGGATCGGCGAGGCGGTCCCGCTGCGGCTGGACCACCAGCACGGCGCGTGGCGCGATGGTCGCGATCAACGCGTCGTAGTCATAAGGAATCCGTTTCTCCTGGCCGGCAAAGAAGCCGAGCCGCGGCAGCAGCCCGCGCTCCTCGCTGTATGGGACCGTGGCACCGGCGGCGCACAGGGGCGTGAAGCCGCTGATGGCCACGACGCCGCTCACGCGGACGTCGAGCGCGGCCGCGTGCAGCGCGACGATGCCGCCGAGGGTGTAGCCGAAAAGGCTGATCCGCTTAGGGTCCACGAGGGTGTCCTTTTCCAGGACATCAATCGCGCCGCGGACATCCTCGACCATCCGGCCGAGTTGAGACCAGTGCGGATGGCGGTCATAGAACGGGGCGCTTTCGCCCTGCCGGCTGCCGAAGCCGGTTTGGTCATAGGCGAGCACGGCGTAACCGGCCTTCACAAGGGCGAGGATGGGATGCAGGTCGCGGCGATACACCCACATGTAGCCGAGCGGGTAGCTGTAGCCGTGGAGCCAGATCACCGTGGGGAGCTTGGTGCCTTCCGCCGTGCCGGCCGGATAGTAGAGATCGCCGCTTACGCCGTAGCCGAAGCGAACTTTGCGCGACTCGACCGAGTTTTTCTCGGGCTCGAGCCAGCCGAATTCCGGAATTCCGCCGCGCGAGATGACCCACGCCGGCACGTCAGGTGCCAGCTGGCCGGGGTTGCCGGTCGCGCCCTTGGCGACGACGGTCGGTCCGGGCGCCGGGCCGCGGCCCGGGAAGGCGCGGGGAGGAGGCACCGGCATCAAGGGCGGCTGGTCGCCGAGCATCCACTGGACTGACTGGCGGATCGCGGCGGCCTGCTTTTCCCAGTCAGCGGCCGAACCCGCGGAGAGGGCGCCGGATTGAACGGGGTATTTCTTCGCGTCCACCTTTTCGCCGCTGAGCCTGCGCCAGTCGGCGTGGCTCCAGGGGAAGAGAAAGCTGTTAACCCACGGACGGCTGGAGCGGCCGAACTGAAGATCTAGCCAATCAAGGCAGGCTTCCTGGTCGTTGGCGCCGTGGAAGCCCGGCACGCGCAGCAGGTCGAGGCGCACGGGCTTTTTCAGGAAATCATAAACGGGTTTCACTGAATGGTAGGTCTGCTCGGCGCCCCAGACGTTGGAGACTTCGTCGTTGAGGCCGTATTCCATGAGCACGGCGCGAGGTGCGATCAGGGCGACGAGGGAGTTGGCGTCCACCGGCAGGCGGTCCTCGCGACCGGCAAAGAAGCGCAGCTGCGGTGCGAACCAGGTCGGGAACATCATCGTGGTGGACTGGATGCCTTCGCCCATGCCGCTCTCGCCGGCGAGCCGCCACGGCAGGATGCCGCCGACGCCGGTGCTGCCCGCGATGAGGGCGGCGATGCGCTCGTCAAGCGCGGCGGCGATGGTGGCCATCTTGCCGTCGCGCGAGTAGCCGAACAGGCCGATGCGCTTCATGTCCAGTTGCGGAAGTGTCTCGAGGTAATCCAGCACGAGTTGCACGGTCCAGGCGCGGCGCGGCAAGGCGGTGAAATCGTGCTCCGGGTAGAGGTCCTTGAGCGCGGCCGCGTCATCCATGAAGTCATTGCCCGCGAACCCCACGGAGGCGTAGCCGCGCCGGATGAGAGCCGGGCCCCAGCCGGCGAGGTTCGGGCTGATCAGCGCGGGAAAGGGTCCGGGGCCGTCGGGCAGCGTGACCTGCACGCGCAGGGTGCCCTTGGATTGCGGTCCGAACTCGAGCCGGACGTTGCGCGTGACGTAGCCGACGCCGCGCGTCTCGTCGAGGGCGACGACGCGGTCGATCTTCGGTTTGGCCGGGAAGGATCCGGTGACATATTTCTCGAACAGGCTGCGGATCTCGGCGCGGCGGGCGGTCCAGTCCTTCGCGTTGCGGACGGGGCGACCATCGAGGAAGCGCAGCGGGTCGGGCAAGGCGTTGACGGAGGGCAGCGCGTCGAAGTCCGGCGGCAGAGTGCCGGTGGCTTTTTGCCAGTCGTTCCAAGCCGGGACATCCGGCAAGTTCGTGCGCATCCAATCGACCTCGGCACGGCGTTGGTCGGGGGACATGGCGGCGAGCGGGCTCGCCAAGGCAAACAGCAGCCAGACGGGAAGAAGGGCCTTGGGCATGGGGGTATGGCCGGGGCGGGAACGGTGGGGGCGGCGGGCCGTCGGTTACTTCAGCCCAGCAGCAGCCACTCAGACGGCAATTCCCATGCAGTGTTACAGTAAGAGTAAAACTGGTGCGGGCGGCGGGAATCGAACCCGCCTCTCATGCTTGGGAAGCACGCATAATACCGATATACTACGCCCGCAAAGAGCCGAGCGGCACTAAAGGCGGGTCGCTGCCCCCGGGCAAGCCGCGAATCGCGAGCCGACTCAATCGGAACCAAATCGGCTGGAGCTTGTCCGGGAAAACCTGTTAACTGTCAATTCAACCCCAACCCAAAATATGAAATCCCCCAAATCCATCCTCGCCCTTGTTGTTCTCGCCCTCCTGTCCACCGGCCTGGCCTTTGCCGGCGACGACAAGAAGGAATCCAAGGCAGCCGCCTGTTGCGCCAAGGCCGAAAAAGACGGCAAGGCGTGCACGCATGAGTGCTGCACCGCCGCGGCCAAGGACGGCAACAACTGCGAAAAGTGCAAGGGCAGCGGCAAGATGGAGAAGAAGGAAGAAGCCAAGCACGAGCATAAGAAGTAAGCTCGCCCAATCGTTTTACCGAGCCGCGCATCCGTGAGGAGCGCGGCTTTTTTTGTGGATCTTGTGCTTATGTAGATTGCGCGCTTGCGCGCAACGTGGCGTGCAAGCACGCCACCTACACCCGCCTCCATCAAATCGGATTTACCGCAGATCCGCCGTGGCTTTCTGGCCCGTTTGCAACCCGCGCCAGCGGTCGCTGACGCGCTGGAAGATGTCGTCGGGGGCGAGGCCGTAGCTGGCGCGGAGGATCTCCACGCTGCTGCCGTGCTCGACGAACTTGTCGGGCCAGCCGATGCGTTCGACGGCGGTCGGGCAGTGCGCCTCCTGCAGGGCCTCGATCACCGCGCTGCCGAAGCCACCGGCGAGGACGTGGTCCTCCATGGTGACAATGAGCGGCACCACGGCGGCCTGGCTGAGGAGCAGGTTGCGGTCGAGTGGCTTGACGAAGCGGGCGTTGACGACGCCGACGGAGACGTGCTGCTCGCGCTCGAGGCGCTGGGCCAGCTTGAGGACCTCGGGCACCATGTTGCCGAGGGCCCAGAGGATGATTTGGGTGCCGACCTTGAGCACCTCGGCCTGACCGATGGGCATGAGGGCGGGCTCGGCCTTGATCGGTGCGCCGGTGCCGGCACCGCGCGGGTAGCGGATGAAACCCGGGCCGGGCAGGTGCAGCGAGGTGTGCAGCATGTCGACGAGCTCGTCCTCGTCCTTCGGCTGCATGACCGTGGCGTTGGGCACGCAGCGGAGGTAGGAAAGGTCGAACAGGCCGTGGTGCGTCGGGCCGTCGTTGGGCGAGAGGCCGGCGCGGTCCATGCAGAAGGTCACGGGCAAATTCTGCAGCGCGACGTCGTGGATCACCTGGTCGTAGGCGCGCTGGAGAAAGGTAGAGTAGATCGCGCAGACCGGACGGAAGCCCTTCGTCGCGAGGCCGGCGGCGAACAGCACGGCGTGCTCCTCGGCGATGCCGACGTCGAAGAACTGGCCGGGCACCTCGCGCGCGAGTTGCGAGAGGCCGGTGCCGGCGGGCATGGCGCCCGTGATGCCGAGAACCTTGGGGTTGGCGCGGGCGTGGCGCGCGAGGGCGGCGCCGAAGACGTCCTGGTAGTTGGGCGGCGTGCCGGGGATGGGCTTGGCGCTCTCGCCGGTCTCGGGATCAAAGGGGCTGGCGCCGTGGAATTTCTCGGGCGAGTTGACGGCGGCGTCGAGGCCCTTGCCCTTCTTGGTCAGCACGTGGATGAGCACGGGCACGTCACAGTGGCGGGCGAACTCCAGGTTCTTCTCGAGCGCCTCGAGGTTGTGTCCGTCGACGGGGCCGAGGTAGCGCAGGCCGAATTTCTCGAAGAGGGAGGACTCGACGAAGAAGTCCTTCGTCTCGCGCTTCCACTTGTGATAAACCTTGTTCATCTCCACGCCGGTCGGGAAGCTCTTGAAGAAGGCCTCCACGTCGTGGTGCAGCTTGTTGTAGGTCGGGCTGGTGCTGATGCGGTTCAGGTAGCCGGAGATGGCGCCGACGTTCTTGGCGATGGACCACTCGTTGTCGTTGAGGATGACGATGAGGCGCTTGGTCGAGCTGACGACGTTGTTCATCGCCTCGAGGGTGATGCCGCAGGTGAAGGCGGCGTCGCCGCACACGGCGACCACGTGCTCGTTCGAGCCCCGGAGGTCGCGCGCGGTGGCCATGCCCAGCGCGGCGGAGAGGGCGGTGCCGGCGTGGCCGGCGCCGAACGCGTCGTGCGGGCTCTCGGCGCGGTAAAGGAAGCCCGAGGCGCCGCCGGTCTTGCGGAGCTTGGCGAAGAACTCGCCCTGGCGGCCGGTGAGGAGCTTGTGCACGTAGCCCTGGTGGGCGACGTCGAACACGAACTGGTCGTCCGGCGAGTTGAACACGCGGTGCAGCGCGATGGTCAGCTCGACGACGCCAAGGTTGGGGCCGATGTGGCCGCCGTTGCGGGCGGTGACCTCGATCAGCTCGTCGCGGATTTCCTGGGCCAGTTGCGGGAGCTGGGCGGGCGCGAGGGCCTTGACGTCGGCGGGGCCGGCGATGCGGGAGAGGAGGGTGGGGACGGACGGAGAGGAGCTCATCGGTGACGGCGCGGACCGCGCTTATTCGCTGCGGCTGGATTCAAACGGCTCGAAGGCGGCGCTGCCGTCCTTGCCCTTCTTCAGCTTCTCGATCTTGAGCTCTGCCTCCTTGAGGCGGCCTTCGCAGACCTTGAGCAACTTGCTGCCCTCCTCGTATTTGGCCAGCAGCTCGGCCAGCGGGACCTCGCCCGATTCCATCGAGTCGACGATGGTCTCGAGCTTGGCGAGCGCTGCTTCGAAACTGAGTTTGGCGGTCTTGTCTGAATCCACGCCGCCAATCTGGGCGGGGAGTCGGGGATTTCAACCAATCTTTGGATGTAAACGCGGCGAGGTTTAATCGTGGAAGCGCTGAGAAGCGGAAACGTGAAAAGAATCTATGGATTAATGGTTTCCGCGCTTTCGTCCTTCCGTGTTTCCGCGATCTCCTTTCCTCATCTTCGTGCTGGCACGCTGCCGCAAAGTTGTCTCTGTTCAGCGATCATGGATTGGCTGCTCCCCACGGTCGTCGCGCTCATTTTATTGCGTCTTGCCGCCCAACTGGCGCTCGAGGCCCTTAACCGCACCGAGGTGCGGCGTCATGCCGATGCCCGGCCGGAGGCCCTCGCCGGTGTCATGGACGACGCCACCTACGCCAAGTCCGTGGACTACACGCTCGCCAAGAGCCGGTTCAGCTCGTTCGAGACGATGTGGGAAGTCACGGTGCTGGGCGCGGTGCTTTTCAGCGGCCTGCTGCCGTGGTTGTGGGCGAAGTTCAACGGCCTGGCGCCCGGTGCGGCGTGGAGCGGGGCGCTGTTTCTTGTCGGCACCATGATTCTGCTCGGCCTGCCCAACCTGCCGTTCGCCTGGTGGTCGCAGTTCCGGCTCGAGGCGCGGTTCGGCTTCAACAAGAGCACGCTGGGGCTGTGGATCACCGACCAAATCAAGTCCACGTTGCTCGGCCTCGCGATCGGTTTCCCGCTCGCGTGGGGCCTGCTGGCGCTTGTCGGCTGGGTGGGGACGTGGTGGTGGGTGTGGGGCTTTGTGCTGCTGTTCGGTTTCCAGCTGCTGATGATCGTGCTTTACCCGAAGTTGATCCTGCCGCTCTTCAACAAGCTCACGCCGCTGCCCGAAGGCGACGCCCGCGCGCGGCTCCTCGCGCTGTCCGAGCGCACCGGCTTCCGGGCGCAGACCATCGAGGTGATGGACGGCTCGAAGCGGTCGGGCCACTCCAACGCCTTCTTCACCGGCTTCGGACGCTTCCGGCGCATCGTGCTGTTCGACACCCTCATGGCGCAGCTCGCGCAGGACGAACTCGAGGCCGTGCTCGCGCACGAGATCGGCCACTACAAGCGCGGGCACATACCGAAGCGGCTCATTACCGTCGGCCTGATGCAGCTCGCCGCCTTCGGCGCCATCGCCTGGCTGAGCCAGGCAGCATGGTTCAACGCCGCCTTCGGCCTGCCCGCCGGCGCCACCGCGGCGACGTTCCTGCTCTTCGGCCTGCTCGGCGGGCTGGTGACGTTCTGGTTTTCGCCGATCGGCAACCGGGTGTCGCGGAAGCACGAGTATGAAGCCGACGCTTTCGCGAAAGATGCCATGAACGGCGCGGCTCCCCTGGTCGGTGCGTTGCGGAAGCTGTCGCAGAAGAACCTCTCGAATCTCACGCCGCACCCGCTCTACAGCGCGATGTATTACTCGCACCCGACTCTGGTCGAGCGCGAACGGGCCCTGAACTCCTGATCTTTAACCACTAATCCACACTCATGATCACCAATCCGAAACTACGGCTCGGACATCAGTGCCTATCGGTGTGGATGAGTGGTTTAAGGATCTGGTGTCTTGCTCTGTTGCTTGGGAGTGGAGTCGCCTCGGCGGCGATCACAGTGGCGGCTTACAATGTCGAGAATTACACCGTGGCCGACCGCATGGTCGATGGCGTCTATCGTCAGGCCTACCCGAAGCCCGAGTCGGAAAAAGCCGCGCTGCGGCAGGTCATCTCCGGCATCAACCCCGACATCCTCGCGGTCGAGGAAATGGGCGGGCCGCCGTATCTCGCCGATTTCCAGCGCGAGCTGAAGCAGGCCGGGCAGGATTTCCCGCACACGGTCGTGCTCGAGGCGGCGGACGCGGACCGGCATGTGGCGGTGTTGTCGAAGATTCCGTTCAAGGAAGTGAAACGACACACGCAGGTGCCGTTCACGTATTTCGGCCAGCCGGATGTCGTGAAGCGCGGCGTGCTCGAGGTGGTCTTCGCGACCAATGAGGGTGATTTCTCGGTGTTTGTCGTCCACCTGAAGAGCAAGCGCACCGAGCGGAAGGATGATCCCGAGGGCGGCATCCAGCGCGCGCTTGAGGCAGAGGCCGTGCGGGATTTGGTGCTGACGCGTTATCCCGACCCGACAAAGGGGAAGTTCATCATCTGCGGTGACTGGAACGACACCCGCAGCACGCGCCCGGTGCGCGCCATGCAGAAGCGCGGCGACACGGTCATCGGCGAACTCGTGCAGGCCACAGACTCGCGCGGCGAGTTGTGGACGCATTTCTTCCGCCGCGAGGACACCTACAGTCGGATCGATTACCTGCTGGTGTCACCGGCTCTGAAACCTTTCGTCGCCGGCAACAAGGCCACGGTCTGGGACGGCTCCGGCACGCGCGACGCCAGCGATCACCGGCCGGTTTACCTGCAGCTGAAGCTGGATCCGGTGAAGTGAGCCGACACCAGAGCCGGGCCGCAGAGCCCGACTCCATGCGGAAGTTTCAGCGGGTGGCCATGGCCTCGGATTCCGGCGCAACAACGGTCGTAGTGCCAGCCAAGGAGGCTTGCACGGCACGGCTCGCCTGCAGACCGGAGATATAAGCGGAGGCGAGGCTGCCGTTGTATTCCACCGGACCGGCCGCTTCGCCGGCGAAGAAGACGAGGCCGTCGACTGGCTTGGCCAGTTCCTCGTGCATCCTCGACGCACCGGGCAGCGCCGCCGAATAGGCGCCGAGGGTCCAGGGGTTCTGGCCCCAATGCGTGGCCTTGGTCTGGTCGTTCCGGATGCGGGCGACCAGTTCAGGACCATACATCTGGGTGAGCGCCGCCTTGGCGTAGTCGGCGGCGGCCTTGTCGCCGAGCTTCTCGAAGCGGGCGGCCTGCGTGCCCCCGAAGAATCCAACAATGAGTTTGCTGCCGAGCGGCTTCACGACGAAGGCCATCACCTCGGGCTCGCCGGTCTCGGGCGGAGGGGACTGCTGGTGCAGCACCCATTCGCTGTCCGCCTCGTGCGGGAGGATGTCGTCGTCGAACCGGAAGATGATCTTGTTCAGCAAGCCCATCGGCAGGCCGCGAATGGCCTCCCATTTCCATTCGGGCAGCTCGGGGGCAAAGGCGATCCGGCGTGCGGCGAGGACGCCGGTTGAAACCGTCACCACGACGCGGCGCGCGTGATACTTGCCCGCGGAGGTCTCGACGAGCACGCCGCCACCGGCCGCGGCGCCATAATGGATCGCCGTCACCGGCGAGTTGAGCTGCACCGGCACGTCGCGACCGAAGCGCTCGACGAATGTGCCGATGCCTTGGCGGACGAAATCGTCGGGATCGGTGTCCATGGCAACCGCATCGACGCTGGAGGTCCTGGTGATGTCCGAGCCGCTTTCGAGCGGACCGACGTTGGCGCCGACCAGGAACCGGTAGGCGGAGCTTTTCGGGAGAAATTCGGACGCGGGCAGGTCAAGGCCCGCGTGGCGCGCCTTTTCCATTGCTTCCTCGGTTTGCTCGGCAGCGGCATGAAAAGCCTGCAACTCCTCAGGCGTCAGCCGGTGGCTGCCGACGAACACGGCACCGTCGAGTTTGCTCGGGGCCCGCGTAAAACCCATCTCGTCGGCGAGTCCCCGGAGAGGATTGTGGTCCGCGCCGTGGATCCACCCGGCGCCAAGGTCGATGCCGTGAAGCCACTTCGTGACGCCGTTTTCGATCGGCGCGGCGAAACTGCGGTCAGTGTGGGCGCGTCCGCCAATCCGGTTCGTGGCCTCGAGCACGAGCACTGTCTTTCCGGCGCGGAGCAAGTCCTTCGCCGTCGTCAGGCCGGCCAGTCCGGCGCCGACGACAATGACATCGGGCTCCGGTGCGACGACGGCGCTGGCGCGAGCCGGGGTGCGTTCCGCCGGACCGGTGCAGCCAGCAAGGCCGAGCCACAACAAACCGAAGCCGGCAAGAGCCTGGCGCGCGAAAGCGGAATTGATAGTCATGGGTGATGCTCCGGCCCAAGTGTGCGTATAGCGAGCGTGGAACGCGCTGACGGTATGAAACATTCCCGGAAGCCTCGCATTCTCCGCTCGCGAGCTTTCGATTTTCCTGCCTAACGATTCAGCTCAGGCGTCCGCGGCGCCAGTTTTCCGGAGCAAGGCGACGTAGAAGCCGTCCGTGTTTAATGTGCCGGGCAAGAGCGAGGTGCCGAGGCCGTCGAAGGTGCCGCCGTGGGATTGTGAGGGCTGCTCGGCTTTGAAGTTGGGGTGGAACTTCAGGAAGGCGGCGGCGACGTCTTGGTTTTCGTGGTGGCTTAACGAGCAGGTGGCGTAGATGAGCAGGCCGCCGGGTTTTACGCGAGGGGCATTGATTGCCAGAATTTCCAGCTGCGTCTTGGCGAAGGCGGCGATGGTCTCGGGCTTCACATACCACTTTAGGTGGGGCTGGCGGCGCCACGTGCCGGAACCGGAGCACGGGGCATCGACAAGGATGCCGTCGTATTGGTCGGCGGGTTTCTGGACGATCGTGATGTTGTCGAGGCGGGCGCGTTTGGCGCGGTCGTCGAGTTCGTCGAGGATCTCGACGCGGATGTCGGTGGCGTCGACGTGGCCGGCGTCGCCGAGCAGACGGGCGAGCTGGAGTGTCTTGCCGCCGGCCCCGGCGCAGGCATCGAGCCAGCGGCCGGTTAGCGGCAGCGGTGCGTGGGCGAGGACGAGCTGTGAACCGAGGTCCTGGATTTCGACAAAGCCGCGGCGGTAGGCGTCGGACGCGGCGACCTCGGCGTTGGGCGGCAGGCAGAGGGCGTCGGGGAAGCCGGCGGGCGACTCAAAGGTCCAGTTCTGCGCCTTGAATTCGTCGAGGACGAGGTTGCGGTCATTGGCCTGGATGCGGACCCAGACGTTGGCGCGGCTGTTGATAGCGTCGAGATGGGGGGATTCGAAGGCGGCGGGACAATGCTCGCGGAACCACTCTGGCAGTAAGGCTGCCGGAGTGAAGTTGAGGGTTGAGAGTTGAGGGTTGAGGGACCGAAGCACCGCGGCTTTCTCAGCGAGGGCGGGGGGAACGGCCGGCCAGTCGCTAGTGTGGGCGGCGCGGTAGAGGGAGGTGGGTTTGAGTTCGGGGGCCAGCCAGGCGGTGATTTTCGCGGCGATGGCTGGGTCCGTGTCCAGGAGAGGGTCGATCCACGGGAGGTAGCGGAGCCAGGTGTAGACGAGTTCGCGGTAGAGTTTGCGATCGCGGGAGCCGATGGCGCGGTGGCGGGCCATGAGTTCCTTGATGCGGCGGGGCAGGGAGCTATCGCGGCGGACATGCGGCCGCAGCTGGGCGACGAAATCCAGGAACAGGCGCTGCTGATTGGCGGCGATGTTCGGGTTCATGAAAGCGATCTGATTAACACCAGGAAGCAAAGAAACGAAGCCGACCCAAGCCCTTGGTTTCTTAGCTTCTTTGTGTTCAATCTCCGGTAGATCAGAACTTCAGGAGTTCGACCTCAATGTTGAGGGCGAAGGAGCTTTCGCGGCGGGGGCCGTTGAACCACGAGACCTCATACTTCACGGCCCAGGTCTGGCCCAGGCGCTGCCAGACACCGTAGCTTTGCTCGTTGAAGCGGTGGTTGCGGGCGTCATAGCGCCAGAGGGCGGTGACGTCATACACCTCGTTCAGGCGCTGGCGCCACTCGAGGTAGTATTCCTGGTAGTCGTTGCGGAGGTAGTGGGTGGCGAGGCGGGCGGACCACCATTCCTGGTCGTGGATCTCGAGCGCGGTGTTGACCTCCTGCTGCCGCGGCGCGTGCGGGTCGACGCGGTGGAAGACCTCCCAGCGCAGCCACGGGGCGGGCGTGAGCGCGAACTCGGTGTAGATGTCCGAGAGCGGGCGCTGGCCGGGGTGGTCGAAGCGGTAGTCGGCGGCGAAGTTGAGCGTGGCGAAGTTGCGGGAGCCGTAGGCCGGGTCGCGGGTCTGGAAGGTGTTGTTGAGCGACAGGCGCACGGTGTTGAGCGGACCGAGGTCGTCGATGAAGCGTGAGTCGCCGATGGATAGCGGCTGGAGGTAGGTGGAGAAGGCGCGGCG
>Ga0066428_1000041_pt1 | contig 29313 bp, 22 predicted proteins | sample LakWasMet40_LOW7_2_FD_59516 | JGI IMG/M metagenome (GOLD analysis project Ga0066428, IMG submission 59516) | Freshwater sediment methanotrophic microbial communities from Lake Washington under simulated oxygen tension - Sediment Metagenome 40_LOW7 | ecosystem: Environmental > Aquatic >...
CGAGCTCGCGCTGGAAGGCCTCGTCCCATTTTTCGGGCGGCCGGCCGCTGACGGCCATGACCCCGGCCAGGCGTTCCCGCGCATCCTGCACGGCGACGGCCTGCAACTGGCGGGTCTCCCGGCGCAGCCACCACTGCAGGGTCACGGCCGACCCCAGGAAGAGCAGCAGGAGAAGCAGGGCCAGGCCCAGCGAGCGGGTGGTGAGATTCATCACGATAAGGGACTTTCAGGGTGCAGATTAGGGGGAAGGAGGCGAGCGCGTCAAAACCTTCGACAAACGGCCGGCGGCAGGTAGGTTTTTGACCCTTTTATGCAGTCCTTCTACATCACGACCGCCATCGACTATGTGAACGGGTCGCCACACCTGGGCCATGCCTACGAAAAGGTGCTGACGGACGTCATCGCACGCTTCCGGCGGCAGATGGGCGACCAGGTCCATTTCCTGACCGGCGTCGACGAGCACGGCCAGAAGGTGCAGGCCAGCGCCAAGAAAAAGGGCATCGCCCCGCAGCAGTTTGTGGACGAGGTCAGCGCCGAGTTCCGGGCGCTCCTGCCGAAGCTCAACATCTCGAACGACGACTTCATCCGCACCACCGAGCCGCGGCACAAGAAGGTCGTGCGCGCCATCCTCCAGCAGCTCTTCGACAAGGGGGAGATCTACAAGGCCGAATACAAGGGCTTCTATTCCACGCGGCAGGAGCAGTTCCTGCAGGACAAGGACCGCAACCCCGACGGCACCTGGCCGGAGATCTTCGGCGAGGTGACCGAGATCGTGGAGGCGAACTACTTCTTCAAGCTCGCCCAGTATCAGGAGTGGCTGGCGAAATACCTGGCCGACAACCCGGCCTTCATCTTCCCGGCCTACCGCCAGAAGCAGGTGGCCGAATTCCTGAAGGAGCCGCTCAACGACCTCTGCATCTCGCGCCCGAAGGAACGGCTGGAGTGGGGCATCCCGCTGCCGTTCGACGAGGGCTACGTCACCTACGTCTGGTTCGACGCGTTGCTCAACTATTACTCCGCGGTCGTCGACCGGCCGGAGATCTGGCGCGAGGCGCACCACGTCATCGGCAAGGACATCCTCGTGCCGCCGCACGCCGTCTACTGGCCGATCATGCTGCACGCGGCCGGGCTCCCGCTGCCCAAGGGCATCATCGCCCACGGCTGGTGGCTGCAGCGCGGCGCCAAGATGTCCAAGAGCACCGGCAACGCCCTCAACCCGCTCGACCTCGTCACCGAGTTCGGCGTGGACGCGTTCCGCTACTTCCTCATCCGCGAGATGAACGTCGGCCAGGACAGCGACTTCACGCTCGAGCAGTTCATGGTCCGCTACAACAGCGAGCTCGCGAACAACCTCGGCAACCTCGTCAACCGCACGCTCAACATGACGACGCGCTTTGCCGGCGGTGCCCTTCCGGCGGCCGAGGGCGCGGAGGACCTGGAGAAACACCTGCACGACCTCTGGACGAAGACCCGCGACGAGTTCATCCCGCTTTGCGAGGGCTACCAGTTCCACACCGCCCTCGAGCGGGCGATGGTTTTCCTGACCGAGACCAATGCCTACATTGAGAAGCGTGCGCCGTGGAAGCTCGGCAAGTCGACCGAGCCCAAGGATCAGGCGCTGCTCCGCACGTCGCTGGCCACCATGGCCGAGGCGCTGCGTCTCGCCGTCGCCCTCGTCCAGCACATCACGCCCGGCACCACGGAGAAGATCAACGCGGTGCTTGGCTACCAGCCGGGCGCCGTCTGGCGCGACGAACTGAACTGGGGCGCGAAGCTGAACGGCGCGAAGGTCGCCCCGGCCCTCGTGCTCTTCCCGCGTCCGCAGCCTCCGACCGCGGAGAAGAAGGGGTAGGGGCGCTTGCCCCCAAGCGCCTTGGGTCGTTGAGGGCAACGGCCCCTACCGAATAACCGCGATGAAGATTCTGCCGCTGAACCCCACGGAGAATATGTCGCCCGAGTCGCTCCGGGCGTTCCTGGGGCAATGCTGCGCGCTGGCGAAGGAGGCCGGCCGGCCGCAGCTCGTCAGCATCAGCCTGGCGGTCGACCACCTCGATCCGCTGGCGGTGCTGGAATCCATCTTCGAGCCCTCCGAGCTGCATTTCTACGCCGAGCGGCCGGCCCAGGGTTTTGCCGTGGCCGGGGCGGAAGCCGTGCTGGAATTCAGCGCGACCGGCCCGGGACGTTTCGCCGCCGCCCGCGACCACATTGCGCGCGTGCTGGCCGACACAATTGCGGTGGGCCCGCTCGACGAGCCGTTCGCCGGCCCGCATTTCTTCTTCGCCAACAGCTTTGCGCACGAGGCCGCGGCCAATGCCCCGTTCCCGGCGCTGCGGCTTTTCGTGCCGCGCTGGCAGGTGGCGCGCATGGGTGACAGCACCGTGGCCGTTGCCAACCTGCTCATCACGGCCGACGCGCCCGTCGACCTGATCGCGGCCAAGGTCTGGAAGGCGCACGCCAAGTTCCGGGCCTTCGATTACCGCAGCGCGCAGCGCAAGGACCGTCCGTCCGCTCCCAAGCGCGCCGAGGAGATCGGCGGGGACGGGACCTATCAGCGGGCCGTGGCGCAGGCCCTGCAGGAGATTGCGCACGGCGATTACCGCAAGGTCGTGCTGGCCCGCGCCCGACGGCTCACGACGACCGAGGAATTTCACCCGCTGGGCGTGCTCAACCACCTGCGCCAGCACTATCCGGCGTGTTATGCCTTCTCGATCGCGAACGGCCGCGGCCAGAGCTTCATCGGTGCCAGCCCCGAGCGGCTGGTGCGCGTGGCCGGCGGCCGGATGCACACCGAGGCGCTGGCCGGCTCGGCACCGCGCGGGGAGTCGGCCAGCGAGGACGCCGCCTTTGCCCGCGCGCTGCTGGCGAGCGAAAAGGACCAGCGCGAGCACCGGCTGGTGCTGGAATCCATCGCCCGCCGGGTGGCCGATCTCAATCTCAAGCTGGAGCATGCCGGCCAGCCGCGCGTGCTCGGCCTGGCCAACGTGCAGCACCTGCACCTGCCGATCAGCGCCACGCTGCCGGAGGGTGTGCACATCCTCGACCTGCTGGCCCGGCTGCATCCGACCCCGGCTGTGGGCGGCACGCCTCGCGAGCCCGCAGTCGCGGCGCTAGCCCGGCTCGAGTCATTTGCGCGCGGCCTCTATGCCGGGCCGCAGGGCTGGGTCGATCACCGCGGCGGCGGGGAGTTTTTCGTCGGCATCCGCTCGGCGCTGGTCGACGGGCATACCGCGACGGTCTATGCCGGTGCCGGCATCGTGGCCGGATCGTCCCCCGAGAAGGAATTTGCCGAGACCGAGCTTAAGTTCAAAGCTCTCATCCAAGCCCTGACCACCACATGAGCCACCTCGACTACCGCAACACCAACAGCCTCTGGGGCAGCGTGCTGGTCGAGACCCTGCACCGGCTCGGCCTGCGGGAGGTCGTCATCTCGCCCGGCTCACGCTCGACGCCGCTGACAATCGCCTTCGCCCGCCATCCCGGCATCGAGGCCATCCCGGTGCTCGACGAGCGCTCGGCGGCCTTCTTCGCCCTCGGGCTGGGCCGGCAGCATCACCGCCCGGTGGCGTTGCTGTGCACGAGCGGCACGGCGGGAGCCAATTATTTCCCGGCGGTCATCGAGGCGCAGGAGAGCGGCGTGCCGCTGCTCGTCATCACCGCCGACCGTCCGCCCGAGATGCGCGAGTGCCGCTCCGGCCAGACGATCGACCAGCAGAAGCTTTTCGGCAACCACGTTAATTTCCACCATGAGTTCAGCGCGCCGCAGGCGACCCTGCCGATGCTGCGCTACCTCCGGCAGACGACCGCGCACGCCTGGGAGCGGACCCAATGGCCGAATTCCGGCCCGGTGCACCTGAACGCGCCGTTCCGCGACCCGCTGCCCCCGGTCGAGGACGGGCTGACCGGCGCGGTGCGCAAGGAACTGAACGAGGCCAAATTCTTCGCCGCCCTTAAATCAGCCACACCAATGGAGACAGCTCCCGTTGGCCGGCTGCGGCTGGGTGGACGGGGGCTCATCATCGCCGGTCAGGTGCGGCCGTCAGACCCGGTTGCCTACGCCAAGGCGGTCGGCCAGATCGCGCGCAAACTGGGCTGGCCGGTGCTCGCGGACGCGCTGTCGCCGTTGCGGCATCACGCGCACCTCGTGCCGCACCTCGTCACGACCTACGACATCATCGCCCGATCAGCGGCCATGACGAAGCAACTGCGACCCGACCACGTGTTGTGCCTGCACGACTGGCCCACCAGCAAGGCCATGCGCCAGTGGCTGCAGGCGGATGACATCCCGGTCACGCTGGTCAGTTCGCACCCGCAGAATCCGGATGCGCTGCACAGTCGGACCAACCTGGTGCGCTGTCATGTCGAGGCCCTGGCCGGTGTCATCACCGCAGGGGCGAAGCCGCGCGGCTGGCTGGCGTCATGGCTCGACACGGATCGCAAACTGGCGCGCCGTCTCGCCCGTGATGTGGCGGCGACGGAAGGCCTGTTCGAGGGCCGGGCGAGCGCCTTGCTGCCGGCCTTGCTGCCGAGGGACACGCCGGTGTTCGTGGCGAACAGCATGCCCGTGCGCGACCTCGAGTATTTCTGCCCGGCGAACAGCCGCCGGCTGGCGGTGCATTGCAACCGCGGCGCCAACGGCATCGACGGCACGCTGTCGACCGCACTGGGTGTGGCGCACCGCAACCGGGCCGCGGTGCTGTTGACCGGCGACCTCGCGCTGCTGCACGACACGAACGGCTTCCTGTCGGTGCCCAGGTTCAAGGGCGGCCTGACGATCGTGCTCATCAACAATGACGGCGGCGGCATCTTCGGACACCTGCCGGTGGCGCAGTTCGAGCCGCCCTTCGAGGAGTTCTTCGCCACGCCGCAGCAGGCCGATTTCAAGAAGCTCGCCGCGACGTATGGCTGCAGTCACGTGGCCGTGCGCGACTGGAAACATTTCGCGCAGCTGCTCGCGAAGCTGCCCGCGCGGGGGGTGCGCGTCCTGGAATTGCGGACGGACCGGAAGCGGGATGCGGCGACGCGAAAGGGGATGTTCGCGAAGCTGACCGGGTAGGGGCCCGCCAGCCCGCAAGCCACACAGCCCTAAAGGGGCAGGTGGATCGTAAACGTGGTGCCGGCGCGGGAACTCTTGAAGTCGATCACGCCGTGGTGGGCCTCGACGACCGCCTTTGCGATCGCCAGGCCGAGGCCGGTGCCGTTGACCTTGCCCTGGCTGACAAAGGGCTCGAAGAGCGTGGAGCGGATCTCGCGCGGAACACCCGGACCGTTGTCGACGACGGTGATCACGCACTGGTTCTTCACCCGGCGGGCCGCGACGGTGATGCGGCCGCCGGGGCGGTGGGCCATGGCCTCGGAGGCGTTGGTGACCAGGTTTTGCAGCACGCGCAGGGCGCGCTCGTGGTCGAGCGGCAGCTCGAGGGTGGTGGGCTTGATCTGCAGCTTCACCCCGGCCCGGCCGAGGGGCACGACGTTGTTCTCCCGCAACTGGCCGAAAAGTTCCGCCAGCGGCGCGACCTTGATCCGCAGGCGTGTTTCCCCGCGGGCGAAGTCCAGCACCTCCTCGACCATGCCGCCCAGCCGGCTGACCTGCCGGAGGATCATGGCGCAGAGCTCCTGCGTCCCGGGCTTGGGATCGCGCTTCGCCAGCAGTTCGGTCGCAAGCTTGATGGTGGAGAAAGGCCCGCGGAAGTCGTGCACCATGCTGTTGGCCATTTCGCCGATGAGCGTGATCTTCTCCTTGCGGACGACCTCGGTGACGTAGCGCTCGTTGGTGGCGCGCAGGTTCTCGCTGACGTGGCTGAAGAGGCGCAGCACGGTGTGCCACGAGGCCTCGGAGAGCAGCCGCAGGAACGCCTGCTGGGAAATGCGGCCCAGCTGGACCGGGCCGTCGGCGATGGCGGCGGTGCTGCGGTTGGAACCGTCCAGCACGCCCAGTTCGCCAAAGTAGTCGTCCGGCCCCTTGTAGGCGAGGACCTGCGGGGCGCCACCGGGGGACTTCTTGGTCAGCGCGACGCGGCCGGTGAAGACGAGGTAGATGCAGTTCGAGACGCTGTTCTCCTCGAAGATGACGGCCTCGTGCGGAAAGCGGACCAGGCGCACCTGCCCCGCCAGCTTCGCGCCCTGCGCGGCCGGGAAATGGCTGATGAAACGGTGTGACCTGACGTCCTGGACCATGGACGGCAGCAAGGCAGTCCGCCGCGCGGCGTGCAAGCCCGCTACAGCTGGATCGGCAGGCCGACCTCGATGATCTGCATCGGCGGCAGGCGGTAATAATCCCGCACCGGGCGGGCGTTGCGGCTCAGCAGCGAGTAAAGGCGCTTCTGCCAGTGCCACATCTTGGTGTCGCCACCGGTGATGACCATCTCGCGGTTGAAGTAGTAGGTGGCCTCGTTGAGCTTCACCGGCACGCCGGCCGCGCGGACCTGTTCCATGAGGTGCTCGACGTCGGGCGACTCCATGTAGCCGTAGCGCGCGATGGCCCGCCACACGCCGTTGCCGGAGCCGATCTCGCGCACCTCAAGGCGATCCTCCGCCGGCACGGTCGGCACCTCATCGGTCACGACGCTGAGCAGGACGACGGTATCATGCAGGACCTTGTTGGCCTTCACGTGATGCAGGAGCACCAGCGGCGTGCCCGTCGGGTTGCCCGCCATGAAGACCGCGGTGCCGCGCACGCGCACGATGCGGTCGGAGCCGGCGATGTTGCACAACTCCTCCTCGGTGATCTCGTTGGCGTAAATGCGTCGGAAGATCTCGTCCTTGCCCCGCTTCCAGGTGTGCATGACGGCGATGATGCCGGCTGCGATCACGACCGGGAACCAGCCGCCGTCGGCGAACTTGTGGAGGTTTGAGGCGAAGAGCGGAATGTCCATCAGCAGGAAGAGCCCGCAAAGGAGGGCGGCGGCCCACGGCGACCAGCGCCAGTGCTTGCGCAGGACGGTGAAGAAGGCGAGGGAGGTCACGACCATCGTGCCGGTGACGGCGATGCCGTAGGCGGCGACGAGCCGCTCGCTCGAGCCGAACGAGAGCACCACGTAGATTGAGCCCGCGGCGAGCAGGCCGTTGACCAGCGGCAGGTAGATCTGACCGGACTGGTCGGGGTTCGTGTAGGTGATCTTGAGGCGGGGAAAAAAGCCCAGTTGAATGGCCTGCCGGGTGATGGAGAACGTGCCGGTGATCATCGCCTGGCTGGCGATGATGGCGGCCACGATGGACAGCAGGGTGAGCGCCAGCCGGGGCATGCCCTCCGGCACCATGGCGAAGAAAGTGTGCGAGGTGTCGTCGGGATTGGCCAGCACCCGGGCGCCCTGGCCGAAGTAGTTCAGGATGAGCCCAGGCCAGGCGAAGAAATACCACGCGCGGGCAATGTGCTTCCGGCCGAAATGGCCCATGTCCGCGTAAAGTGCCTCGGCGCCAGTGATGGCCAGCACGACGGAGCCGAGCAGAGCGGCGGCCTGGCTGGGGTGATCCGTGAGCAGCCGGAAGCCGAGGAGCGGATTGAGGGCCTCGACCACTTGCGGGGCGTTCCTGATGTGCCAGATGCCGAGGGCGCCGAGGACGAAAAACCACACCAGCATCGCCGGCCCGAAGATGCGGCCGATGGTCTTGGTGCCGCGGGATTGAAAGAGGAATAGTCCGGCCAGGATCAGGGCGGAAATGAACGGCACCTTCTTGGCGAAGCTGGGATCGAACGTGTTCAGGCCTTCCACCGCACCCAGCACAGAGATCGCCGGGGTGATGATGCCGTCGCCGTAAAGCAGCGCCGCTCCGAGCAGGATAAGGAGGGTAAGCGCACCGAACCCTTGCATCGACTTGACTCGGTCGCCATGGCTGAGCGCGAGGAGCGCGAAAATGCCGCCTTCACCGCGATTGTCAGCTCGCGTGACAAACCACAGGTATTTGCAGACGACCACCAGCAGCATGGCCCAGAAAACCAGCGAGAGCGCACCGAGGACACCCGTGGCGCGTTCGACGGGCGGCAGGTAGTTCAGGCACTCGCGCAGGGCGTAGAGCGGGCTGGTGCCGATGTCGCCAAAGACCACCCCGAGGGCGCCAAGCGTAAGCCCGGCACCGGCGGTGGCTTTTACGGCTGTGCCTGCGGGTTGCATGAAGTGGAGGAATGTTGGGGCGGGGGGGCGGGTGAGCCAGCAGTTTTAGGATTAGCCCTGAAAATGCCTTGACCAGCCTTCGCCAAGCCTATGGCTGGCAAGCCCCTTTGCAGGTGACTGAATGTGAAAATATTTGCAGCCCAAGGCTTTTAGCACAGTCTGGTGGCATGTCCATCGCCTGGAAAGCAGCCAAGAAATACGACGACATCCTCTACCACAAGGCCGCCGGCATGGCCCGGATCACGATCAACCGGCCGGACAAGCGCAACGCCTTCCGCCCGCAGACGGTGGCCGAGATGCACGAGGCGCTGCTCGACGCCCGCGAAGATCAGACCATCGGGGTCGTCTTCCTGACGGGCGCAGGTCCGGCCAAGGACGGCAAATACGCCTTCTGTGCCGGCGGCGACCAGTCGGTGCGCGGCCACGGCGGCTACATCGACGGCCAGGGCGTGCCGCGCCTCAACGTGCTTGAGGTGCAGAAGCTCATCCGCTCGATGCCCAAGGTCGTCATCGCGCTGGTCGCCGGCTACGCGATCGGCGGCGGCCACGTGCTGCACGTGATGTGTGATCTCACCATTGCCGCCGACAACGCGATCTTCGGGCAGGTCGGCCCCAAGATGGGCAGCTTCGACGGCGGCTTCGGTTCCAGCTACCTCGCCCGCATGGTCGGCCAGAAGAAGGCGCGCGAGATCTGGTTCCTCTGCCGCCAATACAACGCCACCGAGGCGCTCGCGATGGGCCTCGTGAACAAGGTCGTCCCGGTGAAGGACCTCGAGGCCGAGGGCGTCGCCTGGGCGCAGGAAATCTTGCAGCGCAGTCCGCTGGCCATCCGCTGCCTGAAGGCGGCCTTCAACGCCGAGCTCGACGGCCAGAGCGGCATCCAGGAACTCGCCGGCAACGCCACGATGCTCTACTACATGACCGAGGAGGCGAAGGAGTTCATGACGGCGCAGAAGGAGAAGCGTAAGCCGAAGGCGGAGAAATTCCCCTGGCTGCCGTGAGCGAGGCCCGGTCGCACCCGGCATTCGCGCAGACGGATCACCGGCCCTGGCCCGTGCCGAACCGCCCCTGGTCCTGGCAACAGGCCTGGTGCGATCTGCTTTTCATCCACTTTGAGGTGGAGCCGGCGGCGATAGCCGCGTTGCTGCCCCCGGGGTTGCAACCCGATCTCCACGACGGCAAGGCCTGGATCGGCCTCGTCCCCTTTCGCATGGAGGGGGTGACCAGGCGGGGCTGGCCGGCGCCGGCCTGGCTTTGCGACTTCGCCGAGATCAACGTGCGGACCTACGTCACGCACCAGGGGAAATCCGGCGTGTGGTTCCTGAGCCTGGACGTGGTCAATCCGCTCGTGGCGGGATTTGCGCGGACCTTCTTCCACCTGCCCTACGAGAGCGCGCGGATCGGGCTGGAAACCAAACCGAATGGGTTGCACTACGCGGTGCAACGCGGCGAGCGGCGGTTTGAGGCGGTGTATGCGGGTGGCGAGCCGGCGCCGGCCGCCCCGGGCACCTTCGCGGAGTGGGCGACTGAGCGCTACTGCCTCTACACGGTATCATCCGACAGGCGCATCCTGCGCGCCGAGGTGCAGCATCCCAAGTGGCGTTTGCAGAAGGCGGAAATGAACCTCCGGACGAACACGATGTCGCCCATTGCACTCGGGCCACAACACCCGGAGGTTTATTTTTCGCGCCGTGTCGATGTGGTGGTCTGGCCGCTGGTCCCGGTGGGCTGACTCAGCCGTTGCCCTTGACCTCGCCATCCGTCGCCCAGACGACCAGCCAGCCGCTGTCCTTGTCGACATAGACCATGGTTGAGGCGCTGGTGTCGCCGGCCTCGACGAAGTCGGCACGGGCAACCTCGGTGACCGCGGCTTGGGGCGCGAGAGTGGGGGCTGGGGGAACGGGAGAGCGGGTGACGAAGAAGGCAAAGGCCAGGGCCGCCGCGGCGGCGAGGGGCGCGCTGAACCAGATGACCGGGGCGAGCGGGCGCTTCTTCGCGGGCCTGGCGCTTTCGCCGTGGAGCTGGGCGCGGATCGTGCGCCATTCCTTGTCCGCGTCGGGCACCGCTACATTGGCGGCGTCGGTCTTCAGGAAGGTGACCGCGTCGCCGTAGTCGAGGCGCGCCCGGCGGCACGCGGGGCAGCCGGCGACATGTTCCGCGAGCTCGGCGTGCTGCTTGGAAGTCAGCACGCCGTCCCGTTCGGCCAGGAGCAGGGGCTCGATGTCGCGGCAGTTCATGGGGTCAGTTGTCAATCGGTTCAGCGGCCCCGGCCGTAGTCCCGGCGGCGGTCGTTGTGATCATAGCGATCGTTCCGGTCATAACGGTCATTGCGGTCGTAGGACACCCAGACGCGGTCGGTGCGGAAGGTGTAGTGGCCGCCGATGTAGCGCCTGCTGGAGTGACCGTGGCGGCTGCGCTCGATCACCCAGCAGCCGGGCACCCAGACCTTCACGCTGACTTCCTTCCAGTAACCGTCGTTGTCGCGGTCATCGCAGTCGTCGCGGTCGCGGCGGCCGTTGACGATGACGGTGGTGGTGCGGTGCGGATAGTCGGACGAGTGGCGGCTTTCGTTGATCGCGGAGCCGATGATCAGCCCGCCGATGAGGCCGCCCACGATGGCCAGCTCCTTGTCACCGGCCTTGGCAGGCTTCGGCGCGAGGGAGAGGGCGGTGACGGCAATGAGAGCGAGAGCGGTGATTTTGTTTTTCATATGTCCTCCAAGGTTGCGGTTCATTCCTTGGGACGTGGCTCGCTTCGCATTTATTCAAAAGACTTCTAGAAAACTTGGGTTATTATCCTAAGCCGTTGGGCTCCAATATTATCGGCCGACCAGAATAACCGCATAAACTTCGCCCTTGTTGCCGGTCGAGGGTCCGCCGAGCACCGCGGGAACCCCCGGACGGAGCACGAGGCCGGTATTCATCAGGGTGCGGCCACCGGAGGACCAGCGGACTTTCACATGGATGGACTTGCCGTCGGATTTTTCCGTGGAGACCTCGAGTTCGTGCCCGTCGCCGATCGACAGGCTGCCCTGGGCCGGCACCTCGAGGCTGGTGCTGTCGTCGCCGAGAAAGCGGTAGCTCTCGAAGCGGAGGATGCGGCGCAGGGTGGGCTCGTATGGCGCGAGGCGGCGGTCGGTCTGGCCGCTTTCGTTGGAGGCGGAGATGAGGATGCCCCGGATGCTGGCGCTGTCGGCGCGGGCGACCGCGCACAGGCCCGCGAGCGAAGCGAGCAGAAGGATGAGGCGGATGGTCTTCATGGTTTGGCTCCTAGTTTTTTCGCCAGCAGGCGGCGCGCGTGATAAAGACGGGACATGACCGTGCCGGTCGGGATGGCGGTGGCTTGGGCGATCTCCTCGTAAGAAAGCCCCTCGACCTCGCGTAAGGCAAGCACGGCGCGCAGCTTCGGCGGCAGGGCCGCGATGGCGGCCTGCAGGGCGGCCTTGCGCTCGCTGCCCTCGGCCTGCCGGCCGGCATCCTCGGTCGTGGCCGGCTCGGGCGCGGACTCCACCGTGGCGTCGCCGGTGTCGAAGGGCAGGAAGCGGTTGAACCAGCGGCGGCGCTTGCGCAGGTGGTCGAGCGAGCGCCGGGTGGCGATGGGATGCAGCCAGGTAGCGAACCGGGCGTCGCCGCGGAATTTCGTCAGCTCACGCCAGACGGTGAGCCAGACTTCCTGGCAGACGTCCCGGGCGTCGGCCTCGTGGCGGACGATCGCATAGACGAGCCGGAAGGTCCGCTCGTAGTGGCTGCGCATGATCACCCCGAAGGCCGCCTCGTCGCCGGTCTGCGCGCGCCGCAGCAAGTCGGGATCGGGCTCGGGGTGGGGCGGCTGGGTGTTGGGCACGGGGCGGAGGGACAGCGGAAGGCTCAGGCCGGTTCCGTGCCGGGCAGAATGATGCTCGCATCGAACGGGAGGTCGACATGCACGAGGCTGCGGTTCAGCGCGGCGGGATCGGGCGGACGCTGGCAAAAGCCGTAGGCCTCGCCGAGGGCGATGTGGCTGGAGGCGTTCTCGTCGAGCAGCGGGTGGTAGAACAGCCGCTCCGCCCGGCCGAGCGAGGTTTGATCCGGGACATAGGCCACCTCGCCGAGCCGGCCGGCACCCTCATCGGTGTCGAGCAGGCGGGCGAGCAGGTCGGCACCGGTCCGCGCCGAGGCGGCGACCACGGCGCCGCGCTTGAACTCCAGCTCGATGCCCTCGATGACCGCGCCGCTGTAGCTGATCGGCCGGGAAATCCGCACATGCCCGGTGGCCGAGTTGCGGTGCGGGGCCGTGAAGATTTCCTCGGTGGGCAGGTTGGCGACAAAGGAGAGGCCGGACTTGGTGGCGAGCTGCGCGGTGCACCAGACATGCCCCGGTGGCAGGGCGACGGACAGGTCGGTGCCTTCGCCCTTGTAGCGCAGGGTGCGGAGGCGCTGCAGGTTCAGGCTGGCGCACTCCCGTTGCAGCAGGCGCAGGTGGAGCTTCCACGCGGCGACCGGGGAAGGTTCGTTGACGCGCGTGGCGGTGAACACGTCCTGCCAGAGTGCCGCGAGACGCTGTTCCGAGGGCAGGTCGGGATAGGCGGCGTGCGCCCAGGCGGGGATCGGGGCGGGCGCGGCGGTCCAGTTGGTGGCGCCTTGCACGAGCTGCTGCGCGACCGGGCCGAAATGCTCCCAGCCGATGCGACGCAATTCTGCGACTCGTTCCGCCGGCACACCGTCGAGGAGGCGCGGCTGGCTGCTTTGCAGGAAGAGCAGGGCGTCGCCGCGGCGGACGCCGTCGGCCAGGCGCTTCGCATTGCCGGCGGCGAGCTGGCTGAAGCCGCGCCAGTCGGCCTTCTCGGCAAATTCCCGGAGCCGCGGCCCGTCGCCCCAGATGACCTCGGCGTCGCTGCCCGCCGCCTTGATGACGGCCTCGACAATCACCTCGGCGCTGCGGGCCACGCCCTGCAGTTCGTAGGGCTCGGCGATGAGCAGGCGCTGGCCCGGCTGCAGGTTCAGGCCGACCCGCACGATGACCTCGGCAAAGGCGTGGAGGCGTGGCTCGAAGTCGGGGAGCATCAGGTGCGATGCTGCCGCAAGGGCTTTCTGCGTCAACGGAAGCCTTACGGTCAGTATGCATCCGGCTTGTGCGGTGCGGGCCGCGCGGGCAATAACGGGACTCCTCAAAGCGACCCTGCCGCGAACCCCACGCGCTGGTCTGGATTGCGCCGAGACCCCGCCCATGAATCCAGCTTATCGAACAGGTGTTGCTGTCGCGTTGTTAATTGCGGGTCTGGTCTTCACCAGCACCGCCCGGGCCCAGGCGCCGGATCCCATGGAACTGGGCTTCCGCACCCCGACGGAGGCGGCCAAGCCGCGCACTTGGTGGCACTGGACGATGAGCAACGTCACCAAGGACGGCATTACCAAGGACCTCGATTGGATGAAGCGCGTGGGCATCGGCGGCTTCATGCTCGCCGACGTCAATGCCGGTCGCGGCCAGACCGTTGAACCCAAGACGCCCTTCGGCACGCCGGAGTGGTTTGAGGCCGTGCGCCATGCGGCGGCCGAGGCCGACCGGCTCGGCCTGGAGATGTCGATTTTCAGCTCGCCCGGCTGGAGCGAGACGGGCGGCCCGTGGGTCAAGCCGGAGCAGGCGATGAAGAAACTGGTGTGGAGCGAGACGTTCGTCGCGGGGCCGGCGAAGTTCTCGGGCAAGCTCATCGCTCCACCGTCGAACATCGGGCAGATCCGCAACACCGGCGCCAGCTACTATGCGAGCGACTCGAAGGATGCGCCGTATTACGCCGACAGTGCGGTCGTCGCCTACCGCACGCCTTCCGGCGAAGGTGATGCCGCGCCCAAGCCAGTGGTCACGACCAACAACGGCCCGGTCGACGGCACGCCTCTGCTTGACGACCAGCTCAACACGTTGCTGACCGTGCCGGCGCCCAAGGAGGGCGGTGCGGCCTGGGTGCAGTATGAGTTTGCCCAGCCGTTCACAGCCCGGGCCATCACGCTCGGCGGTCGCGGCGGCAGCGCCAACGGCATCCCGGTCGGACGCGTGCTCGCGGGCGATGACGGGGTGGATTTCCGCACGCTTATCACGCTCCCCGGGACACAGCTCTACCGGCAGGGCATGGTGCGGACCTTCGCGTTCCCGCCGGTCACGGCGAAATATTACCGCATCGAGATGACCGGCGCGCCGCTCGGGCCCGCGGTCACGATGAACCAGGCCCCGGCGCAGCCGGCGAAGGAATACGTCCTGAGCGAAGCCGTCCTGCATGCCGGCGCGCGCGTCAACCGCTGGGAGGAGAAGGCCGGGTTCAGCTTCCTTTTTGAATATGACTCCGTGCCTTCGCCCGCCGTTCCGGCCGAGGCGGCGTTGGCGGCGCGCGAGGTCATCGATCTCACCGGCAGGATGAAGCCGGACGGCACGCTCGAATGGGAGGCCCCGGAAGGCCATTGGACGGTTTTGCGGCTGGGCTATTCGCTGACCGGTGCCAAGAACCGCCCGTCGACGCCCGCGGGGTCGGGCTTTGAGGCCGACAAGCTCAGCCGCGCGCACATGGAGGCGTATTACCACGGTTATTTTGACCCGCTGCAGAAGGCGCTGGGGCCGTTGTTCGGGAAAAGCCTCCGCTACGTCATGATGGACAGCTGGGAGGCCGGCACGAACAACTGGACGGACGAAATGGCCGCGGAATTCAGGAAACGCCGCGGCTACGACCCGACGCCGTGGCTGCCGGCGCTCACGGGCAAGGTGGTCGAGAATGCCGACCTGAGTGATCGTTTCCTCTGGGATTTCCGCCGCACGCTGGCCGACCTGTGGGCCGATGCACATTACGGCGTCATGGCCGAAAAACTCCGCGAAAAGGGCATCGGCATCTATGCCGAGGCGGCGGGCGTGTCGCTTGAGATGCCGGAGGACACACTGCTCAACAAGAGCAAGGTTGAGATTCCCATGGGCGAGTTCTGGGTGCGTGATCTGCACCCGCGGCTGATGTATTTCCAGGACGTCCGCGGCGCGGCCTCGGCGGCGCACGTCTATGGCAAGCCGTTGGTGGGCGCGGAGGCCTTCACGGGTGGCGGCTACGAGTCGCCGTTCACGCTCAAGAAGGTCGCCGACTACTGGCTGGCGCAGGGCATCAACCGTCTGGTTTTCCATACCTCGGCGCACCAGCCCCTCGACACGAAGCCCGGCAACACGATGGTCGGCACCCACCTCAACCGGAACATCACCTGGGCCGAGCAGGCGCAGCCGCTGATGACGTATTTCGCCCGCAGCAGCCACCTGCTGCAGCAGGGCCTGTTCGTAGCCGACCTGGCCTACCTGTTGAACGAGGGCGCGCCTTCGACCCCGCCCATCTGGGGTGCCGGCACGCAGCCCACGCCGCCCGAGGGCCATGACTACGACTTCATCAACGCCGACGTGCTGCTCAACCGCCTGTCGGTCGCCGCGGACGGCCGGCTGGTGCTGCCGGATGGCATGAGCTACCGCCTGCTGGTCCTGCCCGAGACGGACCGGATGCGCCCGGAACTGCTCAGGAAGCTGCGCGATCTCGTCGCGGGCGGAGCGACTATCACGGGCCGCCGTCCGCTGCGTTCACCGAGTCTGGCCAATTATCCCGCGGCGGATGCGGAGGTCGAGGCGCTGGCCGCCGAACTCTGGGGCGACCTCGACGGCTTCAGCCGCACGATCCGATTTTTCGGCAAGGGCCGCGTCGTCTGGGGTCGGCCACTGGCCGAAACGCTGGCCAGCATCGGCGTGGTGAAGGACTTCGACTATGCCAAAGATTTGGATGCGCAGGTCGCCTGGCTGCACCGCCGCGCGCCGGCGGCTGACATCTATTATGTGGTCAACTCAAGCGACCAAGCCCGCGAGTTCGACGCCCGGTTCCGCATCGCCGGCAAGGAAGCCGAGCTCTGGCATCCTGATACCGGCCTGATCGAGCGCACAGCCTACCGCATTGATGGCGACAGGACCACCGTGCCGCTGCGGCTGGCGGAACGGGAATCGGTATTCGTCGTCTTCCGCAAGGCTCATGCCGGAGTGTCACCCGCGCAGACGACTGACACAGTCACCACGCTCGCGACCATGGAAGGCCCGTGGGACGTGGGCTTCCAAGAAAATCTTGGGGCGCCGCCCAAGATCCAACTGACCAAACTCGAATCCTGGACGGCCAACGCGGACGCCGGCGTGAAATTCTTCTCCGGCACGGCCATTTACACCAAGACGATCCAGGCCCCGCGCGAATGGTTCAAGGCCGGCACCGGCCTCTTCCTCGATCTGGGGCGCGTGGGCGATATCGCTGAGATCACGGTGAACGGCCGAAAGCTTGGCCAGCTCTGGAAGGCGCCGTGGCAGATCGATGTCACCGGTGCGCTCAAGCCGGGCGAGAACACGCTCGAAATCAAGGTCACCAACCAGTGGACCAACCGGCTCGCCGGCGATCGTGAGCTGCCGGCGGACAAAAAAATACTCGGCGACCCGGGTCCGGCCTTCGGGGGTGGCGGCAATCGTCCGCCGCCGCCGTTGCCCGAGTCCGGCCTCCTGGGGCCCGTCACGTTGTTAAGCAGGCCCGTGTTGCGCGTCGCGGACTCGCCCGACGGCAAGGTGGCCGACATTCCGGTGAACTACACCGAGGCGAAGGTCGGCAGCTTCACGCTGCCCGATCCGCTCAAGCTCGCGAATGGCAAGCCGGTGAAGGACGCCAAGACCTGGACCGAGAAGCGCCGGCCCGAGCTCCTGCGCCTGATCGAGGAAAACCAGTTCGGCAAGGTGCCGGGCCGCCCGGCGGACATGACGTTCGAGGTGTTCGACCAGGGCACGCCGGCCTTCGACGGCAAGGCGCTGCGGAAGCAGATCACGGTCTATTTCACCAAGGACAAGGAAGGGCCCCGGGCCGATGTGCTGCTTTACGTGCCCGCCTCCGCCAGGCAGCCGGTGCCCGTGTTGCTCAATGCCAGCTTCTCCGCGAACAACCTGATGGTCGAGGATGCCGGCGTGAAGACCGGGCGGGCGTGGAACGCCCAGCAGAACCGGCGCGAGGCGGCCGGGGTCGGGCGCAGATTCGGCCGCCTCAACGTGCTGCCTACGATTGCGCGCGGCTTCGGCATCGCGACCGTCAATTATACGGATATCGACCCCGATGCGCCCGGGGCCGTGGCCTACGGCGTGCGCCAGATCTTCCTAAAGCCCGGCCAGACCGAACCGGCACCCGACGAGTGGGGCACCATCGCGGCGTGGAGCTGGGGTTTAAGCCGGATCCTGGATTATTTTGAAACCGATCCGGCCGTGGATGCAAAGCGCGTCGCGCTGCTGGGTGGATCGCGCCTTGGCAAGACCGTGCTTTGGACCGGTGCCCGCGACCCGCGCTTCGCGTTGGTCATTGCCAGCTGCTCGGGCGAGGGCGGGGCGGCCGTGGCCCGGCGCAACTACGGCGAGACCCTCGCGCATATGAGCCATCCGACGCGCTACCAATATCAGTTCGCCGCCAACTACGGCAAATGGGCCGCCAACCCAGCGGAATGGCCGGTGGAGGCCAACCTGCTGGTCGCACTCATGGCGCCGCGCCCGCTGTTGCTCCAGACCGGCAACACCGACATCTGGTCGGACCCGACGGGTGAGTTTGTGTCAGCGATCTCGGCCACGCCGGTCTACCAGCTGTTTGGCCGCGAGGGCCTGGAAACCGAGCAGATGCCGCAGGCGGGGCAGCTCGTTGGTGGCACGCTCGGCTACTACATGCACAACGGCGGGCACGGCACTGTCCCGTCTGACTGGGAGGTGTTCCTGCAGTTCATGGAGAAGCACCTGAAGGCGGTGAAGTAGGGAGCGGCCCGCAGGAACGCGGGCCCTCCAGTTTACAGGCTGAACTGCCGGGTGATGTGCGCGGCGGCCTCAGCCGGAGCTGTTTTCCCGGTGTCGATGCGCAGGTCGGTGCGCGGGATCAGTGGTGTGGCGAAGACGCCGCTGTTCCGCAGCCGCCGGTAAAGTGCAACGTCGGTAAGTTTCTTGAACTGCTGTCGCTGCTTTGAGGCGATGCGGCTTTCGATCACGGCCTCAGCCGCCGTGATTTCGACCGAGATGAATTTCACGCCGCGACGGACGGGTTCGGCGAACAGCCAGTCGATGAAGACCTGCGGGACGGTGTTCTCCGGATTGAAGGTGAAGATGATGTTTGCGCGGCCGGGAGAGGGGAACCGGGCGAAGAACTCGCGCCACAGGCGGTCGCGCTCGGCCACGAAACCCGGCGTGCCGAAGGCATGCGACTTCAGCACCTCATCCACGACGAGGTGGTTGTGGTAGAGCTCGAAGCCGGTCAGGGCGGCGAGCTCCTTCGCCACCGTGTATTTGCCGGCGGCAGCGGGGCCATGGAGGAAAAGCAGGTGCATAAAAAAACCGGCGGCGCACTGCGCTCGCCGGCTGAAAGAGGAAGGCGCGAGCCGGTTATTTGCCGAGCGATTTGCGGAGGTCGTCGAGCTGGTTGGCGGAGCCCAGCAGCACGTTGCGGCTGGCGATGAACTTCGCGTATTCCTCGATGAACACCTTGCCCGGCGGGCGGAAGTCGAACTCCTTGGGATTGTCGCGGAAGAACTCGCGGTGCACGCGGGTCCAGACCAGGCGGCCGTCGGTGTCGATGTTGATCTTGGTGACGCCGAGCTTGGCGGCGGGCAGGTATTCGTTGACGTCGACGCCCATCGAGCCGGCGATCGTGCCGCCGGCGGCGTTGATGCGGGCGACCTCGTCCTGCGGGACGGAGGAGGAACCGTGCATGACCAGCGGGAAATTGGGCAGGCGGCTCTGGATCTTGGTGAGCACGTCGAAGTGGAGGGACTGCTTGCCCTTGAACTTGAAGGCGCCGTGGGAGGTGCCGATGGCGCAGGCGAGCGAATCGCAGCCGGTCTTCTTGACGAAGTCCTCGGCCTCGGCCGGGTTGGTCAGCATGGCGTGGCCTTCCTCGACCTTGATGTCCTCCTCGACGCCGCCGAGCATGCCGAGCTCGGCCTCGACGGAGATGCCCTTGGCGTGGGCCGCGTCCACGACGCGCTTGGTGATGGCGACGTTCTTGTCGAAGGGATCGTGCGAGGCGTCGATCATCACCGAGCTGTAGAAGCCCGAGTTGATGCAGTCATAGCAGGTCTCCTCGTCACCATGGTCCAAGTGCACGGCGAAGATCGCCTCGGGGAAGATCTCACCCGCGGAACGGATGATGGCCTCGAGCATCTTCTTGTCGGTGTATTTCCGGGCACCCTTGGAGATCTGGATGATGAAGGGGGCCTTGGAGGCGATGGCACCCTTGAACAGGCCCATGGCCTGCTCGGCGTTGTTGATATTGTAGGCGCCGACGGCGTATTTCCCGTAAGCGTGTTTGAAGAGCTGCGCGGTTGTGACGATCATGGCGTCGCGAATTCAATTCCCGGCCCACAGGTGCCACAAGCCAATTCCCCGGTCTATTCGTGTCAAAAACCGTGCATGGATTGGCCTGCGACGGGGATGGAGGCGGGACCATCAGTCCCGCACGGCAGGCGACCCGAGGCGACGGATCGCGGGACTGATGGTCCCGCCTCCAATAGCCTCAGCGAGGAGGAAACTCAAAGTCCGCCTTGTCCTGCTTTTGCGACATGACGAGGTAGGCGCTGAACTTGTTGCCGCGCTTGGAGACGAAACCCTCGATCAGGTCGCTGCGGCCGTCGGTCAGGAGCTTCTGCACCTGCTCGGCGGGCAGCTCGATCTCGCACAGTTTCCTGGAGAGCTTGAAGACCTGGCGGTTGTCCTGGTCCGGCTTGCGGACGTAGTAGGAGTCGCCGAGCTCGACGAGCTGGCCGCCCGGGTGGATCTTGCTTTCGCCGATCACGGTGGCCTTGGAGAGGTCGGCCTTGGCCTTCGGCTTGCGGACGATCGGGTTGCCGTCCTTGTCGAGCTTTGGCGCGCGCGGCGGGAACTCCCAGGAGAACTTGCCGCCGTCGCGCTTCAGGAATGCGCTGAACGGCCGGCCCTTCTTGGAGATGAAATTCTCGATCAGGTCCGTCTTGCCCTCGCCGATGAGCTTGATGGCCTGCTCGGCCGGGATCTGCTTCTGGCACATGATGCGGCCGACGCGGAAGGTCTGCTCCCAGGTGCCGTCGGGCTTCTTCTCGCGGACGATGTAGCTGCTGCCGCTCTCGCAAATCTCGGCGCCGGTCTTCGGGTCGGTCCAGAAGGGGGTGAGCGTGCCGATGTCCACCTTGTCGCCGAAGTCGAAGGCGGTCTTCCACTTCCTGGTGGTGACGTTCTCCTTGGTCGCCTTGTCCTTCTTCGTCTCCTCGACGATTTCCAGCTTGAGCACGGCGGAGAAGCGGTTGCGCGTCTTGTTGGAGATGAAACCGTCGAGCGGGCCGACCTGCTTGGTCTCGACGAGCTGCTTGACCTCGGGCTCCTCCATGCGGCGGCCGCCGACGATCTTGTAGACCATCAGCTCGCCATCCTGGGACTTGTAGCCGCGGAGGGTCTCCTTCATCGGCTTGCCGTCGGTCGGGGAGATGATGTCGGTGGTGCGGGCGACGGAGTCGTCCTCCTCGAAGCCCTTCACGCGTTCCACGATCCCCTTCGTCTCACTGACGATCTCGGCCATGAACTTCTCGCGGGAGAATTTGCCGTGCTCCATCTCGCGGAGGTGGAACTCCCACTCGCCGGTCATCGTCGGGCTGGTGAGGTTGTCGATCTTGACGGCGCCGAGGAACTGGAAGAGCTGCTCGGCCTTGGTGGTGGGCACGAGTTCGCGCTGGGCGCGGTCGATGTATTTCTGGTTGATCAGGCCCTCGATGGTGTCGGCGCGCGTGGCGGGCGTGCCCAGGCCGCGTTCCTTCATGGCCTCGGCCAGTTCCTCGTCGTCGACGAGCTTGCCGGCGCCTTCCATGGCGGAGAGGAGCGTGGACTCGGTGTAGCGCGGCGGCGGCCGGGTGCTTTCCTCGTGGAGCCTGGCCTCGAGGGTTTTCGCCTTCGCCTTGTCCTCGGGGGAGAGGGCGGGCAGGGCCTTCGAGTCCGGCGAGTCGTCGTCCACGGTGCTCTTGCCGTAGACCGCGAGCCAGCCGGGGGCCGTGAGGACCTTGCCCTCGGTCTTGAAGGCGTGGGTGGCGACCGTGCTGATGCGGGTGGTGATGTCGAACTCGGCGACCGGATGGAACGTGGCGACGAAGCGCCGGGCGATCATGTCGAACAGCTTGGCCTCGGCCTCGTCGAGGTTCTTGGCCTCGTGCTGGGTCGGGATGATGGCGAAGTGGTCCGAGACCTGCGCGTTGTTGAAGATGCGCTTGTTCGGCTGCACCCAGCCGGACTCGAGGACGCGTTCGGCGTGCTGCTTGAGGTCGCCGTGCAGGTTGCCGAGGGTCTGGCGGACCAGCGGGATGTAATCCTCCGGCAGGGCGCGCGAGTCCGTGCGGGGGTAGGTGATCATCTTGTGGCGCTCGTAGAGGGCCTGGGCGATCTGGAGCGTCCGCTTGGCCGGAAAGCCGAAGCGGCTGTTCGCCTCGCGCTGCAAAGTGGTCAGGTCGTAGAGGCGCGGCGGGGCGGAGGTGCTGGCCTTCTTTTCCTCGGTGACGGAGGCGACAGGCTGGCCCGAGCAGGCGGCGAGGATGGCCTCGGCCTTCGCCTTGTCCCAAATGCGGTCGATGCGGTCGTGCTCGTCGTCGCTCTTATTGTAATCCGGCCGCTGGTAGTTGCCCTCGTAGTCGCCCTTCGCGACGCCGAACTTCGCGGTCAGGCGCCAGTAGCCGCGGGGCTTGAAATTGCGGATCTCCAGCTCGCGGTTGTAGACGATGGCGAGGGTGGGGGTCTGGACGCGGCCGACAGAGGCGACATTGCCCGCGCGGGAGCCGAACATGCGCTTGGTCAGGGCGCGGGTGCCGTTGATGCCGATGAGCCAGTCGCTCTCGCTGCGGCAGCGGGCGGCGTCGGCCAGGCCCTGCATCTGCTCGGCGCTGCGGAGGTGCTTGAAGGCCTCGGTGATGCCCTCGTTGGTCATCGAGGACATCCACAGGCGCTTGAAGGGCTTTTTGCACTTCGTGAGCTGGTATATATAAGTGAAGATCAGCTCGCCCTCGCGGCCGGCGTCGCAGGCGTTGATGACGCTGGTCACGTCCTTGCGGGCGAGAAGCTTCTTGAGCTGGCCGAAGCGGTCCTTGCCCTCGGGCAGGGGCTGGAGCTGGAACTCATCGGGGATGATCGGGAGAGTCTCGAGGCGCCAGAAACCGTATTTCTTCTTGTCGATATCCTCGGGCATCTGGAGTCCCACCAGGTGGCCGACGGCCGACGAGATGACGTATTCGTCATTCTCGTAGTGGTCGGTTTTCTTGGGAATTTTGCCGAGCGCGCGCGCCAGATCGGCGGCGACGGAGGGCTTCTCGGCAATGATGAGACACTTCATGCGGGGGACGAGCCGTTAGCCGCCCCCCGGAGAATTTCAAGCAATACTTTTTTTGACGGGTCGCCGCGGCGGGCCGTTTCCAGAGGAGAAATACGGATTATTTCACGCCCAGCTCAGCGAGGGCGGAGTCGAGCGCCTTGATCAGCGCTGCAATGGTCTCGTCGGTTTCGTCGCCCATGTTCGAGATGCGAAACGCCTTCCCCTTGAGTTTGCCGTAGCCGCCGTCGATCACGAGGCCGTGCTTGGACTTCAGGATCTTGTTCAGCGCGGCGAGGTCGACGTTCAGCGTGTTGGCGAAGCAGTTGAGCGTCACCGAGCCGTAGCCCTCCTTGGGGAACAGCTTGAAGCCCTTGGCGAACGCCCAGTCGCGGACCGTCTGGTTCAGGCGGGCGTGGCGGGCGTAGCGGTTCTCCAGGCCCTCGGCGGCGAAGTCCTCGAGCTTGGACTTGAGCGCGTAGATGAGCGGGATGACCGGCGTGCTGGGCGTCATGCCGCCCTCGTGGTTCTTCTGGAACTCGAGGAAGTCGAAATAATAGCCGCGGCCGGTGATGGTGGCGGCCTTGTCGAGGGCACGCTTGGAGACCGAGAAGATCGACAGGCCCGGCGGCATGGCGAAGGCCTTCTGCGAACCGGTGATCATGACGTCGATGCCGAGCTCGTCCTTTTTGATCGGCAGGGCGCTGCAGGAGCTGATGGTGTCGACGATGCTGGTGACGTCCGGGAAGTCGCGCAGGACCGCCATGAGCGCGGGCAGGTCGCTCATGCAGCCGCAGGAGGTCTCGTTGTGGATGAGGGTGACGGCATCGTATTCGCCGGTGGCCAGTGCGGCGCGCAGGGCGACCGGGTCGACGGGCTGGCCCCACTCGGCCTTGAGGGCCCCGGCGGCCAGGCCGCAGCGTTGGGCGACGTCGAGCCACTTGTCGGAGAAGGCGCCGTTCATGCAGCAGAGCACCTTTTTCTTCACGACGTTCCGGAGGGAGCCCTCCATCACGCCCCAGGCGCTGCTGGTGCTGAGGTAGACCGGATCCTTGGTATAAAAGAGGGCCTGCAGCTCCGGCGTGATCGACTGGTAGAGCGCCACGAAATCCGTGCTGCGGTGGCCGATCATGGGCTGCGCAATGGCGCGCAGGGTTTTCTCAGAGACGGCGATCGGGCCGGGGATGAAAAGTTTGTAGCTCATGTCGGGTGATGAAGCCGGTGTTGCATGTGGCAAAACCAATGGCTAGCAATGACTCACAACCGCCACCTCCGTAGCGTCAAAGCCAATTTGCTCATGCCCAACCGCTGGTTCCGTCATAAAGCCGATGAATTCGAGCAGTTCGCGATCGATGTCATCATGGGGCGGCGCGAGGGGACGCTGGCGGCGCTTTTCGGGGCGTTCCTGCAGCTGTGCTCGTATCTCTTCAGCGGCATTGTGCAGCTGCGACTCTGGCTCTACCGCAACCGCATCCTGCGCGACCAGCCGCTCGGCTGCCTTGTCGTGGTGGTCGGCAACCTGACCGTCGGCGGCACGGGCAAGACACCCGTCGTCGAGATGTTCGCCAAGGCCCTGCGCGACCGCGGCCGAAAGGTCGCCATCCTCTCCCGCGGCTACAAGAGCAAGGCCCCGCCGTTCTGGAAGAAGTGGTGGTTCGCCCTCAATCACACCGAGCCGGAACCGCCCCGCATCGTCAGCGACGGCCAGCAGGTGCTGCTGGACTCGGAGATGGCCGGCGACGAACCCTTCATGCTCGCGCGCAACCTGCCGGGGGTCGTCGTGCTCGTCGACAAGGACCGCGTGAAGGCGGGCGCCTTCGCGATCAAGCGCTTCGGCTGCGACACGCTGGTGCTCGACGACGGGTTTCAATACCTGCCGCTCAAGGGCCGGCTCAACCTGCTGCTGGTCGACAAGACCAACCCCTTCGGCAACGGCCACCTGCTGCCGCGCGGCATCCTGCGCGAGCCGGTGAAGCACCTGTCGCGCGCCTCCTACGTCTTCCTGACCAAGTCCAAGGGCGTGCGCGACGAGGAGCTCGAGGCGATGATCCAGAAGTTCAATCCCACGGCGGAGATCATCGAGTGCGCGCACAAGCCGCAGTATCTCCAGCGCATCGACACCGGCGAGCGCCTGCCGCTCACGGCGCTGGCGGGTCGGAAAATCGGCGCGCTCAGCGGCATCGCGGCGCCGGAAAGCTTCGAGGCGTTCCTGCGGGAGACGGGCGCCAAGCTGATCTACACGCGCCGGTTCCTCGATCATTACCGGTTCACGCACGACGACCTGGCCTCGGTGTTTGACGAGGCTGAGGAGGCCGGCGTCGAGATCATGGTCACCACGGAGAAGGACGCCGTGCGCATCGAGGCGACGGAGAAGTTCCCCATGCCGTGTTATTACCTGCGGCTGGAGATCGAGATCCTGCGCGGCGCGGCGGATTTCCAGGAGGCGGTCGGCAAGATCTGCTTCCCGCGGGGCGAGCCTATGGTGGCCACGAATCCGCCGGTGTAGAATCGAAATGCAGGGCCGGCGCTTGTCGCCGGGCCGGGTAGGGGCGCTTGCCCCAAGCGCCCGGGCCGTTGAGGGCAGCGGCCCCTACCTGCCAAACGCCTTTGGGATTGAATGCGCCCCGGCCAACCATGAGCGTAGCGTCATGAGTGATCCCCGTTTTGCCCGGCTGGCCGAGGTGCTGACCGGTTTCTCCACCGAACTGAAGAAAGGCGAGCGCGTGCTCATCGATGCCTTCGATGTGCCCGACGCCTTCACGATCGAGCTCGTCCGCGCCGCCCAGGCGCGCGGGGCGCTGCCCTACGTGAACGTCCAGCGGGCGCGCATCACCCGCGAGCTGCTAAAGGGCGCCTCGGTCGAGCAATACGCCACGACCTCCGAGGTCGAGCTCGCCCGCATGAAACACATGCAGGCCTACATCGCCGTGCGGGGCTCGGACAACATCTTCGAGACTTCCGACGTGCCGTCCGAGCGCGTGCAGGCCGTGGCCAAGGTCATGAAGCCCGTGCTCGATTACCGCGTGAACAAGACCAAGTGGGTCGTGCTCCGCTGGCCGTCGTCCGCCATGGCCCAGCAGGCGGGCATGAGCACCCAGGCCTTCGAGGATTTCTATTTTCGCGTCTGCACCTTCGACTACTCGCGCTACGGCCCGGGCATGAAGGCGCTGGCCGACCTCATGAACAAGACCGACCGCGTCCACCTCAAGGGCCCGGGCACGGACCTGAAGTTCTCCATCAAGGGCATCGGCGCCGTCCCCTGTGGCGGCCTGCGCAACATCCCGGACGGTGAGGTCTTCTCCTGTCCGGTGAAGGACAGTGTCGAGGGCGTCATCCAATACAACGCCCCGACCGTCTATCTGGGCACCTCCTTCGACAACATCCGCCTCGTCTTCAGGAAGGGTAAAATCGTCGAGGCAACGTCGAACAACACGAAGCGCCTGAACGAGATCCTCGATACCGACGCCGGCTCGCGCTACATCGGCGAGTTCGCGATCGGCTTCAACCCGCACATCAAGGAACCGATGCGCGACATCCTCTTCGACGAGAAGATCGCCGGCTCGTTCCACTTCACGCCCGGCCAGGCCTATGAGGAAGGCGGCAACGGCAACAAGTCGGCCGTCCACTGGGACATGGTCAACATCCAGCGCCCCGAATACGGCGGCGGCGAGATCTGGTTCGACGGCAAACTCATCCGCAAGGACGGCCTGTTCACGCTGCCGGCGCTGAAGAAGCTCAATCCCGACCAGCTGCTCAAGCAGGGTTAACCACCAAGCCACACTATTGGGCACTAATCCAACGCTCCTGATTAGTGGGTATGAGTGAACCTTAGTGGTTAGAAAATGCCTTCCGATCCTTCACTCCTCGCCTTCGTCCAGTCCCTCCCGAAGACGGAGACACACCTGCATCTCGAGGGCGCGCTGCCGCTCGAGCTGCTGCAGCGCGTGCGGCCGGAGTTCCAGCAGCCGCCCATGTCGTGGGCGCATAATTTCAAGTTCCGCGACTTCGGTCATTTCGAGAAGGAGCTCCTGGATATGGCCTTCTCGTGGTTCACCTCGCCGGAGCGTTACCACGAGGCGGCCAGGATCATCTTCACCAAGCACGTCGCGCAGAATGTCAAATACGTGGAGACGAGCTTCGCGTCGGGCATGATCGAGTTTGGCGGCTTGAATGGTCGCGAGGTTTTGTCTGCCATCCGGTCAGCCGTGCCCGCCGGGCTGGAGGTGCGGGTCTTTCTCGGCATCCACCACAACGGCGCCGGGGAGAAAATGAAGCCGATGCTGGACGAGGCGTTGGGCTGGCCGGATCTGGCCGGCATCGACCTGCACGGTTTCGAGGATGCACCCATCGAGACTTGGACCGCGCCCTATTGGGCCGCGGCCCGGAAGGCGGGCAAATACACGAAGGCCCACGCCGGTGAGTTCATGGGCGCGGGTTTTGTCGGTCGTGTCATGCAGGATTTGCAACCACAGCGCATCGAGCACGGTGTGCGCTCGGTCGAGGATCAGGTCGTGGTCGACGAGCTCAAGCGGCGCGGCATCGCCTTGGACATGTGCCCGATCAGCAACCACAAGCTCATGCCCGGCATCAGCCTGGCCAACCATCCGATCCGGAAACTGTTCGATGCCGGGGTTAAGATCACTCTCAGCACCGACGACCCCATCTCCTTCGGCAACACGGTCACGGATGAATACGTCGCCCTGGCCGAGCGCGGCGGCTTCAGCCGGAAGGAACTCGTGCAGCTGGCGCGCAACGGGTTCGAGGTGGCGCTGATGACCGAGGCGCAGAAAAAGCCGTGGCTGGATCAGTTGGATCGGGTTTTAAGGTAGGGCGATGACTCCGCTCACCGCCGCGACGCGGAACGGTGTCCGCGCCCTACCTGATTATTGCAGGAGGCTGCTTGCAGGCGGCCTCTTGCCATGCACCATCTGATCGCTTGGAAGCCAACACCCACACCGTCCCCGAGGGCAGCCGCCGTGAACGCGCCGACAAGGTGCTGGCGCACGCCTTTCCCGAGCACAGCCGCGCGGCCATCCAGCGCGCCATGGAAGCCGGGCTGGTCAAGGCGGACGGCAAGGTCATCGACCAGAGCCAGGATGTGGGGCCGGGGCAGGTGCTCGAGTTTTCCCTGCCCGAGGTCGTGGCCGCTGAGATTCGGGCGGTCGACATCCCGCTCGACGTGATTTTCGAGGACAAGCACCTCATCGTGCTCAACAAGGCCGCGGGCATGGTCGTGCATCCGGGCACGGGCACCGGTGAGGACACGATGGTGCATGCGCTGCTGTCCCACTGCGCCGGCGAACTGAGCGGCATCGGCGGGGTGGAGCGCCCGGGCATCGTGCACCGGCTCGACAAGGAGACTTCCGGCCTCCTGGTCGTCGCCAAGAACGACACCGCCCACCGCGCGCTGGCCGACCAGTTTGCCTCGCGCACCCTGAAGAAGGAATACGTCGCCCTGGTCTCCGGCGTGCCGAAGAACGACAGCGGCACCATCGACCGCAGCATCGCGCGCCATCCCGTGCACCGGCACCGCATGACGACGGGCGAGGGCGGACGTCCCTCGCGCACCGATTGGACGGTGGAAAAGAAATTCGGCGAACAGGCCGCCTTGGTGCGCTGCCGCATCCACACCGGGCGGACGCACCAGATCCGCGTGCACCTGAAGTCGCTCGGGCATCCGCTCCTGGGCGACACCGTCTACGGCTGGAAACAGAATCCCAAGCTGCCGGTGCCCCCGCGGGTAATGCTTCACGCCGAGCACCTGGTGTTCACGCATCCCGTGAGCGGCAAGGTCATGGACCTGACCGCACCACTGCCGGCCGATTTCAAGAAGATGCTGACGGCACTGCGGAAGGTGTAAGGCTGCGCCTCAGAGTTCAGCCAATGCCTCCGTCGCCAGACCCCAGCGAAGGTTGTGCAGCGAGTGATGGAAGCGTTCGATGTGCGCGTAGTCGGCGACGGTGATGATGGTGACCAGCGCGACGGGAAACACATCGGCCCGGGCCGCGGGCAGGCCGGGGACGGCCTTGCGCTCCTCGAGCGTCATCGGGGCGAGTTCGTCGATCAGGTCCGCCAAGGTGTCGGTGCCGATGACCGCCGGGGTGTCCTCCAAGGTCAACCCGTGCCGGGCGCCCTTGATGGCGCGGACGGTGCTCATGCTGCCACCGGCAAAGACTGCCGCAGGGGCGATGACCGGGAAGCGGAAGCCGCTGCGCTTAAGTTCGTCCTGCACGTGCCGGGCAAGGGTGCTGGCTTCGGCCTGGTCGAGCGGTGCCGCGGCATCCTTGATGAATTTCTCCGTAAGCCGCACGCAGCCTAACTGGAGACTCATGGCCTGGGCGATGCGCCGGTCACGGAACAACAGGCACTCCAGGCTGCCGCCGCCGAGGTCGAAGACATAAAAGTCCTTCAGGTCGGCGAGCGCCGGGTCGCAGGTGAGGCCGCGGCCGATGAGGTTGGCCTCCTCGTCGCCGGTGAGGATGCGGATGTCGTGGCCGGTGGCAGCCCTGACCCGGCCGCGGAAATCGCCACCGTTGCCGGCATCGCGCACGGCGCTGGTCGCGACAAGCACGGTCCGAATGGGCGAGAAGGGTGCGGCGTCGGCGAGCAGTTGCTGGATGGCGGCCAGTCCGCGCACCATGCCTTCCTCGCTGAGCTCGGGCTTCGCCTTGCTGATGCCGGCGCTGATGCGGGCGTCGATCGTCCGGGACTTGAGCGCGGTGACCACCCCCGCCTTGTCGCGCGCGGCCACCAGCACCTTGATGGAATTGCTGCCGATATCGATGACGGCGACCGTCGGGCTCATGGCACGAAGTCCTTCGGCGCGATCAGCACGACGAACTCGCCCTTGAGGCTCATCTT